>Ga0310691_10007316_pt1 | contig 11539 bp, 6 predicted proteins | sample 176DNAGHGlowgp2_FD_203887 | JGI IMG/M metagenome (GOLD analysis project Ga0310691, IMG submission 203887) | Sheep rumen microbial communities from Palmerston North, Manawatu-Wanganui, New Zealand - 1766 DNA GHGlow gp2 (v2) (version 2) | ecosystem: Host-associated > Mammals > Digestive system >... | reverse complement strand
GGGAACTGGAAGAGGATGAAGTTAGGACACATCACGCTGATAGCCCAAGCATTGCCAAGACCGAAAACGGCAGCCTTCCAATAGTGGTCGGCAGAGATGCCTGCAGCGGGTTGTGGGTAAGCGTTGGCATTCACGTAGGGTGATGTCGGGTCGTACATGGCATGATACTCTGACTTAGACAGGTCGAAAGCTCCTTTGGCTACAGTGCTGTGGTCTATGGCTCCGTTGATGGCGATAACCACGTCGCTGTAAGGCTCTATAGTAAGCTCTGTAGGCAGATACCATACACCGTAGATCATCGGAACGAAATCGGCATCCTCATAGTTGAGCTTTCCCTCATCGGTATAGTTACCGTTGTTGGCATGGGCATTGCCTGGAGGGATGGTACCGATGGCGAGGTTCTTCACCTTAGCCTGTACGCCACTGTTATTGTAGAGCACCATTCCCTTGCACCAGCTGTAGTTCTTGTTGTCGGCAATGGTCTTATAGCCACCGCCTACGTTGACCTCCTTGATGATGATCTTAGCATCTTCCGGCTTTTGTGGGGTGTCGCCTCCTACAGGGTTGTCGTTAGTAGAGCATGATGTCATAGCTGCGCTCATAGCCACTGCCAATGCCAGTGAAGCAGCTGCGTTAAGATAATAGTTTAAATGTCTCATAATGTTTAATTTTTTAAATGTTTGATATTAATATTTTGTTAAATTCCTCATTCCACATTCCACATTCCTCATTCCACATTCCACATTTTACATTCCACATTCCACACTATATCTTGAGTCTCAGTGAGAGTCCGTAGTAGAAACTGGGTATGTATCCGCTTCCGAAGAGCGATGTCTCAAGATCTGTCTGTGAGGCATGTACAGTCTTCATATTGCGGAAGAAATTGTTGGCATAGAATGACACCGATACGTGGTCTCCTATCTCCTTGGTAACACTCAGGTTGGCAGAGTAGTAGGCCGACAGGCGGTTTGGATTCATGGTGTAGGCATAGTTGGTGCGCACAACGAGTTTCGACAGGTCGCTGTAGAGAGCGGCATCATTGTCTCTTGCCCACAGGAATTTCTCTGCGAAGGGGATCAGTTCCTCTGGTGCATCCCATGTGGTGTAGTATTCCGGATATACGGCGATATACTTGTTTTCACTTGTTCCGTCGTACGGCTCTCCGAAGAAGTCGCTGCCCTGCTGCAGTACATATCCCCTGGTGGCATCGCTCAGTTCGCTAAGCTGCCGGCGGTAGTTATAGAGTGTAGTTTCCAGGCGCAGGGCTATAATCATCCTTATTTTGGGTATGTGGGTAGTCAGTGTCAGGTTCAGGCTGGTCTGCTTCTGAAGGATGCCGTTGCTTACTGATGCATTGGCACTGCTTCCTGCACTGGTGGAGTTGGCACCTCGGTACCATCCTACATAGGCATACGGCACGTTGCCTGTCATGGTGCTGCTTACTCCTAAGGGGATATCAGCGAAAAGCATGTCGTCGATACCTTTATAATAGTAATAGTTACCGTCGAGACGTATACTTGTGCGCAGTGGCTTTATCTGTGCAAAGTCGATGATCCACTCCAAGCCGTATCGGCTTACGGCATTGCCATTGGTGAAGCGGTTGTTTACGGCGTATGTGTTGCGTTGCAGATAGGGCAGTGTAGCTGGTGCTACAGCTCCCGTTGCATCAGTCAGTGTTACAATGCCTGTCTGCCGGTCTATACTGAATTGTCGGTTTGCTGCACTGATGCCGCTGCCGTTAAGAGCTGATGGTGGGGTATATCGATAGGTCATCGGTGTGAAGACATCTGATGACATATATGCCCGGCATGTCTTGTTATGGAATGCTGAGATAGAGATGTGTGTCCCCTTTATGTCTGCCTCCAGTCCGATGTCAGTCTGGTTGGTGTATTGCCATCTGAGGTCTGGATTATAGAGTGCTTTTGAGGGATAGGTGTGATAAGCGTAGTAGGAGCGGTTGTCTCCTGTGCTTGTAGAGGCAAAGGCCAGCCGGTCAGTATATGACGGTGTGGGATAGAGTACCTGGAATGAAGGCAGTTTCACGCTCTTGCCCCATCCTGCATGCAGTATAAGACTGCTCACCCATCGCTTCCGCTGATTGCGCCAGAAGATATATCGTGAGTTTACTCGTGGCGACAGGCTGCTGACGGTTCCATATTCAGAGCCACTGATGAAGGTGATGTCATCTCTTAGTCCTGCTGTCAGTTCCAGTGACGACAGTTTGCCGGTAGGCAGGATTATCTTGTCTTCGGCATATAAGGCCAGGTTGTTCATCGTTGGCAGTTCGTCGTATCGGTATTCGCGCCAGGTAGGGGCATAGCGCATGTCGTCGTAATAGGTGCCACGACCGTTATTGCGGCTTCCGCTGTAGTCGATGCCTGCTTTTATGTGATTTGTAATTTGTGGAATGTGGAAGCTGTGGTGCCAGTCGGCTTTCAGCTTCAGCGACCAGGAGAGGGGCTTGGAGTCATTGAAGCCGAGGACGTACCAGTATCCTGTCGGTCCGAGTATGATGCTGTTTTCCTTTGTGTCTTCGTAGTCCTGGGCTATAAAGTATCCCTCTTCCTTAGTGTGTAGGTAGGGTTGTGTAGAAGCACTGCTGGTGCTGCTGTAACTTTCCGTCTTCTTGTCTGAGTAGGAGAATGAGCCTTTCAGTGAGAGATTGGTGAGCCAAGGCTTGTTCAGCAGCCAGTTCAGGTCGATGTGCGTACGCAGTGAGTTGTCTCTTACTTTAGTATAGTCATCCAGCTGCTCATCAGGATCAGCTTCTGAGTTGTATCCTCCAATGTTGCCCGTCAGCCCTATGTTCAATGTCAGCGGCATCTGCTCTCGCATAAGTACTTTCATATAGTTAAGCGACAGGATGTTGCGCTGGTAGGCAGTGTTTGGCGATGCTGCATCACTGAAGGAGCGGGCATGCTCCAGTGAGACGTTCAGCAGGCCGAGGTTATGCCGAAGGTCAAAGCCTTTGTTGAGGGATATCTGGCGAGTGTGCTGGTTTAATTTGCCTTCCACGATAAATGGCGACTTTCCCTTTCGGGTGTTTACTTTTACCACACCATTAGAGAGATCACCGTATTCTACCGACGGAATGCCAGTCACAATCTCCACGCTCTCAATGTTCGAGGCACTGATGTTACGTGTGGAAGCTCCTGTGGTTTCACCTGTCATCGCATTGTTGTCGAGTCGTACACCGTCTACTTCTACTGCTGTACCGAACGAGGCATTTCCTTTCTCCTGACTGTTGCTCCTGAGTGCCATCCTGCTATCGTCCATGAGTGAGGGATTGACGGTCTTACCGCCAGGCAGCAGAGTGGCAATGTCTCCGATATTGAGAATCTGCTGCTGGTCGAGGGCTGTACGGTCTATGGTGTATGAGGTAGTGGCTTCGTTCTGTTTACGTTTGGCAGTAATTGTCACTTCCTCCAGCCGCAGGTCTTCTGGCTTCAGCCTGATGTTTAATCGGGGAATATCCTTTGTTATGGTGAGGGGCAGAGTCTGAGTGGCATAGCCCAGGCACTGTATTGTCAGAGTAACCTTGCCGGTGGGAACACCCTTTATAGTGAAGCGCCCTTCAGCATCGGTGATTGCCCATCTGCCATTCTCCTTCATCAGAACACTTGCAAACTCCACTGGTTGCCTATTGCTATTGTCGGTGACCTTACCAGCCACGGTAACTTGTTGGGCGGATATGGTGGAGAGGTGGAGGAGGAAGACGATGAGGAAGGAGAAATGTGGAATGAGGAATGTGGAATGTGGAATGAGGAATGTGGAATGTGGAATGAGAATACTCCAAGCACGGATATCATTCCACATTGAAGATTGAAGATTGAAGATTGAACATTGAATATTTCTCATTCTTGCGTTCCTTTGGCAGCAAGCGGCAAGCCGATTACCACATTTCACATTCTTGCATCCCTTTGGTGGAATATTCTTATGCGGCTATTACATTTCTCATTCCACATTCCACATTCCACATTTCTCATTCCACATTCCCCTCATTCCTCCTCCTTGCACTCGTGTGGAGCAGGAACTTCTGCCTTGATGCCCATTTTATGGATTTCTGCCAATAGCTGTTCTGCCGATAGTTCTTTGCAGAAGTATGTTACAGCCAGTGTATTACGGCGAGTGTTAACATTCACGTCATCTACAGCATCCAGAGCCAGGATATTGTCGATTGTCTCCTGTGTGGCTGCAGAAGCAGGAATGTTATAGTATGCCCAGCCTATCTTGTCGCTGGTGTAATAGTTAACTGGAGTGTAGCCCAGTTTGTTGATAGCTGTCCGTATGCTGTCCCTGCAAGTGCGGTTGGCATCGTAGCGGATAAACATATAGTGCTTGTCCAAATGAGGTGCCAATGAGTCGATGCCATCCATCTTGTTCAGACGAGCCATGATTCTGTCGGCACATTTCTGACAGTGCATATCGTCCATTCGCTGACCATAGCCTCGCTTGATAACCTCTGTTGGGCTATAAGCCTTTGCTTTGTATCTGCCTGTAGCAGCCAGGAGTGAATAGATGGAGTCTGTGCAGGTCTGCTGAGGGTCGTAGGCGATTTTTACCGTACGGCGCTCGTAATTGAATTGCAGTTCACCTACACCAGGGTTCTTACGGAGTGCTGTCTTCACTTTGTGTCCGCACTCTTCACAACGCATACCGTTGATGCGGACTGTGATAGTGTCACTATTGGCAGCCATAGCTCCTATAGAAAGTATTGAAGCAATGGCCAGGATAATAATTTTCTTCATTTTGCAATATATTTTTTTCCGTTATTAATTAATAGTCCACGTTGGTTGGCTGTTGCCTTGTGTCCTGTAAGGTCGTATGTCTGGTTGCCTGTTTGTATATTGGCTTTTATGTTGTTGATACCCGTAGGGGCAGCCGAAGGACAATCCCAGAGTTCGCTCCATGGGATGAATTTCAGATTGTCAGCAGTGGTCTCGAGTGTAGCTGTCAGGCGTTCCATCATTTTTTCGCTCACTGGCAGATACAGGTGTTCGCCTTCCTCCAAGTCGCAGGATTGATATTGTTCGGAGGCATATTTTTCGTCGCGTTCAAAGCCGACGTGCCCTTCTGTGTTTACAAACTTGTAGACACGCTTGTCTTTCTGGGTGACGGTTCCTGACTCTGCAGCCCAATAAGCACTGGTAGAAAAGAATTGCTTAGTGGCTTCGCGGTCAGTAAATGTCAAAGTATATAAACCGGGGGTGGCTGTCAGTATCAGACCAGAGTTGCTACTGGCGGAATGAGCTATTACCACTTCTTCGCCCAGTTCCTGATTGTTGAATCGCAGTCCGGGAGACGAAATGTTGCCCGAGCCATAGAAATTGCTTACTATAACACCGGCAGGACCAGTAAAGTTGCCACTTGGTTTGATAGCCAGATGACCCGTTGAAGGTATGACAACTGTAGTGTCCCTGTCTTCTGCTGACATATTCAGGCAGCAAAGGCTTAAGCATATTCCGATAGTCAGTTTCCTGATAGAATTTAATTTGTAATACTTAATTTTCATTTCTTTTATTATTCCTTTAATACATTCCACATTCCACATTTTAATACCACAGACCTACAGAAATACCTGCCTGAAGTCTGTTGAGATTATCTTTTGCGGCAGCATAGTTGCCGTAGGCACTGACAAACCAGTTACGAGTGAATTTCTCGATGGTGATGGGCAACTGATACGTTATCTTCAGCCGTCCGTCGAAATAGTCTTTATTGAGAATATCCATATCTGGCAGGAGTACAGCTTGGGCATAATCGGTAGTCGCATCGTAAAGAGACAAGTCTGCCTTAGTGGAGAAATGATAACCAACCTTCGCCTCAGCCCACAGGTGGTTGCTGAAGAGAGGCACTCCACCCTCCAACATGAGATGGGTGCTGGCATATTTCAGTTCTGAGGTGTTGAGCAGATGCTTGTTGGTGACACTCTGTAGCATAGCGGTTGCCCCGAAGTAGGTGCTTACATTATTATCATTAGCCAGTGAACAATGGTAGCGAAGACTTATGTCTGTCTTCTTCATTTGGTATCGCTTCTTATATGTAAAGACCGTGTTCCAACAGATGGAGTTGAAACCGGTGACGCTGTCAGTCTGGCTGATGCGCTCCTGACGATATTCATCTGCATAGGCCTCTTCGTAGTTGATAGAGAGGTCTGCCGAATGCAGCAGGCGTCCTGTCTTCATGCGGTTACGGGTGTTGAATCCGAATCTGTTGTTGAAATATCTGCCCGGCTCGTATTTGTTGGTGCCGTAGACATAGTCCGTTCCGTGAGCCAGGGTAAGACTGTTAAGGCTATGGAATGAAAGACTGCTGTATCCGTATGTCAGTTCTGCTCCGAATTCATGATTTACGTATTCTCTCATATAGCCGTTGTAGCCACCGATGGTGCCAGTGGCATTTTCCAGACCTGTCATCACGTAGTATTTCAGATTGGGGTCTGTCTGAACTGTGGTGAGGCTTGGAAGTTTCTCTTTCCTACGGTCATAGTGTGCTGCAAGACCAAAGGTGCTGTTCCCTGTGGAGTAGGTTATTGCCGGTGTGAAGCGGTACTGTGCCAGGTTGATACGTGAACGGGGGTCACGAAGCCTTGACAAGTCACCTACTTTATAAAAGAGGTTGGCACCGTATGTGAATCCAGACAATTTTACTGAGGCGAGCGAGGCGTTGAGTTCGAAGTCCTGGTTGTCGTATTTGCCTGCTACGCTATTGCCGGAGATGAATGGATTGCTGTTATAGCTGCGTATTACGTCGCTCCAGGCTCTGTCTTTAGTGCGTCCCATATCAAATCGGAAAGCCCCATAGCCATAGAGATACTTGCCTATCTTCTGATAGCGTTCGGTAAAGAATGCCAGATTGTTGTTCATCCCTCCATCCTGTACACGATGCAGGTCTCCGTCAAGATGGCTATAGTCAAAGTATGCTATGCCTCTGTTGGCAGCAGAATCCAGCGAGAGTCCTGCTGCATTCTGTGTCAGTCGCCACAATTGGGTCTCGTCGGCATATCTGTAGCTTTGTGTCGATACGGTCTGGGCAGTGACACCAGCAGCGTAAGCCAATAGTATTATGTTGAATATTCTTCTCATTTGTACTCTCTTGGATTGAAGTCTGTGCCGACGGTAAAGTCGTTCTGACTATTATTAGTGTCCACAAGAATCCTGCGACCTTCGGGAGTCACCGACTCTGTCTTACGGCATACTGTCTCGCCGTTATAGCCGTTGGTAGCATTGATATATGTATATCCGGCATCGATGTAGTTGAAGAGTCGCTTGGTATTAGCGTCAACTCCTGTCTGGGCCTTGTTCTGCAGGATTTCTATACCGTCGATGATACTACTTGTTGGAATCTTCATAAAACGGTTACCCTTCGTCTTGCCGTATGCAAAGGTTGTTGGCCAGTTGGCTACATCCTCGTCTGTGCTGAAGATGACGATAGAGCACGGACCGCTCTGTACCAGATTGAGGTATGTGAGGCTGGGGTAGGTGGTGTAAACCAGTTCCAGTGCCGGTGTGTCAGGATTGTTTGTGGTACGTCCCTGCATGTCTTTGGCTTCGAAGTCGGCATCCAGCAGGTTGCGCTCCAACTCGCCGTTGGGACGATGGTCGATGGCACTGTTTACCAATAATACGGTTCCTCCAGGCTGAACGCTATAGCCCTGACTGTATGTAGGGATGCGGAACACCTGCTTTGCGACTACTGTATCAGGTATTTGCCCTGGCGTATAGGCAATAGTGCTTTCCGATTCCATCAGAGCGATATACAGTCCGCTGACATCCTGTGACTCATCGGAGTTATTATATAGTTCGATGTATTTACCTGCTATGTAGTTCTTGTTGTTCGTATCCTTGCTGCCGGCATAGTACACCTTTCCTATTATCATCGACTGGTCTCTGGTGACGCTCATGTTGAGGGTGAGGGTCTTTTCATCTGAGAGCATCTGACTGCTGAGGCTGCCAGATACAGTATATTTTCCATTCATTACCGTCTCTCCTGTCATAGAGCCGTATTCATTTGCCGTCATCTTCCATGAGGCTGCAATGTCATAGACATCAGGCACAATGTTCTGGAAGGTAGCGATGCCGCCAGCGTCAGTCTGTGCCGAGATGGTCTGACCTCCAAGGGTCAGCGTCACGGTATGGTTGCTGAGGTCTGCCTGTGTCAGGTCGGTAGGCATTTGTAGTTGCACTTTTACCGAGATGGCTTGAGTGGCATCGTCAAAATCGATGCAGGATAAGAGGAGGAAGGAGAATACTAATGCCGCTATAGGAATCCTTCGGAAGTGCTTATTTATGCAGGTAATCATAATTTTCGATATTCAGTTAGAGATTAAAAAACAGTTCCACACCGAAGGAGAAGTTGCCAGTGTTCCTTTGCGTCAGTGTATTGCTTGTCGAAGAACTCATGAACGGCTCGTAAAAGAGCACGTTGTTGGCATAGAAGGAGAAACCAGCCGAGCGCCCCAGTTCTTTTGTCAGACGGGCTGAGAGATTCCATGTCACGGGGTTCTTCGTCGGGATGTTGTCACGTGAGACGATAGCTTCGTCTTTTAGTGCGATACTCTCCATATCACTGGGCTTTGTAGGATAGTATGAACCATCGATGCCCAGATAGCCGTTCATCATTTCACTTGTGATATCGTGGGTCTGCAGGTCGCTTGTGATCCATGCGATGGGGTCCTTGCTGGCCACGTAGCTCAGGTTGGAGTTGTGCCAGATCACTTGTGCTGTCAGCGATGCCACCATTCTCAGCTCCGGGATATTGGTAACCAGTCGCAGGGTGCTCACAAATCGGCGGTAGCGGCTATAGTCCAGTTCTGAGGGATATACGATCTTGAATGGAGCAGTGCCGTATTGACGATAGGCGGTGAAATTGTTTATGGGGTTGCTGGCATTCAGGTTCTTCGAGTAGTCCTTACTCTCCTGCCAGGCCCCCGACAGATATACCGATGTGTTGAGAGGCTTGATCTTGCCGAAGTCCATATCTACCTCAATACCTTTATTTATGCTGACGCTGGTATTGCCTATCATGCCTGTTGTCGTCCAGTATGGTGTGGTGCGGGCTGGATTGCCGTAGTCTATTGTCGTAGGCTGTCCGGGAGTGATTATCAGGCCTGCATTCTGATCGTAGTAGTTCACGTAGTACATCTGATACTGTGTCAGGTTACTGAAGCCGTTGGGTGTCTTGTCGCGATAGGCGGTGATGCTCAGCTTATGATTTCCTGGCAACTTGATATCCACTCCTGCCTCTATCTTTGTGGTAGTGGCGTTCTTCAGATCCTTGGAGTATTCCACGTCGTAAACGAAAGTATGGTAGTTCAGCAGTTGTGCTGCTGCATCGTTCTGGGGCATATAGCTGGCAGCCACGTGGTCGCTGTAGTGCTTGTCGGGATAGAGATAGTTGAGTCCTGGGGTTTTCGAGTTCAGTCCGATGCCTCCTCTCAGGCTGAGCCAGTCGGCAAGTTCGAGTGTCAGGTTCAGACGAGGTGAGAGTGCCAGTGTGCGTACTTCATCGAAGGGCTGAAGGGCGGTGAATCTCACTCCCGCCTGCACTCTCAGATTGCGCTTCCCCCAGTATTGCCAGCTGAGGTTGTCTTCTGCGAACAGAGCTATCTGGTGCAGTCCCGGTACATCGCTGAAGGCTCTTGGGCGCCCGCTGCTGTTGGGGCGCAGAGGATGGCGCTCGTCTTCGTTATAATAGCCCTTGCCACTGTTCCAGGTGTATGAATAGTCAAGCCCCGTCTTGAATCGCTGATATACTTTGCCAGATTTAAGAAAGAAAGCATTGTTGGCCTTGACATACAGATTGCCGGGACGACTCTCTGATACACCTGTTGCCTGATATGAGGCATTCTCCCAAGGTATGTTATGATAGCCGGTCTCGCGGGCTGTGATGATAGGTATCAGTCCGCTGCTTGTACCCACGAAGGCTGTATTGCGAGCATCGGTCTGGGTCAGTGACAGTCCGATGGTGTAGGAGATGTTTCTTGAGAAGAGGCGGTCGACGGTGATCTTGCCATTATGTGTCAGGCTGATTGTCTGGTTTTTGTTCTTTGACTCTGTACCATCCTGAATGGCGTCAGGGTCGTTTCCGCTCCAGTCCTTGCTCAGCATATATCGCAGCTTGGTGTCGGTATGCCATTTGCGGCTCAGGTCGATACCGTAGCCGGCACTGAAGTTATATCGGTTGTACGAGCGGGTCTTCTGTCGTGGGTCGCCCCAGGCCTTGGCATAGTCGAGGTTGAAGTTCAGCACACCGGCTTTGTTCATCTTCAGGCCTTTGCCGAGCGAATAGTTCATCAATCCGGGATTCACCTTGCCTTTCACCTGCCAGGGGGTGACACCGATCTTAGAGTGCACCACCACCAGTCCGCTTGTAAGGTCGCCGTATTCTGCAGACGGTATGCCACGCACCACCTCTACCTCCTCGATGTCGTCGGCATTCACCTGTCGCAGGTCTGTGCCGGTGAAAGAGGTGGCGGAGAAGTCGCCTTGCGATACATTTCCGTTGTTCGACATCGGCACACCGTCTACGATGACGCTTGAGCCAAAGGCAGCGGTATTGTTGTTCGACAGCTGGCGAATCTGAAGATTCTGCTGGGAGGTCATATCTACATTACCCATCAGATGACCTGGGATGAGCTGCATCACGTCGGCCAGGGAGGTGGCTTGAAGGTGGTCGATGGCCTGCCTGCCGATAATGCTGCTGGTAGAGGTGCCTGAGGCGTTCCTGCGGGCAGTGACAGTTACCTCCTTCAGGGCCAGGCTGCTCTCCTGCATACTTAAAAATAGTGATAGCGGCTTGTCGACTTTCACTTGTTGGCGGATGGTTTCGAAGCCTATATAACTTATTATGAGGGTATAATTACCCACCGGGATGCCGCTCAATGTAGCGTTTCCCTCCAGGTCGGTGACGGCATAAATGCCGATTGGCTCTAACTGACAGGTAGCCATAACTATGGGCTCCTTCGAGGCTTTCTCGCTGACTTTCAGGCGGATATGAAATCCCTTCTTAGCGGGTTGGGCCGATAGAGTGACCACTGACAGGCATGACAGTATTAATAGTGCGAAGATATGTAGTTGACGCATAAACGTTTTCTTCTTTTACAGGTTGCAAAAGTACAAAAATTAACAATAAGTGGCAATACCTAAAATTGGGGATATTTGCATAAATTGGATTGCGCGCTCGTGGAATTTCGGAAAAAGTTGCTACCTTTGCACAAATTTTAATCAAACTTAATCACATTATGAAGAGATTTATTGGTAGTATTATGCTGATGCTTGGTATTTCAGCCGTCAGCGCACAGCCATTGCCCCACGATGCGACAGTACGGAAGGGGAAACTGAAGAACGGAATGACCTACTACATCCGTCACAACGCCAAGGAGGCAGGACTTGCCGACTTCTATATCGCCCAGCGTGTGGGCTCTATCCAGGAGGAGCCACGTCAGAGGGGTCTGGCTCACTTCCTTGAGCACATGGCATTCAACGGAACGAAGAATTTCCCCGGCAAGGGCAAGCGACTGGGCATCGTGCCTTGGTGCGAG
>Ga0310691_10007314_pt1 | contig 11541 bp, 14 predicted proteins | sample 176DNAGHGlowgp2_FD_203887 | JGI IMG/M metagenome (GOLD analysis project Ga0310691, IMG submission 203887) | Sheep rumen microbial communities from Palmerston North, Manawatu-Wanganui, New Zealand - 1766 DNA GHGlow gp2 (v2) (version 2) | ecosystem: Host-associated > Mammals > Digestive system >... | reverse complement strand
GTATGCAAAGGCAGGCAACATCATCGTTCGCCAGCGTGGTACTCAGCACTATCCAGGCAAGAATGTTGGTATGGGTAGCGACCACACTCTTTATGCTCTCATCGACGGTATCGTCACTTTCAAGAAAGGACGCCTCGACCGCAGCACAATTTCGGTTGAACCAGTTGCTGCTGAATAAAGGGTAAGCGAGATTCTAATTCAAAAGTTTAATCGTTTTAAATTAAAAAGTTCAACATTTTGCTGGAGGGTAGTTCCCTACTCTTTTCGCAAGGTGTACTTTAGATAAGAATATGTCAAAAGCTTGTCAAATCACAGGTAAGACATCGATGATTGGAAACAACGTTTCCCACTCACTCCGCCGCACGAAGCGTCACTTCGATGTCAATTTGTTCACAAAGAAGTTCTACTATGTTGAGGAGGACTGCTGGATTGTGCTCAAGATTAGCGCAGCAGGTCTTCGCATCATCAACCGCATCGGTCTTGATGCAGCTCTCAAGCAGGCAGTTGCTAAGGGCTATGTTGACTGGAAGGACATTGAAATCATTGGTTAAAAACTCTAAACGAAGGAAACAAGAATATGGCAAAGAAAGCTAAAGGTAACAGAATTCAGGTCATCTTGGAATGCACTGAAATGAAGGACAGCGGTCTGCCTGGAACTTCTCGTTACATCACAACAAAGAACCGCAAGAACACTCCAGACCGTTTGGAGCTCAAGAAGTATAACCCAATTCTCAAGCGTGTCACTGTACACAAGGAGATTAAATAAGCATTATAAGATATGGCAAAGAAAACAGTCGCTACTCTCCAGAACAAGGACAGTCGCTCTTTCACTAAGGTGGTTCGCATGTTCAAGTCGCCAAAGACTGGTGCTTACGCATTCGAAGAGAAGATGGTTCCTGCTGACTCAGTGAAGGACTATCTCAACAAGAAGTAAACGGATACCTCTCTAAATCCATGATAATGAACCTCCCCAACAATTTTTGGGGAGGTTTTTTATTGCTTTGTTTGAAATAATTTTGAGAATTAACAAAAATCGTGTAAATTTGCGATGAATTATGCACGTATGTCTCGCATAGGATGAGGATACGTGCCAAAAAGATATGTAGAAGTATGGGATTTTTCGACATTTTCAGCAAAAAGAAGAAAGAGAAGCTCGATAGCGGGTTGGCAAAAACGAAGGAAAGCGTGTTCACCAAGATTAGCCGCGCCATTGCAGGTAAGTCGAAAGTGGATGAAGAAGTGCTCGACAACTTGGAAGAAGTGCTTATCACTTCGGATGTTGGAGTCGATACCACACTCGAAATCATTCGTCGCATCGAAGAGCGCGTGGCTCGCGACAAATATGTGAGCACCTCGGAGCTGAACAATATCCTTCGCGAGGAAATAGCGGCTCTGCTCACGGAGAACAACACTGACGACACAGAGGGCTTCAACCTTCCGACTGACCACAAGCCTTACATCATCCTCGTGGTGGGTGTGAATGGTGTTGGCAAGACTACCACTATCGGCAAGCTGGCTTATCAGTTCAAGAAGGCTGGCAAGCAGGTGGTGCTGGGTGCTGCCGACACGTTCCGTGCAGCGGCTGTAGAGCAGTTGTGCATCTGGGGCGAACGCGTGGGCGTGCCTGTGGTGAAGCAGCAGATGGGCAGCGACCCTGCTTCTGTGGCTTACGACACGGTGAGCTCTGCTGTGGCAAACGGTGCTGATGTGGTTCTCATCGACACGGCTGGTCGTCTTCACAACAAGGTCGGTCTGATGAACGAGCTGACGAAGATTCGCAACGTGATTGCCAAAGTGGTGCCAGACGGTCCCGACGATGTGATGCTGGTTCTTGATGGCTCAACGGGGCAGAACGCATTTGAGCAGGCGAAGCAATTCACGGCTGCCACGAAGGTGACATCGATGGCGATTACGAAACTGGATGGCACGGCAAAGGGCGGCGTAGTGATAGGCATTTCGGAGCAATTCAAGATTCCTGTTCGCTACATCGGTTTGGGCGAAGGCATGGAAGACCTTCAGGCTTTCAACCGCCGCGAGTTTGTGGATTCGCTCTTTAGCAACGAGGGAAAATAATGTGGCTCGCCCACTTTCGTGAGGCTGCTACAATCAATTATCAAAGGAAGAACAAGGAAGCGTGAGAAGGAATTGTGTTGACATCATCACCCTGGGATGTTCCAAGAACTTGGTTGATTCGGAACGACTCATCCGTCAGTTGGAACTGAATGGCTATCGTGTGACTCACGATGCTGAGAACCCTCAGGGCGAAATAGCAGTCATCAACACTTGTGGATTTATTGGCGATGCAAAGGAAGAGTCGATTAACATGATTCTTGAGTTTTGCGAAGCCAAAAAAGAAGGCAGACTCAAGCAGCTCTATGTGATGGGCTGTCTGTCGGAGCGTTATTTGAAAGAATTAGGCAAGGAAATCCCAGAGGTTGACAAGTTCTACGGAAAGTTCAACTGGACAGAGCTTCTCAACGACTTGGGAAAGACTTACGACACGAAAAGGGAATACGAACGCCGCATCACAACTCCCAAGCACTATGCTTATCTGAAGATTTCGGAAGGATGCGACCGCAAGTGCGCCTACTGCGCCATTCCGATTGCCACGGGCAAGCACCACTCTCGCCCCATTGAGGACATTCTGAAGGAAGTGGAGCATCTGGTGGCAGAGGGTGTGAAAGAGTTTCAGGTCATTGCGCAAGAGCTTACCTACTATGGCATCGACCTCTACGGCAAGCAGAAGATTGCGGAACTCATTGAGCGAATGGCTGACATCAAGGGAGTGAAATGGATTCGCCTGCACTATGCCTATCCCAAGAATTTCCCGATGGACTTGCTCCGCGTGATGCACGAGAAGAAGAATGTCTGCAAATATCTTGACATCGCGCTTCAGCACATCAGCACGGGTGTCCTTTCAAACATGCGCCGATACGTCAACAAGGAAGACACCTACCAACTCATCGAGCATCTTCGCCGCGAAGTGCCTGGCATCCACATCCGAACGACTCTGATGGTGGGATTCCCAGGCGAGGGTGAGGAGGAATTTGAAGAACTGAAGGAATTTGTGCGCTGGGCTAAGTTCGACCGAATGGGAGCTTTCGCCTACTCAGAGGAAGATGGCACTTACGCTGCCAAGCACTTCAAGGACAACATTCCTGACGATGTGAAGCAAGCCCGATTGTCGGAACTCATGGCCATCCAGCAGGAGATTTCGGCAGAATTGCAAGCCAAGAAAATCGGTCAGAAAATGAAAATCATCATCGACCGACAGGAAGGCGAATACTACGTGGGGCGAACGGAGTTTGATTCTCCAGAGGTTGACCCCGAAGTTTTAATTCCGATAAGTGATGGCACACTGCGACGTGGATGCTTCTACACAGTGGAAATCACGGATGCTGATGATTTTGATTTATACGCAAAAAGAATTTAATCGATAACAATGAACAATAAAGAATTCGCACAGCATTTGGCCAAGAAAACAGGCCTCAGTGCTCAGCAAATAGCAGACCTTCAGAATGCTTTCATCGACAATGTCGTTTTGGAAGTGCGCCAAGGCAATGTGGTTTCTCTTCAGGGATTTGGCAACTTTGAACTGAAGGAGAAGGCTGCGCGAAAAATGTATAACCCAACGACACAGGAAACGGTCATCATTCCTGCCCGCTACACGTTGGGCTACAAACCAAGTAACACAATGAAAGACAAAATCAAAGGCTGATTATGCAAAAACTTACCGCTCAACACTTATCGGAAGCCATAGCACAACAGCTTGGACTTTCTAAGAAAATCTCCGACTCATTCGTTCGCGCTTTCGTGGAGACCATCACCGAAGGACTCTTCACGGACGGCGTGGTGAAAGTGAAGGGACTGGGTACTTTCAAGGCTGTGGATGTGGAAGACCGAGAGAGTATCAGTGTGAAGACAGGCGAACGCATTGTTATCCCAGGCTTCAAAAAACTTTCTTTCTCTCCCGAAGACAGTTTGACCGACAAGATTGGTGCCGTCGTAATTCCAACTCCTGATGCGGAGGAAACTGATGAACCAACTCCAACGGCTGAAAAAGTCAAGAACGACGAAAAGGAAGAAAAACACATTTCCGAAGAAAAGCCTGTAGAACCAGAAACAAAGGTAACCGAAACGGCAGAACAGAAGGTAACACCTCTGAAGTCAGAAGTCGTGCCAGCAGAGCCAGAAGTGCCAACCCCATCTCAGGAAGTGGACACTCCAGAACCAGAGGCTGAGGCTGAAGACGTGCAGAAGAAAAACTATGACACTCCTTCGGCAACGCTTGTTTCTGAGCTACCCAAAGACGAGGCACCTATCAAGGGCGAAGTGCCAGAAATAGAAGAAGAAAAAGAAGAAGAAGTCAAAGAACTTAGCCCTATAGATAAACTAATATCCGATGAAGAACTTTCGTACAAAAAGTTCTTAGACTCATTAACCGATGAAGAATTAGACAAATATTTAGAAGAAAAAGCAATCAAAGAAGAGCCTATGGACGACAAATTCTCTGGAATTGACGGTGTGATAGCAACACCAGAAAGCCTCAAGGAACTCAAGGAAAAGTTGAAAGAGGCTACCTCTCGCTTTGAAACAGCGAAAGACAAACTGCAAACAGCACTCGACAAAGTGAATGTTGCAAAAGATGCTGTGAGAACAGCCGAATCCCAAGTTCGTACAGCACGAATCGAGTACGAATCCACACAACTTTCCGTGCAAAACCTGGAGAGATTGATTGGCAATGTGGAGAACGGCAAAAAGCCTGCTGAAACAGTAAAGGCAGAAACCAGCAATGATGCCAAACTTGTGGACAAGGCAGAGACAACCAAAACAGTTGCCACTCCAACAGAGAAGAAAACTGTGTTCACGGCACCTGCTTCTGCTGCACCAGCCCAGCCTGCTCCAACCAAGAACGAAGAGAAACCGAAGGGTTTCCTTTCTCGCCCTGTGCTCATCGGACTGGCTGCTCTTGCACTCATCATTCTTGCCTTCTTCCTTTTCAAGCCAAAGTCTCGCCACATCGAGAATCCACCTGTTGAAACAGAAAAATGGGAACAGGAAGTAGCTCCTGAAGAACAGAGTCAGCCAACAGAGGAATTGGAACCTGGAAATCCAGCCGCTGTTCCTGAGCAAGCTCAGCCTGACGAGCAGAATGCCGATCCTGCAAAAGCAAAGTCAGAAAAGGATGAACAGACTCAAAAGGCTGCAACTGCCACTCCTAACGGACCACGTCCAAAGGTTCACATTCTTCAGAAAGGTGAATTCCTGACACGTATCTCCATGCAATACTATGGTACGAAGGATTCTGTCAGCGCCATTCTTCGCATCAACGATTTCAAGAACCCTGATGTAATTCCACCAGGAACAGAAATCAAACTTCCATAAACAATAGCATCAAGAAAGCCGAGAAGCAAATCACACTTCTCGGCTTTCTCTCAGTTATCAAACTATGGCAAATGAATTCCTTTTAGTCTAAATTTTAGCTAAGGCCTGGTCTATGTCTGCAATGATGTCGTCGATATGTTCCGTTCCGATGGAAAGACGAATCGTAGAAGGATAGATGTGTTGAGCTTCCAGTTCCTCTGGAGAAAGCTGCGAATGGGTTGTGGTGGCAGGATGAATCACCAAACTCTTCACGTCAGCCACATTAGCAAGCAGAGAGAAAATCTCCAGTGCATCGATGAATTTCCATGCCTCTTCCTGCCCACCCTTCACTTCAAAGGTGAAAATGCTTGCTGCTCCGTTAGGGAAGAGTTGCTTATACAGCGCATGGTCGGGATGCGATGGCAACGAAGGATGACTCACGCTTGCCACCTTTGGATGCTTGCTCAGAAAATCCACCACCTTCAGAGCATTCTCCACATGACGCTCCACACGCAGGGACAGCGTCTCCAAACTCTGGAGCAAGAACCATGCACTGATAGGAGCGATGGTTGCACCTGTGTCGCGAAGGATGACGGCGCGAATACGAGTCACAAAAGCCGCTGCACCAGCCACTTCTGCAAACACTGCACCATGATAGCTTGGGTCGGGTTTTGCCAAGCTTGGGTATTTGTCGGCATTAGCTTTCCAATCGAATCGTCCAGCTTCTATAATCACACCGCCCAAAGTGGTGCCATGTCCACCAATAAACTTCGTAGCAGATTCCACCACCACATCAGCACCATGCTCCAGCGGACGGAAAATGTATGGTGTGGCAAAAGTGTTATCTACAATCAAAATCGTGCGGTTTCTGTGAGCTATCTCAGCAATCTTGTCGATGTTGGTGACACTCGAATTAGGATTGCCAAAAGTTTCCACAATCACAGCCTTCGTATTAGCTTGGAACGCCTTTTCAAGCGCAGCAAAATCAGCTGGGTCAACAATACTTACTTCCACACCTTGAGTGGTGAGTGTATGCTCCAACAAGTTGTATGTGCCACCATACAGATTATTCGCCGCAATGATATGGTCACCGTTTCGAGCCACATTCTGCAAGGCGTAGGTGATGGCGGCAGCACCACTTGCCACAGCTAAGGCTGCCACTCCTCCTTCGAGTGCAGCGATTCGTTCTTCAAACACACCCTGCGTAGAGTTGGTCAATCGACCATAAATGTTTCCAGCGTCACGCAAACCGAAACGGTCGGCAGCATGTTGGGAGTTGTGAAACACGTACGAAGTGGTTTGATAAATAGGAACAGCACGAGAATCTGTGACAGAGTCAGCTTGTTCTTGTCCAACGTGGAGTTGCAGTGTCTCAAAGTGAAGTTTCTTGTTACTCATAATTTCATGTAGTTTTATTTGTTTGACATTTATTTCTGAATTGCGATGCAAAGTTACGAACTATATTTGCCATATAGAACAACAAACTACATGAAATTTATTTATATAGAAAACAAAACTATGTCATATGAATACACAGAAAAGTTTTCCATACATTCCAACATTAAATAGTTTGAATCAGAACCTCATTCTGCACTAACAAAAAATTCGCATGAAAGCCTTTCCTTTTCGGGAAATAGCCATCATGCGAATGTTGTCATTTGGAAAAGCCTCGTCTTCTTTCTGTGGGTAAAGAAGACGAGCCGCTTCTTCCATTAGTATTCCATCACAGCAGGAAGTTCCTTAGCCTGAGCAATCATCTTCTCCACTTCCTTCTCCGAAGGCACACGGTTTGTCAGATTCTTCTCAGCATTCACTTCCTCCAGCTTCTTCTGCAAGTTAGCAGGAACACGATGCTTCAGTTCCTTCACGGTGTCAACGCCAGCAGCTTCGAGCAGTTCTGCGAACTGAGGACCAACACCCTGAATGCGATAGAGGTCAACGTGATTAGTCCAAGTGAGAATCAACTTAGGGCTGATGCCAGTTTCTTCAGCCAATGCCTTGCGGCCAGCTGGTTTTGCACACTTCTCAAGCAATGTGTCAGTATCCTTCACACCTGCTGCAATGAGTTTTTCTGCATAAGCAGGACCTACACCCTGAATGTCAACGATTTTGTAATTTGCCATAGTTAAATGATTTATTTTAGTAAAAAAAGAAATGTTATTTAGTTATGGTACTTTGGAACACAACTTCGTTCCATCTGCAAAAATAGTTTTTATTTTCCTTTGCACCAACAAAATCGCGTTTTTTTTCTTCACAACCATCAATTTTCTCTTTTTCACATTTTCTCATACAATCATTTTCACATTACCAAAATTATTTCTTATTTTTGCATTTCATAAAGAAATCCATCTATGAACAAAAAGATTAGCAGTTCACTTCGTTGCCAACTCGTCACAGTGCCACTCTACACCGACGAACGCGGTTCGCTCTGCTTTGCAGAAAGCACTCAGCTGCCCTTCCCCATCGAGCGCGTGTTCTGGATTTACGGTGTGCCCGATGGCAAGACGCGCGGCGGACATGCCCACGCCACCTGTGCTGAAATCGTTTTCCCTGTCAGTGGCAGTTTTGATATTTGGGTAGATGATGGCACGAACGAACAAACCTACCATTTGTCTTCGCCCCAAGAAGGCATTCTTATCCCGCCTTGCGTGTGGTGCGAACTTCGCAACTTCTCGCCCAACACCATCTGCGTAGTGCTTGCTTCAGAAGCCTACAACAGCGAAGGCTACATTAACGAATACACCTCCTTCAAGAATGCTAAAAATAGTTAGATACACAGCCGACCTCCTTCCCCTCTGGAACCAAATGGTGGCTGACTCCAAGAACAGCACATTTCTCTTCGACAGAAGATTCATGGACTACCATCAGGCACGATTCACCGACTGCTCCATCATCTTCCTCAAGGGCGACAAACCCATCGCCTGCCTGCCAGCCAACTATTCCGAGCAAGATGCCACCGTCTATTCCCATCAGGGACTCACTTACGGCGGACTCATCCTCTCCCGAAAAACCACTTGCGAAGAGGTGTTGGAAATGTTTGCACTACTGAAAGACTATTACAAGCGGAAATTCAGTGCCACACGTTTCGTCTATAAGCCAACACCTTATATATATCATAGGTATCCATCCGAAGAACCCCTCTACGCCCTCTTTCGCCAAGATGCCCAACTCATTGCCCGTGGCATCTCCTCCTGCATTCCTTTAGGACATTCACTCCCCATCAAGGAGAGTCGGAAAAGCGGAATCCGCAAGGCAGAGGCTTTAGGGCTGCAAATCGTGGAATCTACCGACGAAGCCGATATCCACGCCTTCTGGCAAATCCTCGACCAATGCCTCGACACCAACCATCGGGTACATCCCGTTCATTCGCCCCAGGAAATGCAACTTCTCATGCAGCGTTTTCCGTCTCGCATCAAGCTCTTCCTTGCCAAGAACACCGAAGGCAACATCCTCGCTGGCACCTGGATATTCGATTGCGACACAGTGGTTCACACGCAGTACATGGCAGCCAGTCCCGAAGGCAAGCAGTCGGGTGCATTGGACTATCTCATCACTCTTCTCCTGCTCAGCATCGAAGACCACTCCTACTTCGACTTTGGCATTTCCACCGAACAAGGAGGCACCATCCTTAACACAGGACTCATTTTCCAAAAAGAAGGTTTCGGAGCACGCGGTATCTGCTACGACACCTACCAATTCACCATTTAAATGAAGAATGAAATTAAATGAAGAACGAAGAATTAAGAATGAAGAATTAAAGTTACTCATCCAATGAGCAGAGTAAGATACATTCTTTATTCTTCACTCTTCACTCTTCATTTAATTTCATTCTTAATTCTTCATTCTTAATTCTTCATTCTTAATTTTCCCCTTTCCCCATGCTTCTCTCCATCTATCACCCCGACATACCTACCTTCATGCAGCGCATTGCCAACACACCAGCCATGCAGCGACTCAAGGGAGTAGGAATGAACTGCGGATGCGAATACACCAACTTTCCACGTTTCAGAGACATCCTCCACTATACCCGCTATGAGCACAGTCTCGGAGTGGGACTCATCGTCTGGCATTTCACCCACAACGTGCAACAAAGCATTGCTGCCCTCCTCCACGACATTGCGACTCCCACTTTCGCACACGTCATCGACTTCTTTCATGGTGACTACGAGAAACAGGAATCCACCGAAGAGCGCACACTCGAAATGATTGCTGGTTCAGCGGAAATCGTCGAAATTCTCAACGAAGAGCAATTACAACCCACCGACGTGTCCGACTACCACCTCTACCCCATTGCCGACAACGATACGCCTCAGCTCTCCGCCGACCGACTCGAATACACTCTTGGCAATATCCTTGCCTACCACCTTGGCTCCATCGAAACCGTTCAGCAGATTTACCAGTCGCTCATCGTAGGTCAGAACGAGCACAACATTCCCGAGCTCATGTTTTCCTCCCTCGCCGACGCATCCCGTTTTGCCCATCTCTCCTTGCAATGCTCCCGCATTTATGTGGACAACGAAGACCGCTATGCCATGGAGCATCTATCCGAATTACTCGCCGATGCCGTCCATCTCGGTGTCATTACTGAACAAGATTTCTACAGCACCGAACAGCAGTTGATAGCACGTCTTCTGTCCCAGCCCCACACCGCATCCGCATGGCAACACTATTGCGAACTCTCCGAAATTCTGATAGGTGGTGAGCATCCCAACGCCCAACAAATCAGCGGAAAGAAACGGCACATCAATCCCTACGTTCTCCATCAAGGCCGCACCACCGACCTCGATGCCACCTACCGTGCCGACCTCCACAACTTCCTCTCCCACTCCTTCGAAGAATGGTTATCTGCCCGCTGACAAACACCGATTTTCACAAAACCACGAAAGGGAACCTTTAATTTTTAAGTTTTTGAGTTTTTAATCAGGGATTTTAAGGATTTAAAGGGATTATTTACCCCTCTATCCACTCCCCTCGCCTTTTGGAGAGGGGTTGGGGGTGAGGCTTTTCATTTTTTAACTTTTAATTTTTAACATACCATGTTTTTTTTTATTATTTTTGCAACATCAAATCGAAACCCCATTCTTTATTCATTAAAATCCTAAAGAAATAGACTAAACATTCTCATTTTTAAGAGCTTGCCAATTCATTCGTTTTAACTGAAAATGCAATGACACTTTCATCCAAATTCACAACCAAGTGCATGTTGCTGTCTTGCATAGCACTCCTCTTTGCAACCACAGCCAAAGCACAGTCGTTCGAAACAGCCAAAGAAGCCGTCGCCAACATGGGAGTCGGCTGGAACTTAGGCAACACCCTCGATGCCAACAACGGTAGCAGGATGGCCAACATCGTGCAGTCCGAAACCTGCTGGGGACAACCCGTCACCCGACCAGAGTTGATACTCATGATGAAAGACGCAGGCTTCGGAGCCATCCGCGTGCCTGTCACATGGTTTCCCCACATGGACAACAACGGCACCGTCGATGCAGCATGGATGAAGCGAGTACACGAAGTAGTCGATTACGTCATCAATGCAGGACTCTACTGCATCCTCAACGTACACCATGACACAGGAGCCGACTCCAACACCCACACCACATGGCTCAAAGCAGACGAAACCACCTACAACAACGTGCATGAACGCTACGAGAACCTCTGGAAGCAGATAGCAGAAGAATTCAAGGACTACGACCAGAACCTCCTCTTCGAGAGCTACAACGAAATGCTCGACATCAAGAACTCCTGGTGCTTTGCCTCCTTCGCAGCCAACAACAACTACGATGCCAACATCGCACGTTCCGCCTACAACGCCATCAACAGCTACGCACAGACCTTCGTCAATGTGGTTCGCGCCACAGGCGGCAACAACTCCAAGCGCAACCTCGTTGTCAACACCTACGGAGCATGTTCAGGAAGCGGCACATGGAACAGCCACCTCAAAGACCCACTCAAGGAAATGAAACTGCCCAACGACACCGCAGGCGAAGGACACATCATCTTCCAAGTACACAGCTACCCTACGCTTTCTTCCCTCTCAGCAGCCAAAAACGAAGTGAACGACATGTTCACATCACTCAAGAACCACCTTCAGACCAAAGGCGCACCCGTCATCATCGGCGAATGGGGCACCAGCGACAGCGGTGGCGACTACCAATCCAAGCCACAAACCCTGTTCCA
>Ga0310691_10007310_pt1 | contig 11545 bp, 6 predicted proteins | sample 176DNAGHGlowgp2_FD_203887 | JGI IMG/M metagenome (GOLD analysis project Ga0310691, IMG submission 203887) | Sheep rumen microbial communities from Palmerston North, Manawatu-Wanganui, New Zealand - 1766 DNA GHGlow gp2 (v2) (version 2) | ecosystem: Host-associated > Mammals > Digestive system >... | reverse complement strand
TGTTGAAGCTGACGGCGGCAGCCATCAACGAGATAACCAAGAACCTGAACATCAGCTACACCGTTCCGCTGGACCAGATAGACCTTGACATGGTGACCGACAACGAGGGGAACCAGATAACGGTTTATGAGGACCACAAACGGGAGTGGCGCGTGCCCATCAAGGACCTTGACATTGGTGACAACATCTCCATCAGCCCGGAAATCATCATCAAGCCTAAGGCCATGACCGTTGATCTGGTAATCAAGGATCACGAGATGGTAAAATTCGGTGTGAACGTGGATTTCGACATTGACACGTCAATAAGGATTGACGCGAAACTCAAGGCGAAGCTGGAGAAGAAATTCAGCTTGTTCCACTACTTCCTGAAGCCCATACCGGTCTGCGAGACACCGCCCATTGTGGTCACCCCACTGATACAGGCTTATTTCATCTTCAGGGCCGACGGCAAGATAACGCTCAGCTGTGTGCCGATTAACGACACGTTCAACGCCAACTTCGGAGCGTATTACGACTTTCAGCAGGAAAAGGTTTTCCCCAGCAAGGGTGAAAAGGTTTTTAACATCAAGTGGAACGAGAGCAAGAGCAAGAACCTCACGACGATGGAGGGTGCCCTGTCGGTTGACGGGAGTCTGCTCTCGACGTTGGGTGCAAGTCTGTCGATAGGTCTTAACGGCTGTAACTACGTGGGCAGGGTTGACTTTATAAAGAAGCTGGATTTCTTGGCTGACATGGTAACCATCGATTATACCCTGGGTGTCAACCACAAGCTTTCTGCTGGCCTGGGCATTGACAACATTGACACTGAGGCGTATGAAGACTTCCATTTCTCCGACTGGTGCAAGTCGGAGTTCTATGGCGACTCATATACCACGTTCTACCTGCGGGTATGGAATCCCTTTAAAAAGGAGTTCGCCGGGTTCGAGCCAAAGACTGGTGGCGAGTCGGAGCGGTTTTGGAACTTCGACCTCTACCCGTCGCTTTTCATACCTGAATACCGTGACGTGAAACTGACGCTGACTGACGGTAACGTCCTGCTCAACGCAGCCAAGTATAGGCCTCTGTTCTGGAACACCTTGTTCAAGGAACAGGGACATGGGTTCAGGTTCCTGAAGACTTCGGGCGACGACGACGCTGCGGAGTGGCAGACGGTGCCGGCAAGCAGTGTGATAGGCAACGACGACGACCCTGTGTGGTACATCAATGCAACGATTCCCAAGGGGAGTCTTGAGCGGGGCGAAAGCTACATCATCTGCCCTTACTCGTACATGCTTACGCCGTCGGGGTCGCTCCAGTATTTGCACCGCAAAGGCGTCATGATTCGTATAAATGACAATGGCAACATTACCTATAACGATTTACCTGACATACCAGGAATCAACATTAACTGATTCAACTTGCTGATGTAAATAATTCAGCAACGGACTACAGGACTTAAGGACATTTTCCCAATAAGTCGTTTCAGTCCTGTTGTTCATTGCAAAAAAAAGATTAATAATATCTTCACAATAATGAAAAAGACTATATATCCATTGTTATTACTGACAACCCTGACGTTCTGTGCGTGCCAAGAAACGGACATGGCACTTACGGGCCAAAGACTGCGTACGGTACATGCTACGGTGAGTGACAACACGACGCGCGTATCGTTGGCGGAAAACACCGAGACGCAGGACATGATAGCCAGCTGGCAGCCTGACGACCGCATTTACGTCATCTTGGGACAAGGCACGACGTATTATGATATAGGCTCGGTGCCCCTTGACGAGATAACCGCCGACGGCAAGAGTTGCGTCTATCAGTATGCACTGCCCGACGAGGTGAATGCTGCGAACAGCGACGGTTACGAGTTGATGTGCTTCACCACCAATTGTAATGCAAAGGTGGTCGATGGCGACGTCTATTATAATGCATCACTGTTGCGTGCTCCGCTGAGCCAGTTCAGGGACCGCGTAATGTTCGACAGTCAGGTGACCGAAGCGAACCATTTTGCTACCTTCCAGCGCTATGGTACGTACGAGATACTGCATCTGACAAATACGTCAGACAAAGACATTACTTTCTCCCTCTCCGACTACGATGCCTCTCCCAGATGGTATAAAATGGGCGGAGGAGCCATCAGACTGTGGGACAAGGAGTTTGTTACCGACCTGAGCTACGAGCCTCAGTCAGTGAGCTCACCCATAAAGATTGCGGCAAACGAGACAGAGGCTGTTGTGACGTGGTATGTGCCCAACGGGCAAAAGATAGATAATGCCCGAATGGTGGCAGAGATAGACGGACAATACGTTCATTCATCCAATACACTCTCGTCCAGCGTAACACTTTGTACAGGTATAGCATATCACATATATGCCACATGGGACGGTACAGAGCTGAAATTCGGGCACGTGGTTACCGAACCAGCTATTGAGGTTACACCCACGGAAATCGACTTCGGAGAGGTGGAGCACGGAACAACCCAAAAGGAGCATTTCAGCATATACAATATCGGTTCTGCTGACTTGACGTTCAAGGCAAAGAAACCTGGAGCTCCATTCTCCATCGACTATGCCGACGAGGAGATAACGCTCGCACCTGGACACTCGCACATGTTTACCGTTACCTACGACGGCAGCCTGTCGAGGGACAAAACAGCAACTGCCAAGGTAGAGATAGAGAGCAATGCTACAAACATAGAGGGAACAATCAATGTTGTGCTGTCGGTGAAAGGAACGGGCGGCCTGCAGGGCTATACTGCCTGCCCTGACGACAATCATCCCCACATGATTGACCTCGGCCTGCCGTCGGGTACGCTTTGGGCCTGCTGTAATGTCGGAGCCACTAAACCCTCTGACAGCGGAGGCTTCTACTCGTGGGGAGAGACTGAGGTAAAGACTGACTACAGTCAGAAAGCGTATAAATATTACCAAGACAATAGTTACGTCCGATTACTTGGTTATGAGACGGTTCCCGGCGGTACAGGACATTGGGCAACCTCGATAGCCGGTAAGGCGGAATACGATGCTGCTACAGCCAACTGGGATAGCCCGTGGTGCATGCCTACAAGAGCCGATATGTCAGAATTGTGTAATTATACTACAAGTGTCTGGACAAGCCAGAACGGACAGGTGGGCAGGCTGTTTACAGGGTCCAATGGTGCTACCATTTTCATGCCCGCGTGTGGACTATATTGGGGCGGCACTGTGGTCAAGTATAGTAATGAGGTAGGCTTCTATTGGACTTCTACCATATCAGACAAATATGGAAACGGACCATACGCTTACCACCTCTATTTCGGCGAGAGTAATAAGTCTGTCGGGTTCTATGCAGGATATTACTATTTCGGCATATCTTTTGGCGACAAGGGTACAGGAATAGAATACTACGATTATGGAGCTCGTGAATTCGGACAGAATGTCCGCCCAGTGGCAAAAGATTAATAAGCAAAATAGCAAACAATGAGAAAACTGTTAACATGGGCCTTACTGGCCATTACGACAATGACACAGGCACAGCAACGCATTGACTTGTGGCCGCAGGGAGCGCCACACCCGAGCAGTGACGCAAAAGATACTGCATTTGTAAAGGTTTTCCTGGCACCAAAGGTGAAGAAGGCGGTTGCCGAACCCACGAACCTTAACGAGGAGCCGAAGGGTAGTTCTCCCTGCGTGGTCATCTGCCCGGGTGGTGGCTATACCCACTTGGCCATCGACCACGAGGGCTACGACTGGGCACCGTTCTTCAACAATTTGGGCATCAGCGTCGTGGTGCTGAAGTACCGCATGCCCCATGGAGTGAAAGAGATTCCTTACGAAGACGCCGAAGAGGCTATCCGCCTGGTGCGTAGCCACTCCGTCGATTGGGACATTGACCCGCAGCGGGTGGGCATTATGGGCTCGTCAGCCGGTGGTCACCTGGCTTCAACCATTGCCACGCATGCCATAGGGAAGAACAAACCCAACTTCCAGATTCTGTTCTATCCGGTCATAACGATGGACAAGTCGTTTACCCACATGGGCTCGCACGATGCCCTGTTAGGTGCCGATGCGCCGAACGAGTTAGCTTGGGACTACAGCAACGAGCACCAGGTGACGCCACGTGCGCCGCGGGCCTTCATTGCCCTGAGCGACGACGACCATGTGGTGCCGCCGCTGAACGGTGTAAGCTATTACATTTCGCTGAATGCCAGTAAGGTGCCGGCCGTGCTGCATGTCTATCCTACGGGTGACCACGGTTGGGGAATGCGTAGCAGTTTCGCCCACCATGAAGACATGCTTCAGGACCTGAGAACCTGGCTCAAGGTGATGGTGCTGGGTGACTGAGGCTCGAGGAAGAAACGTGGGGCACGCAGTGTCTGATTTCAATGGGAATCGTCTCTACTTCTACGGAAGTGGTGGCGATTCTTATTTGTACCATGCAGGCACGCGTGTTGAGAGACTTCTCCTGGTCGAAGATGAAGTTGCCGATGCTGTAGTAGATGGGCCTGCCCTTGTACTCCTCAATGGTTTGCAGGGTGTGTGTATGGTGGCCGACAATGATGTCCGCCCCGGCATCAATGATTCGGTGGGCTTCCTGCCGTTGCAGTGCCATCGGCCTCAGTTGGTGTTCGGCTCCCCAATGCAGGCAGACAATGATGTAGGCCGTGCTGTCCTTTGCCCGCAGACGCTCAATGCGCCGGCACAGCATGTCGAACGGTTCCTGTGACACGCTGAAGGAGTCAGGCAGGTAGGTGAAGTTCTCTAACTTGAGTCGTTGCGATGCCAGGAGGTAGATGTTTCGAGGTACGAGGTGAGAGGAACGAGGTGCGAGGAGGGGAGTGGGCTCAGACGCCTCGTCCATGTTGGTGCCGGCTCCTACCGGAACGATATGGGCTCCGAGGCAGTTCTTGTAGGTGTCGCGCAGCCCGCCCCGACGTTGGTCCACGCTGTGGTTGTTAGCCAGGTTCAGGTGGGTTATGCCGTGTCGGCGCAAGTCGTGGAGCCACTCGGGGTTGCCACGGAATACGTACTGCTTCACGGCCGGTGTGTGTATGTTGGTGGCGGGACACTCCAAGTTACCCACCACGATGTCGCTGTGGGCAAAGATGGAGTCAATCTGTGGTGTAAAGAGGCTGTCGATGCCCTTCTGCATGATGTAGCGCCGCACGCCACGGTCCAGCAATATGTCGCCTGTCAGCGTGATGGTGGTCTGGGCCTTGATAAATGAAGAGTGAAGAGTGAAGAATGAAGAATTTCTTTGGAGTGAAGAGTGAAGAGTGAAGAATGAAGAATTTGCTGCCGCGCTCCATAGAAGGCAGCACACTAAAAGCATGCGGCGCACAACAAGGGCGGTAGCAAATTCTTCACTCTTCATTCTTCATCCTTCATTCTTCACTCTTCACTCTTCACTAAAATCAGCATCCTGAACTGTAGAAGAACGTCTCGTTATCAGCGGGAGCCAACTCTAACGGAACGGTGATTTCCTGCATCCATTCGGGCTCGCCGGCACGCGGCTGCTGCTTCAGCTGTTCCTGCCACTCCTCGTCGGTCCAACGTCCTTCAGAGATGGCACGCTGGAACTCACGGTACGAGAACACGGCACCGCGCGTCAGGTATAGCATGCCTTCTATCTCTACAACGACGTAAATCTCGTAAGCCGGGCCTACAGCCTCATAGAGGATGCTCTTGTCGGGAATGGGAATGTTCTTGTGGTTGGCAGTGAACACGTCGGCCACCACGGCAATGGAGCGGTCGGCACCTTCCACGCAGTCCCACCCGTATAGTTCGTCGTTCTCGTTCTGGCGCAGCAGGTCGAGCGTGATGTATTCAAACGTCGAGCCGATAATCTCTATCTGTCCGTATTCCTGTTCGGTCAGTTTCTTGCCTTCCAGCTCCTTCTTGCTCATGTTGAGCAGGAACTGAGCCTCTTCGCGCATACGGTTACTGATGTCGGCGGTTCTTTCCGTCGCCAGGTTGTAGCGTTTCAGCACAGCCTCCGTCGCGTCGATGAGCGTGATGGCCAACTGCCAGTAGCGCACGTTAGGCTCTACATATCCCTTCACCACGGGCTCGGGCGGTCCGCCGGCACCACACTCTGCTCCTGCCGGCTGCTTGGCATAGAGAATGGCGTCGTGCTTCAGCTCTGCCCACGACGCTAATGCCGAGTTCAGGTTCTTCTTCTGCCACTGTGGTGTCTTCATGAAGTACGGTTGTGTGTAGCCGCTGCTGACGGTGGGGGCGCAGAGCTCCTTCAGCGAGTTTATCCAGCGGGTGCTCACGGTTTCTTTCCAGTCAATCTCCTGCATGCGTTTCTTCATCTGCTGCAGGGCGGGCGTGAAGCCGTTCCAGTTCTGCTGTTCCTTCAGTTCCTCAATGAGGACGCGCTCTGCTGCTGGCACGCCGAGTGCGGCCATCACGTCGAGTCCCTTCGGGCACTTACGCTGTGACCATGGCTGTGTCTTGTAGTCCTGCATCTCCTGCAGCACCTCGGCATCGGGCATGTAGCGTTGCGGCATGAGGTTGATGACGTACTGGTAGTCGTCGTCATCCCTCGGAATGATGCGTGTCTGCTTCTTGGCCACGGCCACGGCCGCCTCGCGCAGCTGCTGTATCTGCTTGCCGTTGCCAAGCAGCGTCTCGGGGGTAAAGCCTAAGCGCTTCATCTCGGCACCCAGTTGCAGGATGGTGATGTTGTCAGGAGCACCAAACAGGAACGTGATGGGCTGGTTCACGCGCTCGTAGAGGTTCTTCAGCTGCAGGTTGTTGCTGAGCGTAGCGGCCATCAGTGCGGCAGCTCCGAGCTGATGGTTCAGGGCTGTCTTGAACGGTGCGCTCTGCAGCCACATCATGCCCCGGAAGTAGCGCTTCAGTGCGTCGCTGCGGGTGTAGTGGCCACGTGGCTTGAAGAGCGAGTAGGGGAACATGTGTTCCGTGTAGTCGAGGAATTGCGACGAGTCGTCCATGGCATTGTTGATGTTCTCCACCTCCTGCTGTGCCATGGCTTTCCACTCGTCATCCACGGCGGGCAGCGGCTGGTTGTTGAGCACGGCCAGTGCCACGGCATAGAAGGCCGCGTCGTAGTTGGCAGCCTGCTTCAGCACGTTGTTGCTCGTGGTCTTGGCCACACGGTTCATCTCGTCGTACATCTTCTTCGAGAACTCCTGCATGACGGGCAGCAGCGTTTTCTCTTCCACCTCGCGGGTCAGGCAGTCAAAGTACATGTGGAACGCCTGCAGGTAAAGGTCGGTGGTCACGAAGTTGGGGAAGTCGTGGTAGTCGTTCATCTCGTAGATGTGGAAGAGCTGTTCCTTCCTCTGGGGCACGATGGCAAAGCCGTTGCGTCCCAACATCTCCTCCAGGCGCGGGTCCATGTTCTCCACCTGGTAGGGATTAACCAGGTTGTCCGTGTTGACGATGCGTCCGCCGGGTGCCGTGAAGTTTTTTGTCAGCAGTTCTTTCTCGCGCGTCTGTATGCGTTTGATGAAAGCGGTTTCCGCCGGTGTGTATTTCAGCTGGAGTTGCTGGCCACGCGTCTCTTCCTTTTCCCAGCGGTCCATCATCAGGCTGTCGTACCACGTAGTGCCATTGAAGACGTCACGCAGCTCGGCACTGGTGAAGGCAAAGCCCTGTCGGGCTGCGAAGGCGTTACGCAGCACGCGCAGCTCGCTGAGTGAGAGTTTCGAGATGTCCATGTTGGTGTCGATGTTGTAACGCATCGTCTCCAGGTTCAGCTGTCCGCGCCCCGGCAGTATGGGGTTGCGTCTGCCGAAGAATTCTTCCTGTGCCTGAACGCTCATGGCTGTCAGGAGCACAATCATGGTGACTAAGATTTTTTTCATATAGCTAAGATATTTAGTTAGTATTAAAAGCTTTTTCTGCTGTTTCGCGGTCGGTAGGCTTCACGAGAAACTGCAGGAAGCGGAGCCCGAAGCCGCCCCATTCATATTCCGCTACGGCATACAGCCCGTTGGCTGTCGCCTCTAAGCTGCGCACCCGCCCGCCGGTGAAGCGGAAGTCCTGCAGGTCGCCCCCCAGTTTAGAGCCCATCCACAGTGGCCTGACGTGGCCTCGGTAGTTCTTGAACACGAACAGCCGCCGGCCGTAGGGAAAGTAGCGGGTGGCCTTCTCCACCCCCACCAGGGCGTCGGTACTGCCGTCGCCATCCACGTCGCCCGTGGTGAACCGATAGACGGGGTAGGGCAGTCGCCATCGGCTCTGTGTCGAGTCGGTTGTCAGCACCAGTGCGTGTAGCGTATCGTTCTGCTGCTCAATGCTAAAGGTCTGGGCCTTTATAAGTGCAGAGTGCAGAGTGTAAAGTGTAAAGTTTGCTACCGCACTCCAAAGCATGCAGCATACCAAAAGCATGCGGCGCACAACAAGGGCGGTAGCAAACTCTAAATTCTCCACTCTCCACTCTAAATTTCATTTTTCATTTTTCATTCTTCATTTACAACAGTTTCCGTATTTCCGTTTCCACATCGTCCATCTGTACCATGCGTTTCACCAAGTTGCTGTTGCGGTCAATGAGGAAGTAGTCGGGCACGGCCGGCACGTTGTAGGTGCTGAGCAGTTCCGAGCCCAGCCCTCTGGGGTCGCGCACGCAGACCCAGGGCAGTGCGGCGGTCTGCTGTTTCCAGAAGTGTTCGTCGGCATCAAACGAAACCTGATAGATTTCAAATCCCTGTGCATGGAACTTGTTGTAAATCTCGCGCATGGCGAGGATGCGTTTCGGCGACTCGTCCATCGAGAAGACGTGGAAGTCAAGCAGCACCACCTTCCCCCTCAGGTCTGAAAGGCGGCTCCGCTGCCCGTTGTTGTCGGTCAGGGTGATGTCGATGAGTCCCGATGCCTGCACCTGCGACACGTCGAGAGCCTGCTGGTTGTTGTACTGCATAATGCGGTCATTCTTCATGCCGTTGATGGCAATGTTGTGCAGGTTCTGTGTGCGCAGTGCTTCCGGGTAATTCAGGTCCCAGCTGGTTGCCACGGCTGCAAAGGCTTTGATGTCGTCGCGGTTCGTCTGTGGGTCGAAGATGAGCAGTCCGCCCACCGTTTGGAACAGGGCGAAGTACGACGAGGTCTTGTCGGGTGCCCGGTAGATGTAGTTGCGCTTCACGTCCTCCTTGTATGCCTGTATGAGTCTGATGAGGCTGTCGCGTCCGGCCATGCCGGGCATTGCCCGCTGCACGTCGAAGCAGCGCTGCTGCAGCTCTATCTGTTTCAGGGCCAGCTCCTTGATGGTCTGACAGTTTTCCGAGCCGCTCACCTCATATTTTGTAATCATCGTCGGGTAGGAGGCCTTCACGCCCACCGTCTCTGTCGAGTCAATGGAAATGTTGATAATCTGGTCGTGAATGCGCAGCCGGTAGAAGTCGGGCGCCCCGTCGGTCTCTCCGCTGAACGAGAAGCCGCCGTCGGCCGAGAGCTTCACCGAGTCAATGGCCGTGATGCTTTCCACGCCCACATTCTCTAAGTATAGCATCGAGTCGGCAGCTTCAGTAATGTTACCTTCTATGTGGAACTTCTTCTGGCTGCAGCCAGTCATTGTCAGTACGGCCAGCGCAAGGAAGGCCGTCCTAAAGAGTGTCTTGTTCTTCTTCATAACTTGCAATTTTCTGCAAAAGTACAAATAAATTCTGGAACAGCCGACATTTCTGCCCCGTTTTTCCCAAAAAAGATTAATTCTGCTGTGTTTTTTTCGTTTCTTTCTTGATTTATATGTACCTTTGCGCAGTTTTTTTGCGAAGACCTGTTTCTTCGCACCGATGTTTTATTTTTTATAGATGTTTTTTTAACAAGATGAATGTAATTACAAAGAGTATTCAGTTGCCTGATGGAAGAACCATCACAATTGAAACCGGGAAAGTGGCAAAGCAGGCCGACGGAAGCGTTGTTCTCCGCATGAACAATACCGTTCTTCTCGCCACTGTTTGTGCCGCAAAAGATGCCGTTCCCGGAACCGATTTCATGCCTTTGCAGGTAGATTATCGTGAACAGTACAGTGCCGCAGGCCGTTTCCCCGGCGGATTCACCAAGCGCGAAGGCAAAGCCAGTGACAACGAAATCCTGACGAGTCGGCTCGTTGACCGCGTGCTGCGTCCGTTGTTCCCGTCCAATTATCACGCAGAAGTGTTTGTCAATGTCATGTTGCTCAGCGCCGACGGTGTTGACCAGCCCGATGCCTTGGCAGGTTTTGCTGCATCGGCCGCATTGGCATGTTCAGATATCCCCTTCGAGTGCCCCATCTCTGAGGTGCGCGTTGCCCGCGTCAACGGCGAGTACGTCATTGACCCCACCTTCGAGCAGATGAAGCAGGCCGACATGGACATCATGGTTGGTGCCTCGGCCGAGAATATCATGATGGTGGAAGGCGAGATGAAGGAAGTCAGCGAGCAGGACATGATTGGTGCACTGAAGGCCGCCATGGCCGCCATCAAGCCCATGTGCCTGCTGCAGACCGAGCTGAGCAAGGAGCTGGGCAAGGACGTGAAGCGTGAGTACGACCACGAAGTGAACGACGAGGCCCTGCGCGAGCGCATGAACAAGGAGCTCTACCAGCCCGCCTACGACATCACCAAGCAGGCCCTCGAGAAGCAGGCACGTGCCGAAGCCTTCGAGAAGCTGCTGGCCGACTTCAAGGAAAAGTTCTTCGCCGAGCGTTCCGAAAACTCAGAAAACTCAGAAAACTCAGAAATATCCGACGACGAGTACGAGGCCATGATGGACCGCTACTACCACGACGTGGAGCGCGACGCCATGCGCCGCTGCATCCTCGACGAGGGCATCCGCCTCGACGGTCGTAAGACCGACGAGATTCGCCCCATCTGGTGCGAGGTCAGCCCTCTGCCCATGCCTCATGGAAGTGCCATCTTCACCCGTGGCGAGACGCAGTCGCTCTCTACCTGCACACTGGGCACCAAGCTCGACGAGAAGCTGGTTGACGACGTGCTCGACAAGAGCTATCAGCGCTTCCTGCTCCACTATAACTTCCCCCCGTTCTGCACCGGCGAGGCCAAGGCACAGCGCGGCGTGGGACGCCGTGAGATTGGTCATGGACACCTGGCATGGCGCGGACTGAAGGGCCAGATTCCCGAGGACTTCCCCTACACCGTACGCCTGGTGAGCCAGATCCTGGAGTCTAACGGTTCCAGCTCCATGGCCACCGTCTGTGCCGGCACGCTGGCACTCATGGATGCCGGTGTACCCATGAAGAAGCCCGTCAGCGGCATTGCCATGGGACTCATCAAGAACCCTGGCGAAGAGAAGTACGCCGTGCTCTCTGACATTCTTGGCGACGAGGACCACCTCGGCGACATGGACTTCAAGACCACCGGAACGCGCGACGGTCTGACCGCCACACAGATGGACATCAAGTGCGACGGTCTGTCGTTCGAAATACTGGAGAAGGCACTCATGCAGGCCAAGGCCGGACGTGAGCACATCCTGAAGTGCATCACCGACACCATCGCCGAGCCGCGTCCCGAGCTGAAGCCGCATGTTCCCCGCATCGTGCAGATTGAGATTCCCAAAGAGTTCATCGGTGCCGTCATTGGCCCCGGCGGAAAAATCATCCAGCAGATGCAGGA
>Ga0310691_10007309_pt1 | contig 11546 bp, 13 predicted proteins | sample 176DNAGHGlowgp2_FD_203887 | JGI IMG/M metagenome (GOLD analysis project Ga0310691, IMG submission 203887) | Sheep rumen microbial communities from Palmerston North, Manawatu-Wanganui, New Zealand - 1766 DNA GHGlow gp2 (v2) (version 2) | ecosystem: Host-associated > Mammals > Digestive system >... | reverse complement strand
ATCAGCTTCAGCAGCTTCTTGTCGGTCTTGTCGCCCGCAGCGGCGTCGGCCTTGATTTCCTGTAGCATCTCGGCGCCATGCTTCTTCCCGCCGATGGCTTTCAGCACCCATTCCTTGGCCTTGCTGTTGCTGGCGGGCACGCTCTTACCCTTGATGTAGGCTCGCGCCATCTGGTATTCAGCCTTGTAGTAGCCCTGGTCGGCAGCCTTACGGTACCACTTCACGGCCTCGTCGTTGTTCTCAGTCACGCCGTAACCCTTGTCATAGCAGCGGCCCAAGCGGTACTGTGCCTTCTTGTAGCCCATATCGGCCGAGGCCCTGAGCTTGGGAACAGCGGCAGCATAGTTCTCGGCATCATACAGTGCCTTTCCTTCTTCGTACAGTTGCTTGGCCTCATCCTCGCTCTGCGCGTTGCTCGCCACTACGGCGAGGGCCACCATCATAATAGTTAAGAGCAGTCTTTTCATTGTCATCATGTTTTGTGGTTTGCCTGCAAAGATACGAAGAATCGGGCGAACAAGCAAACAATTTCAGCCAATTCTTTGTTTCTTTCAGAAAATCTTCGTAAATTTGTAGCCGAGAAACAAATGAAGAAAGAAAGACTATGCCAAACTTAGTAGCCATTGTGGGTCGCCCCAACGTGGGCAAGTCCACCCTGTTCAACCGTCTGACGAAGAGTCGCCAGGCCATTGTGAGCGACGAGGCCGGCACCACGCGCGACCGCCAGTATGGCAAATGCGAGTGGAACGGGCGAGAGTTCTCGGTGGTAGACACCGGGGGATGGGTGGTAAACAGCGACGACATCTTCGAGGAGGAGATTCGCAAGCAGGTAATCATCGCCACCGAGGAAGCCGACCTTGTGCTTTTCCTCTGCGACATCAAGAATGGAGTGACGGACTGGGACGAGGATGTGGCGCAAATATTGCGGCGCGCCAAGCTTCCCACGCTGTTGGTGGCGAACAAGGCCGACGACGGCAAGGACCTCTATGGTCAGTACGACTTTTACAAGCTGGGCCTGGGCGACCCCTACTGCGTGAGTGCCGCCACAGGCAGTGGCACCGGTGACCTCTTGGACAAGGTGATGGAACTGCTGCCGGAGAAGAAGGATGAGGGACTGGAGGAGGGTATCCCCCGTTTCGCCGTCGTTGGCAGGCCCAATGCCGGCAAGTCGAGCATCATCAACGCCTTCATAGGCGAGGACCGCCACATCGTGACCGACATTGCCGGCACCACGCGCGACAGCATCTATACGCGCTACGATAAGTTCGGCTTCGACTTCTATCTGGTCGACACTGCCGGTATACGTCGCAAGAACAAGGTGACTGAGGACCTGGAGTTCTACAGTGTGATGCGTGCCATCAGGTCGATTGAGAACAGCGACGTGTGCATATTGATGATTGACGCCACGCGCGGCATCGAGGCACAGGACATGAACATCTTCCAGCTCATACAGAAGAACAACAAGTCGTTGTTGGTGGTGGTGAACAAGTGGGACCTGGTGGAGGATAAGTCGCAGGTGGTCATCGACACCTTCGAGAACGCCATTCGCGAGCGCATGGCTCCCTTCCGCGACTTCCCCATCATCTTTGCCTCAGCGCTGACCAAGCAGCGTATCTTCAAGGTCTTGGAGACGGCCAAGCAGGTGTACCTGAACCGTAAGCTGCGCATTGGCACCACGAAGCTGAACGAGGTGATGCTGCCCATCATCGAGGCCACGCCGCCACCCTCCATCAAGGGCAAGTATATAAAAATAAAATATGTGTCGCAGGTGCCTGACACACAGATTCCGACGTTCATCTTCTACGCCAACCTGCCTCAGTATGTGAAGGAGCCCTACAAGCGCTTCCTTGAGAACAAGATACGTGAGAACTGGACGCTGACGGGCTCGCCCATCAATGTCTTTGTGCGCCAAAAGTAGTAGCTGACTCGTGACGGATGGCCTGCCGCATCTCCTTCAGCAGGTCAGAAGCGAAGATAAAGTCGGTGAGGCGCTCGTTGGGCGAGTTCATAATTTCGGCCGACACGCCTTGCCACTCTTTGTGCCCCTCATAGATGAACACGATGTTTTCACCAATGCCCATGACGGAGTTCATGTCGTGGGTATTGATGATAGTGGTCATGTTGTATTCGTGGGTGATGCTGTGCAGCAGCGAGTCAATGACGAGCGACGTCTTTGGGTCCAGTCCACTGTTGGGCTCATCGCAGAACAGGTACTTGGGTTGCAGGGCGATGGCACGGGCTATGGCTACGCGCTTCTGCATGCCGCCACTAATCTCGCCAGGGTATTTCTGGTCTGCATCGGTCAGGTTGACGCGGTCCAGACAGTCCTTGGCACGGCGCTGGCGCTCGCGCAGCGTCATGGGTGAGAACATGTCAAGCGGAAACATGACGTTTTCCAATACCGTCATCGAGTCGAAGAGAGCGGCGCTTTGGAAAATCATGCCCATCTCTCGTCGCATGGCAATCTTCTCTTGCTTTGGCATCCGCATGAAGTCGCGCCCGTCGTAGAGCACCTGTCCAGAAGTGGGCGACAGCAGTCCCACCAGGTTCTTCATCAGCACCGTCTTGCCCGATCCGGAACGGCCGATGATGAGGTTGGTGATGCCGTCGGTGAAGGTGGTCGAGATGTCCTTCAGCACTTCATGGGTGTAGGTGCTGCCGTCGTCGGCATGCTCCTCAAAGCTCTTGCACAGGTGGCTTACTTCTATCATGTGTCTGTCTGCTGTTAAAAAGAATGTTGCAAAGGTACACTTTTTTTCTCTCATTCCACGGCTATGAGTGAAAAAGTGAGGCTTTATTTGCTTTTTTTTCTTATTTTTGCACTCCGCTGGTGTCACAAATAGCACCTTGCTGCGTATAATAGACAGAATGACACAAGAGATATTCATGGTCGAGGCCCGTCGGCTACGCCCCAGACTGCTTGCCACGGCTCGTCGCTACGTAGGCGACGATGATGCCGAGGATGTGGTACAGGACGTGCTGCTGCGTCTGTGGCAGATGGTCGACGAGCTGCGCCAGCCCCTTGATGCCTTGGCCTCGGTGCTGGTTCGCAACCAGTGCGTCAGCCTGTTGCGCAGGCAGCACCGTCTTGCCACCGTGGTTGGCGATTTCGCGGTTTCCGACGGGAAAACCGTCGGACACAGTGGCGGCGATGAAACCGTCGGACACAGTGGCGGCGATGACGGCGATGGACACAGTGGCGGCGATGTAGGCGATGGCAGCACCGATGAACGCCTTGAACGCCTGATGCGTGTCATTGAGCGTCTGCCTACCATGCAGCAGACCGTCCTTCGGCTGCGACACGTGGACGGCATGGAGATGCGCGACATAGCAGCCATCGTGGGAACTACTGAGGTGGCAGTGCGGAAAACGCTCAGCCGCGCCCGACAAAACGTAAGACAACAATACCAGCAACATGATGACAGATGATTTCGTGAGAATACGCACATTGTGCAACCGTTTCTTTGACGGCGACACCACGCTTGCAGAGGAGCAGGAACTCTACGCTTTCTTCAGCAAGACAGCTGCACTGCCTGCCGACCTGCAGGAACTGCGCCCGCTGTTCACTGACATGGCGGCCCTGCCACAGGCTTATGCTGACCCGTTGCAGCCTCATGCAGAAACGCTGGCGAGCCCAGAGCAGCACTGTTCCGCTGCCACCACCATAGCGCTTTCACCGAAAGGTCGCCGTTGGATGTCTTGGGCTGCCGCTGCCGCCGTCGTCTTGCTGATAGTCGGGGGCGCCCTCCTCCTGTTCCGCCGCAGCCAGCCGGCTGTCGGCACCGCCGATGAGGAGCTGGTGGCCTATATCTATGGTGAATACACTACTGATCCCGCCGTTGTCCTGGCTGAGATGCAGACTACGATGATGACGCTGCAGGACAATGGCACCGACGTGGTGGAAGAACAGCTGAAGGCAATGTTTGACAATTAAATATAATAATGTATATGAAACGACTGTTGTTGATTATCGCCATGATGACCCCTCTGCTGATGGCAGGCCAGGCATCGGCGCAGGCAGGGCTGAAGATGAACGACCTGTTTGAGGGACGTGTCATTCCGCAGCAGCGCATGGTGGAGACCCGCGTGCGTGGCAAGTCGCTGGAGAAGTATCAGCTCAGCTACTATCGCAGCCTGCGCCTTAACGTCACGGACGAGGAGTGTGGACAGCTGCGCCAGCTGCTGGGGCAGGATGCCGAACAAAGCATCGACATGCGCACCAGCCGCAAGAACCCCCACCGATGGGACACCTGGACCTGCAAGATGCAGCTGCCTGCCGCAGGCGGCAAGAACCGCTACCTCTGCTTCCAGGAACAGTGGGACCGCGAACACGAACAATGCGAAGTGACCGTTATCTATATGGAAGGCACGGTCGCCAATCTCGCCGAGTTGGAACAATTACTAAAATAATACGACAATGAAACGCATCGCACTTTTATCATTTATCATTTGTCATTTATCATTTAGCACCGCAGGTGCGCAAAATGACACCCTCGTCATCAACCAGCCACAGAAGGTGACCATCATCAGCAGCGACTCGCTGCAACACGTGGTGGTCAATGGCAAGAAGGGCGACGACGACTTCGTCTATCAGAACACCATCCGCCTGGTAGATGCTAACTACGAGAGCCAGACCAGCATCAGCCATGACCACTGGGAGCTGATTCCCTCAGTGAAGATTGGAAAGAAAAGGAAGACTGAGAAATCCGACGGGCCCATCTACAACTACAATAACGAGATTTCCGCTCATCTGGGTATTGGCTTCACCTGTCCCACGCAGGTGGACGAGCGCATTGACTTCTCAACGTTCAAGTCGTGGGAGATTTTTGCCACCGTTGCACAGTGGGACCATTTCGTTGACCGTCGCCACCGCAATATGGTGTCTTTCGGACTGGGTATCGACTGGCGTAACTATCGCATCACCGATGACCTGCTGTTCACCAAGGCTCCTGACGGCAATGTCACCGTGGAGAAGTATCCGCTGGAGTTTGAACCCAAGTTCTCGCGTATCAAGGTTTTCTCTCTCACCGCTACGCTGCGCTATGAGCACGACTTCGGCGACGGCTTCTCCATCGGCTTTGGTCCTATCTTCAATTATAATGCATACGCCAGCATCAAGACCAAGTACAAATTTCTGGGTGACAAGATGGAACGCATGGAGAAAAACATCCGCCAGCGTCCCATCACCATCGACTGGATGCTGAACATGAGGGTTGCCGATTTCCCCTTCTATGTTAAATATTCCAATGACGATGTGCTGAAGGACGGCGGTGTGAAGTTCCGCTCGCTTTCCTTCGGACTCTATTACTGACCGTTTGTGCTGCAGGCCCTTGCGCCTGCAGCCTTCGTTCAGTCGTCTTGCGACAGTGAGTCGCTGTCCACCTGGGTGGCATCGGCAGCACGTGGCACACCGTGGTTAGGTGGCTCATGTACGAAGTCATAGACACCATAGCCGATGATGGTCAGTAGTATCACCAGGATGACGATATGGACGATGAGCCGTCGGCGCTCGCTGCCGCCCTGTTGGCGGCGTTTCTTCTTCATCTTCGGCTGCTCGTCTGGCTCCTGGTTCAGTGGCACAAGCATTCGGCCCAGCGGCTTCTGTGGGCTGGGAGCGGCAATCAGTTGTCCGTGGCTGTTGTTCTCTTCCATAACTTGCTATTGTGGTCGTTTGTAATCGGTGTGATTAGGAGCGTCAGGCTACCTCTAATAAATTGTATGTCAGGCAGTGCCATCCATCCTACTTCATCTTCCATTTGTCAGCTTCCTGAACCATGGCGACGACGATATCCTCATCTTGGTTGTCAGCGTAGGTCAGTTTGAGGAACACTTGCATGACATTCATTGCGGTGTCTGGTTCAGCCCTACTGAACTCGATGGCTTTCACCCCGCCGTACTGGTGTTGTACCTTTTGCAGATGGTGTTTGAGGAGTGCCACCCATTGTTCCCTGTCCTCATCGGTGAGCGTTCCTGCTCTTCCGCGCAGGAAGACCTCCGGCTGCTGACTGATGTAGAGCGCCTTGTAGCAGTCGAGTGCCACCCCAGCCGCCCGCAGTCCCTCGTCGGTGGGGGCCTGCGGTGGCTTGGATGAACAGCCTGTCAGCAGCACTGCCGCCAGCACTGCAATCAGTGCCCAGGCAGTGTGCTGATGTCTGTTGCCACTCTTCAGTCCGTTGTGGTCCATTACCATATTTATAGTCCGCTGCTTATAAAAAACAGTCCGCTGTAGTCCGCTGCCTACTTCTTCACCTTATAGACACGGAACGACATGGCGGGCAGCTGGTCATTGATGACGGCCCCCTTCTTGCCCGCTGTAGTAGCCACGGTGCCAGCCTTCGGTGTGATGCGCTCCGGCTGTTCCAGCGTGTTCTCGTCGTCGAGCGAGCCGCTGTGGCTCAGTGTCAGCGTCTGTGCCGTCGGCGTGCCGTCGATGCCTAACAGGTTCAGCTGCACCGTCTGCGACTCGCGCGATGTGTTGGCCACCTTGACGATGACCTCGCCCGTGGCGCTGTCGTAGACCGATGAGGCGTGCAAGCCGTCCATGCCTTCCTGTCCGGCCACGGGCACCGTCTTCTTGCCGCCAGCGGGATTGGCAGTGGTCAGTGGCAGCACGTTAGTGCCACGGTTGGTGGCGTAGAGCTGCTGCACATAATAGCTGACCGACTTGAACATGCGCAGGTTGTCGAACCAGATGAGGTCCGGCCGCCACTGCCAGCCCTCTACGTGAGCGAACAGCGGTGCGTAGGCCGTCATGTAGACCACGTCAGCGTTGCGCTCCATGCCCGTCATGAAGGCAGCCTCCAGGATGCTGGCCTCATAGTGGTTCCATTTCTTCCCCTTGCCGTGGCAGGCATACTCGCCGGCAAACACCTTCGGTCCCTTGCGGTCGTAGCTGTCATAGCGTAGGGCGCCGCAGTTGCCGTAGCGCTCCTTTGCCTCGGGCGTAGCCTGGAACCAAGCCTCCGGACGGTAGAAGTGCTCGTCGACGAGGTCAGCTTTCTGCTTCTTCATGGCAGCCCATCCCTTCTTGAACATATCACCCTCGCTGTCGGGGCCGCTGGTTCCCACAATCTTGATGTCGGGATATTTCTCACGGATGGCCTTCACGAAAGGCTCCAAGCGCTTGAAGTACATGTCGTCCCACTGCTCGTTGCCCACGCCGATGAACTTCATGTTGAACGGTGCCGGGTGCCCCATGTCGGCGCGCACCTTGCCCCACTGTGAGGTAGCCGGTCCGTTGGCAAACTCAATGAGGTCGAGGCAGTCCTGTATGTAAGGCTGCAGCTGGTCCAGGGGCACATGTGCGCTCTCGTTGTTCCAGTTCTGGAACTGGCATGCCATGCCCACGTTGAGCACGGGCAGCGGCTCGGCGCCGATGTCCTCTGCCAGCTGGAAGAACTCAAAGAAGCCCAGTCCGTAGCTCTGGAAGTAGTCGGGGAAGAAGCGGTGAGGGAAGGTGTACTCCCATCGGTTCTCGTTCAGCGGACGGTTCTCCACCGGTCCGATGGTGTTCTTCCACTGGTAGCGTGTGGCCAGGTCGACGCCCTCGACGATGCAGCCGCCGGGGAAGCGCAGCAGTCCCGGCTTGACGTCGGCCAGGGCCTGTGCCAGGTCACGGCGCATGCCGTTCTGCCTGTTCTTGAAGGTGTTGACGGGGAAGAGGCTGACATGCTCCAGGTCAACGGTCTGTGTGCCGTTGAGGAAGATGCGCAGCTGAGCCTTGCTGATGGTCTTGCGCGACTTCATCACCACCTCATATTTCTTCCAGTCCTTCGAGGTGATGTCAATCTTCGCCTCGGTGAACTGCTGATTCTCGCCCATCGACGCACGGTCAATGAACTGCACGATAATCTTGCCATTGCCCTGCGGTGCCTTGGCCCACACACTGAAGCGGTAGTCCTCATCCTGCTGCAGCCCGATGCCGAAGAAACCATTGTTCGACAAGCCTGAGCGGCGGTCGCGATGTCCGGGATCGCGCAGCTCCACATAGTGGGGACAGCGCTCGAAGGGACCGTCGTCCTTCACCTCGAAGGTGCCGAAGGCTTCCCATCCCATCAGGTGGTCGGGGAACTCAAAGGAGCGGTTCTTCACCAGCTCGGCATAGAGACCGCCGTCAGCAGCGTAGTTGATGTCTTCAAAGAACAGTCCATACATCGTTGGCTGGATGGTAGTCCCAGGCTTCTGCGTCTGCACGTCCATGACGTGCTGTGCCTGAGCCGTGAGTGCTCCGGTCAGTGTGAGTGCGCAGCAGATAGTTTTTAGTTTCATGTTTTTTTGTGGTTTTATGATTAAAAAAGAGTATGCTACATGGTACACACATGCAAAATTAGTTAAAAAAAAACATCTGTGCAAAAGAATACGGAATAAAATCAGTACTTTTGTAACTCTTTAACTAAGTACAACCTTAAATTCTTTCTGCTGAAATGAAGAAAATACTGGTAGCCGAAGACAACGACAGTAATTTCATCCTGATGACTTACATGCTAAAGGGAAATTACGACTTTGAACGCGCACGCAGCGGTCAGGAGGCCGTTGAGAAGGCGTTGAGCGGCGATTTCAGTCTGGTGCTCATGGATCTGAGGATGCCGTTGATGGACGGTTTGGAAGCTACGCGAAAAATCAAGGCAGTAAACCCGCAGCTGCCCGTCATTGCCCTGACGGCCAACGTGTTTGAAGCCGACCGCAGGGATGCTGCTGCTGCAGGGTGTGACAACTTCCTGGCCAAACCTGTCAACCGCGAGCAGTGCTTGGCCATGATAGCCCGCTATATATAGGCCAGCCTCTTATGGCTCAGTCTCTTCTTCCTCTGACTCATTGAGATACTCCTGCATCGCTCCCATGTAGTTGAACGAGTCCTCATGCGCAAAGGGGTCGACGAAGAAGCGGATGATGTCGTGCACGCGCCATTCGCCATCGTCGTGGCAGAAGGCGAGCTGGATGTGGGTGACATCTACGGAGCTGTAAAGGAGGAAGTCGACCAGAGCTGTACCCTCCTCTGGGTCTAATTGTTCAAACTTGATTTCGCGGGCCTCCAGGTCTTCGGGGTTGCTGTCCTGCATCTGCGTCCAGTAGTCTTCGTTGAAGAAGCCGATTTCCTCTATCTGTGCATCCTTCTGATTAACAGCCTTCACCATGTCACGCCACTCACGGCATGCAAAGCGCTCGTCGATGTCGCTTTCGTTATTGGCAGCTGCGGCATACAGGTCATGGATCAGGGCCTCAATCACTTCTTTCGGGTCTTCTTTCGACTCCTCTTCGACCATGCTGGTCTGTTCGTCAGTGTCTGCATGCTTGGTCTTGGTCTGGCTCTGCTTGCCCCCACAGGCAAAAAGCATCAGGAGAGCAGCGATGGCAAAAATGCTCTTTCTCATAAATATAATATGTCTTAAGTTACTCAGAGGTGAGAGGTGAGAAGTAAGAGGTGAGAGGATAGTTCTGCCGCTTCACTTTTCATTAGTCTCATCTGGGCGTGCAAGCTATTCTCTCACCTCTCACCTCTCACCTCCAACATCACTTTACTTCACCTGCACCACGAGGTACTTGCTGGTGCTCCAGAACTGCTGGTAGTCAGTGATGTGGAGGGTGTAGAAGCGGTTCTCATCGCTGATGAGCTGATAGCTGCCAGCCGGATGCGAGGTGAGGATGTCGACACTCTTCGAGTTGAGCTTGATTTGCGTCACCTGACGGATGTCGATGGGCGTGAAGTAGCTGGCGTCGAAGTCGCCCTGCAGCACGCGCCCGCTCTTCAGGATGTTGTGGTCCTTCAGCGCCCGTTTCGTGCCCACGCAGTACCAGGCACTGTTTAGTTGCTGGTCCTGCTGACTGATGGTCTGCCCCTGGTTGTCGTTCTGCTGCTGCATGTTCGTCAGGTTCTCGTTCAGGTCAGCCACCTGCTGGTCCAGCTCGTCGATGCGTATATTCTTGGCCTGCAGTTCATTGCGCAGATTGTCAATCTCGTTGTTCTTCTGCTCCATCTGTGCCGTCAGGTTGTCGATGGTGCGCTGTAGCGTCTCTGTCAGCTGTCCGTTCTCGCGCAGGCGTGCACGAAGCTTTTCAATCAGCTCAGCGTTCTGCGCCATCGTCTCCTTGATGAACTGCATGTCCTCGCGTATGCGTGCCCTTGCCGTTGCCCCCTCGTTGCCGCGGTTGATGCTCAGTCGGCCCTGGGCCTCGTTGATTTCGCGGAAGCCGTCCTCAATCTCGTTCAGTGTGCTCAGCAGCTCGTCCTGGTCGTTGCGTAGCTGCTCGTTCTCTTTCATCAGTGCCTGGATGGAGTCGCTCAGGTCTTCTGAACTACTGCCGTTCTCGCCGGCTTTCTTGTCACCGCAGCCGCACATCATGACGGCCAGCAGTGCTGCAAACATGATTCTTTTCATATTCATAGTGTTTTTAAAGCTTGTTCTTTTTTATTGGATTCCTTGCCTGCCACAACGATGACGAACTCGCCGCGAGGCTCTGTCTCAGTGAAATGGGCTATCAGCTCTTGCAGCGTGCCGCGCACGCTCTCTTCGTGGACCTTCGAAATCTCGCGGCAGGCCGATGCCTGGCGGTCGGGTCCGAAGACTTCGGCCAGTTGCTGCAACAGCTTCAGCACCCTGTAGGGCGACTCATAGAACACGATGGTTCGCGGCTCGTCCTTCAGCGCTTCTATCCGGCTCTGGCGCCCCTTCTTCTGTGGCAGGAACCCCTCGAAGACAAAGCGGTCGCAGGGCAGTCCGCTCGACACCAAGGCCGGCACGAAGGCTGTCGGTCCCGGCAGTGTCTGCACCTCGATGCCGGCCCTGACGGCCTCGCGTACCAGGAAGAAGCCCGGGTCGCTGATGCCCGGCGTGCCGGCATCGCTGATGAGTGCCACCGTCTGTCCGGCCAGCAGGCGCTCCACCACTGAGGCACTGGTGCCGTGCTCGTTGAACTTGTGGTGCGACAGCAACTGCTGGTGGATGTCGAAGTGCTTCAGCAGGATGCCGCTGGTGCGGGTGTCCTCAGCCAGCACCACGTCCGCCTCCTTCAGGATGCGTATGGCGCGCAGCGTCATGTCCTCCATGTTGCCCACGGGCGTGGGTACGATATACAGTATTCCCATCGTCTCTGTACTTGAATCGTTTCTGCAAAGATAGTACTTTTTATCTGAAACGAGCTACGAAATGTGATTTTTTTAGTATTTTGTCGTAGTTTTTAACGCATCTTTCGCTTTAACGGAATGAAACGTTCAATGGGAGCACCTTCGTCGGATGCACCTTCACGCGTGCGCGCAGGTAAAGTTTTCTGTTCCAATATAGTGACACAAAAAAATAGTGCACTTAGTGCACCTTCTGGACTTAATAAGTTGACTTGCAAGTCGTTGGCTGGTGCACCAACAGCCCAGATCGAGCACCAGATGGTGCACCAGGAACAGCTGAAGCCCCCCCTTCTGCCCCCGAGGGGGCTACTATAGTTTTGCCATGATGCGAGTAAGTCTATAGTAGCCCCCTCGGGGGCAGAAGGGGGGGCTGCTTTTTGGGTAAATTCTCTCGAGAATTTGACAATAAGTCGGCACTTTATGAGAT
>Ga0310691_10007306_pt1 | contig 11548 bp, 5 predicted proteins | sample 176DNAGHGlowgp2_FD_203887 | JGI IMG/M metagenome (GOLD analysis project Ga0310691, IMG submission 203887) | Sheep rumen microbial communities from Palmerston North, Manawatu-Wanganui, New Zealand - 1766 DNA GHGlow gp2 (v2) (version 2) | ecosystem: Host-associated > Mammals > Digestive system >... | reverse complement strand
CCAATCCCCAATCCCCAATCCCCATTCTATTAGGTTAAAAAAATATTTAATAAATAAAATAAAATATAAATATTTTATAATTATAAAAAAAAATAAATATATTATAATTTACCTTAATTTTAATTAAATATAATTAAAATAACATTGAATATTATTTAATTTAAATTATTAAATAATCGCTCATAATAAAATAATTATTATTATTAATAATTAATATCAAAATTCGAAAAACTAATTTTTCTAATTTCATCTAATTTACAAAAAGGTTTTCTTCCAACCAATTCTTTTTTAATAAATTCTTCATCTTCTTCATCTTCTTCTTTATTATTTTTCATTCCATCTAAAAACACATTATCACTTAAATTACCATCAACATTAATTTCATTATCATCAATTTCTTCATTATCATAATCATTATAATTAACATCAACCATTTTATGTCCTTTTCTTAAACTAATATCAACTAAATTATAAAAAATTCCATCAGTAAATTCAATATGAGGAAATCTTCCATCACAAGTCATACTTCCATCAACTATGAATTGACATCGATATTTTCCTGAAGGAAAATCATTTTGATCGATAAATAAAATAAAACATTCTAAAAATTTACTATATTCAAATTGATAAAGTTTTATTGAATTTTTTAAACCTTCTGTTGTAAATATTTTAATTTCTACTTTTTTAGCATAAAATGGGTAAATTAAATAATAATTATTTTGAAATTTGTTTTTAAATTCTTTGAATTTTTTATAATATAAAAATCTTCTTAAATTACATTGAATTTTAATAATATTTTCATTACGAATTTTTTTAATATTTTTTTTTAGAAGATTTTTTTTAAAATTATTTGATAGAAATAATAAATAAATATTTTTAATTATTTTCTTTACAGCATTTTTTCTTTGAGATTTTAAATAATCTTTTAAAATATTTTTTTTAATTTTTAAATTAGTTAAAAATAATCTCAAATAACTTTGTAAAAAAATAACAGATTCTAATCCTTTTTTTTCAATCATTTCTTCAGTTTTTTTAATAAAATGTTTTTGACTTATGTAACGTCGATAATGAGTTTGAATTATTATTATACTTTTAATTTTATCCAATAATGATAAATGAGCTTCTTTATTTGCAAATCTATACAAAATTTTTAAATGGGAAGGAATTTTTTTTTGTTTAAAGAAATTAAAATCTAAAATTTTGTCTTTAATTTCAATTGGTTTTTTAATTAAACTTTCTGATGAAAGGTTTTTTATTTGTTGAAATGAAGGATTTTTATCATTTGTAAATGAATAAGATTGATTTAGTTTGTTTTCAGGTATTTTTTCTGGTTGGTCCATTTTAAATAATTTTCGAAGAATATTTGATTCTCTTTTTGTGATTTTGCTCGGACGGATTTTTTCATATGTTTTTTTCATATTAATTACAATAATTTAATTAAGTAAAATAAAAATAATATTTATTTTATTAATTTATAAAAAAAATAAATAATTAAAATTTTTTATAATTTAATTTGAAACTTTAAATTATAATATCAAATTAAATAAAAAATGGAAGCAGAAGAACACTTATCAAAAGAAGAACTGATGAAAGATGAATATTATGGTTTGATTCTCCCAGACAACAAACGAGTAAATGACAAAATCCGTAAAAAACAAGAAGAAGAAAAGAGACGAAAAGAAGAAGAACGAAAACGTAAACAAAAAATAGACGATGCAACAAACCAAAAAAATCTCAAACAAAAAAAAGAAGAAGAAGAACGTGAAAGACTTAGATTAGAAATGGAATCAGCTCAATTAAATTATGAAAGATTTGAAGAAAGTGTAAAAAAAGGAGAAGGAAATTTAAATGAAATTTTCAGAACAATTTTAAATAACACATCAGCTTATGAACTTGCCTTTCCAAATTATAATATGGAAGATGGTTGGGATTTTAGATTATTAATGACTATTCTTGAAAGAAATACAAGCTTATTAACATTAAGTTTGTCTAGAAAAAATTTAGGTGATACTGAAGCAAAAAAACTTGCTGAAATGTTAGAAAAAAATCATAAATTAAGAAGATTAGAATTGGAAGGAAACTTTTTTGGTCCAAATGCAGCAAAGGATTTTGCAAAAGCTCTTAAAAAGAATAATACTTTGCGTTATCTTGATTTAGAAAATAATAATTTAACAGATAAAGGAAAAGATGTTTCAGGAACAAAAGAATTATTTGAAGCATTACAACAAAATACAATGTTAATTTCATTAAATCTTGCAAATAATTATTTAAATGCTGAAGTTGGAAAACAAATGGTGGCTTGTTTAAGGAAGAATAAAACGATTATTAATTTAGAATTCTTTCAAAATAAAGAATTCGGTGATCGACCTAATAATAATAATAATGAAAGAAAAGATGATGATTCTAAATATATTAGTAATGGTTTGTATATTGATCAAATTGAGGAAATTAAAGAAAGTCTTAAAAATAATAATGATGCTTATAATAAAATGAGAACTGATGAATGGAAAGAAAGAAAAAGAATGACAAGTAATTATGAAGACACTGTTGATACTCAAGTTAAAATTGAAACAAGAAAGATTCTTGAAGAAACGAGAAAAAAAGAAAGAGAAGATATTGAAATGTTGTATCTAAATAATTTCAATGAAAATGTTAAACAAATGGAAGAAGATTTTTTGAATAGAGTTAATCAATATTATGCTGAAACTAAAGAAAGACTTTCTAAGAAAAAAAAGAAAAAAGGAAAAAAGAAAAAAAAATAATAATTTTAAAATTATTATTATTATTTTTATAAATTTATAAATTATTTTATTTTATTTTTATTATTATTATCACTTTAAAAAATAATAATAATAATTAAAATTATAAAATGAAATAATTAATATTATTAAAATTATTATTATCATTATTAATATTAAATTAAAAAATTTAATTATATTTAATAATAATAATATTTATTTTATTTATATTAAAATTAATTTATATTCAACTTCCTAATTGTAATGGAATAGTTAAATTACTCGAATTTCCAAAAGAATTTTTTTTATTATAAAAATTAGACATTGTGATTTTTCCAGTTTTATATAAATAACTTTTTCCATTTTCATTATTAATATTATTAAAATTATTAATATTATTTTTATTATTATAATTAAAATTTTCAAATTTTTTATAATCTTTAATACTATTAATTTTAAAATTTCCATTTCTATAATTAAATTCTTGAAGATTAATTTTATCAATAATATTTTTATTTCTTTCAATAATTTCTCTTTCTTTTTTTGGTTTATTGAAAATAGTTTCTCTAATTAAATTACTAACTTCATCATTAAAAACAAAATTTTCTAAAATTGCTTTTTTATCATTTGGTAAAAATGAATCATAATTTGTTTTAATATCAAATTTATTAATTTCATTTAAATTTTTTTTATTTTTCATTCGATTTGTTAAATTTTCTTTCAATCGTCGATTGAAAATATTTTTTCTCGTTTCTTCAATGCAATCAATAAAAATATTTTCTAATTTATTTTTTTCTAACGCAATTCTATTCAATTCATTTAAATTTTTTTGATTTTTTAATTTCTCTTTTTTTAATTCATTTTTTAAACGATTAATTTCAAAAATAAAATTATTATTTTCTTCATCGAAATTTGTACTTTTTGTAATAACAGAATTATTATTATTATTTTCATTATTTTCAATATTATTTTCTTTAGAAACAATCATTTCTCTCATTTGATTTAATTCATTTTCAATTTCTTTATGAGAATTAATATTATTTTCCAATTCTAAAATCAATTGTTTATTTGCATTTTCAGAATCTTTCCATTTAATCGTAACATTATTAACTTCATCAGATAAAATTTTCATTCTCAAACTCATGTCATCAATTTTATTCTTTAAATTTTTACATAAATTATTCATTCTAATACTTTCTAATCGAAAATAATCTCTTTCACATTTTATCAAACGAACATCATTAATTTTTCTTTTTTCTTCTTCTATTTTTTCCATTTGTTCAAGCTTTAATTTTAAATCCTTTCGAACTGTATCCATAAATGTACTGAATGTTGAAATATAATCTTTGTGATGCTTGTCTAAAATATCTTGAATTGTTTTTGCTAAATTTTTTATATCAAATTGAAGTTCTTTTGCGATTTTTTCTATTTCTTCACGTTTTTTTAGCATTGGAGTTATTTGAGCAAGTTTTTCTTTGTCACGATTTATATGCTCGTCAAAGGCTTTTAATATTGTTGCCGAAATGTTGGAATTGTCTGAATCAATGCTATAAGTTCTATTAGACATTGTTTTTTTGTAGTTTTATTTTTATTTTATTTTTTTATTATTTATTTATTTTATTTTATTTTATTTTATATTTTTTTATTTTATATTTTTTTATTTAATTTTATTTTTGATATTATTTATTTATTTAAAATATGTTTTAAATTAAAGAGTTTTAAGTAAATATATTGAAAATATCATATGAAATAATTAGGAAAATTTATTCTATTTTATTAAGGAGTAGATTTTATTGAATCTATAAATACAAAATGTTTACTGAAATTATAATATTTTAATTTATATAAAAATTTTATTATTAAATTAAATATAATATTAATATTTTTTTTAATTAATAAATTATATTATTTATTATATAATATATTATATATTATATATTATATTATATATTATATATTATATATTATAAATTATATATTATATATTATTTTTATATATTATATAATATATTTATATATTATTTATTATATTTATATAATAAAAAAATTTTGATGAACTAAAGCTAAAAAAAATTAAAATATAATAAACAAAGACAATAAAAATAAAAAAAGTGATTTAATTTTTGATAATTATAAAAAGATTAAAAAAATTGAAAGAATATATAGAACAAAAATATATAAAAAATTTTAAATATATTTCAATTTTTATTTATTCTTTTATAAAAAAATATTTTCTTTAATATATTATTTACAATTTAAATTTTTTTATTATATATTATTTATTATCTAATAATAAATCATAAAAAAAATAAAATAAAAATTATTAATAAATAAGTATATAATGCTATTTAATTTATAATAAATATATATTAAATTAATTATTATTCAATATCTATAATAATAATATTTATTTACTATATTTTTTTATATCTATAAATCATATTATCACTTACTCTTATTACATCATTTTTTTTTTCAATTTTTCCAAAACCTGAAAAACTTTTATCCCTCATACTTGAATTAATACTATAATTATTATTATTTATATTATTTTTATCATTTATATTATTAAAAGTTTTATCTGTTTTTCCATAACTTTCAATTGATTTATCAGCTCTATTCATATTAACTAATTTATTTTTATCTATTCTTTTATTTCCAAATAATTTACTTGAATTATTATAGATATTCAGATTTGTATTAAAATGTTTTTTAATAGAAATATTATTATTATTATTATTAATATTGATATTAATGTTATTATTACTAATATTATTATTTATATTGCCATTAATATTTGAAATATTATTGATATTAGTATTAATAATTGTATTGATATGTTTATCATTTTGAATGGTATTCATAATAGTTGAATTAGAATCACTAATATTTCCTCTTTGACTATTTTGTAAAGAACCTCCTTTATTAATATTATTATTATCTACTTTTTCAAATTGAGGTAAATTTATTTTTATTTTATTTAATGAATTAGTTCCAATATTTTTTAATCTTTTTCTAAAATCACTTGTATTTTGAGGTGTCATATTTTTAATTTTTTCTTCTAATTTGAATAAATTTGTGTTTAAATTTACATTTTGATTTATAAGATCACTTTTTTCTTTTTCTAATTTGAAAATATTTTTTTCATTTTCTTCTTGAGTTAGTTGATAATTTCGAAGATTGTCTCTAAATTGTGAATTTTTATTTTGTAAATTAGAATTTAATTGTAATAATTCAGAAATTTTTTTTAATGAATCTGAAATTTTATTTTCTAATGATTCTTTTTCTTTTGTTAATTTTTCTATTTGTTCATTTAATTTATTAATATTAATTTGATTTTCATTATTATTTTCTTTTATTTTATTTTCATAATAATTAATTATACTTTGATTTTTTTCATCTAATTGTTTAATTTGATCTTCTGAATTTTTTAATTTTTCAAATATTTCATTTTTTTCTATTAAAATTTCATTAAATTTAAAATTGAAATTTTCTTCTAATTCATTTTTTTGAATATTTAAATTTTCATCATTTTGTTTTTCATTTAAATTAATTTTATTATCTGATTCTTTAATTTTTTTATTTAAAAAATCAATTTGTTGTTTTAATAAATTTTTTTCTCTATAAAAATCTTTTTTTTTAATATTAAATTCATTAATAATTTCTTGTTGTTTATTTTTATAATTATCAAATTTTTTATACAAAGCATCAATAGTTTCATCAAAAATTTTTTTTTGACTTTCTAATTCAGTTTCTTTTTTTTTAATTTTTTTATTTAATTCATTTATTTTATTATTCAAACTTTGTTTTTCTTTTTTTGATTCTAAAATTTCATTATTTAAATTTTCAATTTTATTATTTAATTCTTTTCTTTCTTTATCAAATTCATCTAATTTTTCTTGAATTTCTAAAATATGTTCTTTAGTTAAATTAAGTAAATTTGTTTTATTTTCTTCAATTATTTTTTCAGTTGTTAATAATTTTTGATTTAAAATATTAATATTATAATCATTATTTGAATTTAAAGTATTAAATTTAGCTTGTAATTCATTATAATTTAATAATAAATTTTCATTTTCAATTTTTAAATCTTTTTCAAAATCTTTTAATTTATTTTCATAATCAGAAATTAATGTTGATATTTTATTTTCATATGATATTTTTTGAGTTTGAATTTTTTCTTCTAAACGTTTTTTATCTTCTTCAAAAATAGTTTTTAATTGATTTAATGTTTCTTCAGATTTATTATTTAATTTAATAATAAATTCTTGATGTTCATTTTCTTTTTTTTCTAAAGATTCTAAATTTTCTTTTATTAAATTATCTGTTTGTTTTTTAACTTCTTCATCAAAATTTATTCTTATTTGTTCAGTAAATTTTATTCTATTTTCTAATTGAGCATTTTTTTCTTTAATTTCTGATAATTTTTGTTCTAAATCTTTTTTTTCATTTATAATTTTTTCATTTTGCTCTTTTAAATCTTTTATTTCTTCTTCTTTTTGATTAATATCTGATAATAATTTATTTTTTTCTTCATTAAAAACTGAATAAATATTTTCTTTTTCTTTTTCAAAATCTTTAAAAAAATTTTCATATTTTAATTCTAAATTTAATGATAAATCATTTTTATTTTTTTTATTATTATTAGATTGTAAATTAAATAAATCTAAAATTTGTTTTTGATTTTTTTTCAATTGTTCTATTTTATTAATGTGTTCTTTTTGCTCTTCTAATAAAAGTTCATTTTTTTGTTTTTCTGTATAATATAAAGTTTCAAATTGCTTTTTTTTTTGATTTATTAAATCTTCTTTTTCTTTTAATTTATTATTATTTTCTAATTCAAAATTTTTTTTTTCATTTAATAATTTTTTAATATAATTTTCTTTTTCAACTAATTTATTTTCTATTTTCTTTTTTTCTTCTTCAAAATTTTTTTTAATTTCTAATATTTTTTTTTCATTTTCTTTATTATTTATTTCTATTTTTTTATTATTATCTAATTCATTTTTTTTTAATATTTCATTATTTTCTTCTAAATCTTTTAATTTAGTTTCTAATTCAATTATTTTATTTTCTAAAGTTTCTTTTTTTTCATTTAATAATTTTATTTGTTTTGAATATTCTTCATTTATATTTTTTTGATTATTTATTCTTTCTTCGTATTTTATTTTTATTCCGTTTTCAATATTTTGATTATTATTTTTGATTTCTAAAATTTTATTTGATAAATTATTATTTTTATATTCTAATAATTTTTTTTGCTTTTCGAATTCATTAAATTTAATTTTATAAGTAGATTCAATTTTACTTTTTTCTAATTCATTATTATCAATTTTAATTTTTAAATTACGAATTATTTCATTGTATTTATTATTTGTATCATTAATATCCTTTTCATATTTATTTATTAGTTGTTGATTTAAAATATTTAATTCATTTACTTTTTCTGAAAGCATTAAATTTTTATTTTTATATAATTGATTTTCTTTAATTAATTTTTCAAAAGGGTCTATATTATATTCTTTATGATTATTATTAGCTGATAATCTCCTTATATTTTCGCTTTGAGAATTTTTATGATTAATAGCTTTGAGCATTTCTTTTTATTTTAAATTTTTTATAAATTTATAATTTAATAATAATGATATTATTTATTTACAAAATATTTTATAATATTATTTATTTTATTATAATTTTATAATAATTAAATGAAATTTTAATTTATTTATTATAAAAATTAATAAAAGAATTTTTATTTAATATTTTTTACTTTCCTATGTAAATATCATATTTATTATTCATTAAAAATTATATTTATGATAAATAATTTTATATCATAATGTTTTATTATTTTTTTCATAATTAATTAAAAATTAAATTTTTATTAATGAATGGTACAACAGGAGAAGACACAATAAAAACTGAAAGTTCAATTTTTTTTAATAGAAATCCTTCAGAAAAAAATGTTTTAAGATGCCCTAAATGTCATTTAATTCCATATATATATTTTGATCCTTCAACAGAAATATTAAAATATTCATGTCCAAATGGCCATTCTCAAAAAGGAGAGATAAATTTAATTTATTCTATTTTAAAATCAAATCAAAACAATATAAAATGTTTTTCTTGTCAAAGATATGCAACTAAATATTGTAGTAAATGTTTTAATTATTTTTGTAATTCATGTGGAATAAAAGAAAGTGAAAAAGATGAACATTATGTTGTTGATATTGAATCAATGGATAAAGTATGTTTTGAACATAATGATTCAGCTAATATTTATTGTCCAATTGAAAAAAAATCAATATGTGATTTTTGTTGTAATCTTCATAATAAACATAAATTAATTCAAATTAGAGATTTAGTAATATCAAATTCAAAAATTAATGAATATAAATATAAAGTAAATAAATTACATAACAATTCTTCAAATAAATATATTATTAATTGTTTGAATGAATTGCAATATTTATTATCTTCTTATATTAAAAAAATAAAAGATGTAATATATGAATTAAACAAAAATAATATAAATGCTTATATTTCATTATTATCTGATTTATTATTTTCTTATGAATATAAATATAATCAAAAATGCTTAAATTATAATAATATAAATAATGTAAATATTAATTTTAATAATAATGAATTGAAAGATATAAATAGTAATAAAATTATTTATACAAATATTTATAATGAAATTAAAAATAATTTAAATAATTTAAATGATATAAATAAAACTTATCAATCTAAGAACTATATTAATTTTAAATTATATGATAAACATAAATCTAGTATTTATAAATTACTAACATTAAATAATGGTAAAATAGCATCTGCTTCTGCTGATAATACAATTATAATATTTAATGAAAAAACATTTGAAAAAGAAATAGAAATAAAAGAACATAATTCATATATATATAATATAATTCAATTAAATAATGATATATTAATAAGTTGTTCTGCAGATAAAAAAGTAAATTTTATCCAATTAAATAAAAATAATAATTCTTATGAAATTATACAAACATATAATGGTGAAAATATTTATGATGTTATTAGTACATTTATTGAATTAAAAAATGGAAAATTATTATCAGGAAATATAAATATATATATAAATGAAATAAAGGTTTGGAATAATAATTATAATAAAACAATTAAAAGTAATGGAGATTCAGATAATATGGAAAAATTTGAAATAGAAAAAAAAATAAAATTAAATGATGAAAAAGGTATTACGGATATTTTAGAAATAAAAGATAATATTATTGTATTTGACCAAATTTTAAAAAATAATATGAATAATTATATTACTTTTTATAATTTAGAGACAAATAGAAAAATAAGAGATATAAAAATAAAAAATATTAATATTTATTTTGGAAAAACTAAATTTATTTTAATTAATGAAGATACTTTATTATTAGAGGGTTTAAAAGAATATATATATGTAATAAATATAAATACATATCAATTAATAAATACAATAATATGTGAAATTGAAAATCATTTTGTTTGTTTATATAAACTAGAAAATAACATATTTTTAAGTGGAAATAAAAATTATTTTTATAAATGGAAATTTAATGAATTTAGTAATAGAATTATAATGGTTGAACAAATAAAAGCTCATGATAATTCTTTTGTTACTGCTATTACAATTACAAAAGATAATAAAAATAATAATATAATTGTAACAGGTTCAGATGATAAAATTATTAAATTTTGGAAATAAAATTATTATTTATATATAATATTTATTTGTAAAATATATAATATAAAAATTATAAAAATTATATATATAATATTATTTTTAATTATTATATTTATTGTTTATTTAAATAAATTGTAGAAATATGTTTAAAGATTATTCATTTTGGAATAATGACCCAGAAGAAAAAGAAAAAGAAAGAAAAAAAAAACTTGAATATGCAAATATTCTTAATCAACAAATTGAAGAACAAAAAAAAAGAAAGCAATTAGAAAAAGAAAGAAAAAAAATAGAAAATGAAAAATATTTAAAACAATTTGAAAAACCTAAAATAATTGAAAACGGAAATAAATTTTATTATAATCAAAATGAAACATCTTTAAATAATTCTTTAAATTTTAATTCATATACCAAAAATAATAATTCTTATTCAAATAATTACAATAATAATAATTATTTAAATAATAATAATATAAACAATAATATAAATAATAATAACAATTATATCAATAATTTATATGAAAATAAAAGAATTGAAATAAATATTCAAGAAATGTTTAGAAATTTTGTAGAGGAACAAATTAATGTTATAAATAATTATGAAAATTCTATAAATAATATTTTAGTTACACAAAAAGATTATGATATATTAACAAGTTTTTTAAATATAGAAAAAAATCGTTCAATTTCAATGATAAATGAAGAAAAAAATAAATTAAAAAATTATTTAGGTTTTTTTCCTTTAGAAGATAAATATAATTTTAAAATAGAACAATTATTTAATAAAATTTTAGCCAAAAATATTATTGAATATAAAAATATAAATTATAATGAAAAAATATATTTAAAAGATTTAAATAATATAAAAAATGTTGAATATATTTCTAAATATGAAGATATTAGACAAACAATTCCCGATTTTGAATATTTAGATAAAGATAGCCAACAAAGTTTAGTAGGTTTCAGTAAATTAGTTCAATTTGATGAAAAAGATAATACAAAAGAAGATGATAATTTTTTAATTACTTGGAGAGAAAATTTAGAAAGTCAAAGAAAAGAGAAAAGAAATAATTATTTAGAAGAAGATAATGTT
>Ga0310691_10007305_pt1 | contig 11548 bp, 7 predicted proteins | sample 176DNAGHGlowgp2_FD_203887 | JGI IMG/M metagenome (GOLD analysis project Ga0310691, IMG submission 203887) | Sheep rumen microbial communities from Palmerston North, Manawatu-Wanganui, New Zealand - 1766 DNA GHGlow gp2 (v2) (version 2) | ecosystem: Host-associated > Mammals > Digestive system >... | reverse complement strand
AAAATTTATGAGCCGGGTGTGACTGCCTGAATACATGTGGCTTTTTTTGGTCGTGGGCTCCACCATCTGCAGGTATTCATCCTGCGTCACACCTTCCAGAGAAGGTACTGCTCTCAGCTGGAAACGGTAAATGTCGTTTTTTTGTTTTTCCAGTCCTTCTGCCAGTATATAGAGCTCGCCCTTGCCGGTGATGCGTTCAAAATGAAGTTCCAGGTATCCTTTGATCTTCCGGATGGCAATGGTTCCATCCGTGTATTCATTTCCCCTGGCGCCCGTTATTGTGTAGGGGATGGACAGGCCGGCCGGGTTTTCAAAATCATCCGATGCGGAAGGCGTATCATCAGCAGATTCGTCCCCGGGAATGTCTTTTTTGGCGGCTTCATCTTCCAGAACCACGCTGTGCATCAGAAGCTGTTGCTTTTCGAAGGCGTCTTTTTCTTCGTATACAGATCGGGGCACTGCGTCTTTGAACCATGTGATGAGGCTGGTGGAATCCGCTTCAAAGAGTTCATATTCATCATCGTATTGCGATGGCGAATGCGTATATCCGTAAGGGATGAAAGCAGCTTTTTCATCCTTAATGAGATAGCGTACCCCGAAAAGATGCAGAAGGTCGCTGCGAAGATCCACACCATTAATCTGGTTCGGGAATATCGTGGAGCTGAGGCCCAGCTCAGTAAGCAGGTTTTCGAGTCCATTGTGATAGGCACTGTTGTAATAATCAAAGCTGCTGATTCCGAGCAGCATGGAGGAATTCCGAAGCTTGGTTTCGGTTGTATCATAGCGGTCGGCTGGGCTTAGTCCGAGCGGCAGAACTGCTTTTTTTCCACCGGAATTTACGAGGGATTCATAGGCAGTTCCGGCATCGGTCAGTTTCGTAATCGTACTCATCCGTTCCGGGGAAAAATAATTATATGCGGGGATGTACAGGCTTGCCGTCAAAAGAAGCAGAAATGCAATCCGGTATATCCGTTTGGGCAAATGCTTTGCCAGGTATAGAAACAGAATAAAGGCAATTGCAACAAAGCACGGAAGCATATAACGATCCACGTCTTTTTTATAGTAGCTGAACAGCATGATCTCATAGAACAGAAATCCGCCGGAGAGCTTCAAAAGCTGCCGCAGGTCCATGGATCGGAATTCATCAAACATAAGCGTCATGATGTATCCGATCAGGAAAGCATACATGAAGATCCATCGGTTCGTGGCATAGGTGAAGCCGTTCAGGATATGCCCTGTATAGGGCATGAAAAGCATCAGCGTCATGATGACAGCAGATATGGCAGCCTTCGGGTGCTTTTTCAGATTTTTCCGGTTGAACAGAAAAATGAGAGAGAGAAAGGCGGGAACGGCAAAACCGAGCATATCATCCGTTCCAAAGTTTTGACCGGCCAAAAAGCCGCCCCATGCGTTTCCGGCGGTTGCTTTATCTGTAAACAGGGGAGTGGTTCGTTCGATGGAGAGACGGTCTGTTCCCATGATGTGTATTAAGGCGGGCAGAACGAGTGCTGCCCCCATCAGGCAGGCATAGACAGAATAGGCCAGGATACGAAGAAGCTCCCGGATGGCTTTTTTAACCGTTTTGCACCGCCCCCAAAATGCGGAGAGGATACTGTATCCGGCTATGGCAAAAGCCATCATAAAGGTGAAGTAATACGAAAAGGTGAACGACAGAAACAGCATGACAACATAGAGCCCGGCGCCTTTGCCGCAGCGGAGCTTTTCCAAACCGAGAAAGATCAGGGGGAGAAGAATAAAGAGGTAACCGAAAAGGGTCTGGATGAAAATAATGTACATAGTGGCGGAAAAAACATAGCAAAGCGCACCGCCGAGTATGGCGGCGTTGGAGAAACCATGGGTGCTGTGTTTTTTTGATCCCGCAATGGAATCGGCCGGTTCCGGATTCGGTTCATTTGCGGAAAGTCGTTTGCCGCTCAAATATTTCGGCCGGAAGTGGCAGAAGAGAATAAAGGAAACACCTGCCAGATACATCTGCAGGATGACGATCATGTTAAATACTGTTTCGGTATGGGCGGACGGAACAAAGGCAGAGATCAGCATAAACGGATTAAACAGATAGCTGGTGCAGCCGCCGCAGAAGAGGATCAGCGGATCCGAGCCAAAGCCCATGGACATATCCCACATGGGGAGAGAAAAGTTGTGGCGGATGAAAATGTTCCGAAAGACGGCCCGCCACCATTGTCCGATCTTGATGAAGAACGGATAGGATTGTTCCAGTCCATCGATCTTCCAGAAATAGGACTTATGGTGTGACCAAAAGAAAACCTGTATAAACAGGATAAATGAAACCGCAAACAGAACGGTATATAGCACAAGACATTTTTTTAGTTTATTCTTTTTCATGGTGAATCATTATAGCAAAAAATAAGCGGGGGATTCTATTCTTTTTTTTATAGAATCCCCCCCATTCGATTTCGGATTTACATGGTTCCGGGTCTGGGAGTGTCCATCTTGTCGTAGGCATCAGCCAGCTTCTCAATCTCACTGTCGTTCCGGAGAATGTGGGTGGTGGGCAGTGTGAATGCGTATCCATGCTCGCCCAGGAACCGGTGTGCGATCCGGAAGGTCATCTCGTCAAAGTTTACCATATATTTGTTATTGATCCACTTGATCAGATCATTCGTCGTATAGTAGGAGTCTGTCGGAAGGTTGCGGAAAATCTCCACGAAGCTGTCCTTCACAATCTTTTTCTGAATCAGGAAATCCGAGGAGATATCCATCACCGGGAACACCTTGAGATAGGCGCGGAGCCAGTCGGTATCGGACTTGTACCATTCCGCCTCTACACTGTAGGTCTTGCTCATGTCATAGACCTCCTTCTCCCAGCGATAGGATACGTAGGAGGCGTTCATGATGAGATCAATCTGGTCCTCATCCAGCCGGAGGCTGTGCTTTTTCGAAAACCTGCTGATGATTTTGATTCGTTTATCGGTGGATTTCGTAAGCTTGAATTCCTCGCCCTGATTGTATTTTTCTTTTACTTCCTGATATTCCGGACTTGCCTGACGCTCTTTTTTATCCTTGCCGGAGCCTGTGATGGCTGAGATTACGGCAAATACAAAGATAAAGGGGATCAGCCAGGAGAAGGCGGAAAGGAAGCCGAAGAAGACTGACACGAAGGTCAGGATCATCATGACGGCAATCAGGGTAAAGCATCCGCCGGCAGCCTTGGCGGTTCCGCCTGCGGCCTTTTTGGCGGCCTCGTGAACCTGAGGGTTATCTCTGCCTTTGACGAAGTACCAGCATAATACTATAAAAAATAATGTTCCCATTCGTTACTCCATGTGTTTTATCATCTGGATTTGGGGGTGATGCCAAACAGTCTCTTCGGGACACTGCTCGCGCACGGACACGGGCTCCCCTAGTGGTACTAAGCTCTCGTTTCTTACACGCCAGCGTGTGCGAAACGAATCGCTAAGTACCGAGGCCCGTGACGGTCCCTCATAGACTGTTTGTCCTCACCCCGTATTATACACTACTGAAAGCTACATTCCCATGGAGGATTCATGGAAACTTTCTTTTTGTGGGGAAGGTCCCTCATAGACTGTTTGTCCTCACCCCGTATTATACACTACTGAAAGCTACATTCCCATGGTGGATTCATGGGAACTTTCTTTTTGGGTGGGGGAGGGTTCGGTGGTATGCGTTTCCGGGGCCTCCTCCGGACGGTCTGTCGGTAGACTGGCCGCATGGGATGCGGGGGGCTGCGTGGTGAGCAGGGTGGCGGGGAGGAGGATGCGGATCCGGGTTCCCAGCTCCTGGCGGGAAAGAATTTCAAAATGTCCGCCATGCTTATCTATGATCCATTTGGCTATCGAAAGACCGAGGCCGGTGCCGCGGATCTCGCGGGTTTCATCCGAGCGGTAGAAGCGTTCAAACATATGCTTGACGTCTGCCTCCGCCATACCGATGCCGGTATCCTGCACCTGCAGGTAGGGCTGACCTTCGGTATCCTTCCCTGTGGAAAGCAGGATTTCGCTGCCTTCCTGTGTGTATTTTGCGGCGTTGTCGATCAGAATACGGACGGCCTGTTTCAGCAGGGTTTCATCCGCTTCCAGTAGAATATCCTCCGCCGGTTTCTTATAACGGTATATATGCGCTTCATCGATCATCAGGGATTCTTCGTAGATTTCCTCCATCATATCGGGAAGCGAAATGGCAACCGGTTTGATGACGGTACGTCCGCTGTCACCCCGGGCCAGGAAGAGCAGTTGCTCCACCAGACGGTTCATGTGCTCGGCCTCATGGGTGATGGCCTGGATGGATTCATCCAGAACCTCCGGGTCATCCCGGCCCCAACGCTCCAGCATGTTGGCGTAGCCCTGGATTACCGCAATGGGGGTCCGAAGCTCGTGGGAGGCATCGTTTACAAAACGGGTCTGCTGCCGGTAGGTATCCTTCATCCGCAGGATGAGGTTATTCATGGCCGCTTCAATGCCGGCCAGATCATTGTCAGGGATGGAGAGCGGTGCTTCGTCTCCCGGATTGATATGTTCAATGGCGTCCTCAATCATGGCAATCCGTTCTTCATCCGCATAGTTGAGACGGCTCAGATGGTCTGCCTGCAGGGCGATTTCGTTCAGCGGCCGGAGTGTTTTCCGGATCTTTCGGTAATCGGCAAAGGATGATATGAGAAGAATGAAAAGCTGAATAAACACAATGCCTGCGAGGAGCATAAATGCCTGGTTCACAATCGGGCGGATTTCCAGACGCAATAGCTCCGTGTCACCGTCCGATACAATATACCATGTGTTTTTCCCCATGAAGCCGTGTCCTTCGAAGGAGCGGGAACGGCTGAAGTCGACACCGCCGGCCGCTTCCGCTTCCCGGAAGAACGCATAGGCGAAGATCGACGCAACAAAGAACAGGAAATCAAGGAAGAAAAACAGCCGGAACCGGATGCCGAACATGCGGCGTTGCAGCTTCGAGCTGATCGAGGACAGCCTGCGGGATTCAGTTGTTTTTTTATTGTTTTTACTCAAGGCCGGTATCCTCTTAATTTGTCTGCATTGTAAGACTTGCCCGGCAGGTTGCCGGGGATACCGGCGTGTGCTGCAAGTGCGAAAAAACAGGATTATGTGTTACTCCGTGCTCTTGATCACATAGCCTACACCGCGGACGGTGCGGATCATGGTGACGCCGTACACATCATCGATCTTGGAGCGGAGATAACGGATATAGACATCAATCACGTTGGTTTCGCCGGCATAGGAATAGCCGCAGACCTGATCCAGGAGAGTATCCCGGGAAAGAACAATATCTTTATTGCGGAGGAGGGTCTCCAGCATGAGAAATTCGCGGTTGGAGAGGGAAATCTCTTCGTTTCCCCAACGAACCTCGTGACGGGGTACATTCAGGCTCAGCTTTTGCCAGGTAAGGGTTTCACCTTCCGGTTCCTGTTTTGCGGCAGCTGCGGCGTTAGTTCCGTGGAGTTTCAGGGCAACGCGGATGCGGGCCAGAAGCTCTTCGATGGCAAAGGGCTTGGTGATATAATCCACCGCGCCGGCATCGAGCCCGGATACCTTATCCATGACCGCATCGCGGGCAGTGAGCAGGATTACGGGAACGCTCTTTTCCCGGGAAAGCCGCCGGAGTACTTCCAGTCCGGACAGTTCGGGGAGCATGATATCCAGCAGGATCAGGTCGTGATCCTCACGGAGGGCAATCTCCAGTGCCTCCCGGCCGTTGCCGGATTTGGTTACGGTATAGCCTTCATGTACGAGCTCCAGTTCAATGAACCGGGCGAGCTTTGCTTCGTCTTCAACAACCAGAATGTGCGGCACGTTCAGATCCTCCTCGTTTACTTGCGTGATTTTTTCTGTGAGTTTAGTTGATACCACGGATTGCTGCTTTTGACCCTGGTATCAATATAGACGTACATCCCTGCAACAAGGGTTTGCTGCAGGGAGTACGCCAGATTTATTTTAAATCCCGGGGGAAAGCTTTGCTTTAGTCTTCCTTGTTTTCTTCTTCGTTGTTTTCCGCTTTTCTGCCTTCCTTCAGGGTGGTTGCGGCATCGCTGAATCTGCCCATGACTTCGTTCACCTTTGAAAGGTCATCTTTTCCGCAGATCGAGTAGCGGCAGCCAAAGAACAGGGATACAACGATGGCAACCAGCATGAATGCGTTGGTGATCATGAAGACGATGAGTACGGCCCACAGCGGAGCGGTGAGGAGTTCTTTGTCATCCTGCTCGATCCGAAGGAAGTTATCGGAGAGCTTCTGGCAGATCGTCTTCACGAAGTGGCCGAAGGATCCGGAGAATGCATTCGCATCGGCTTTTCTTTCACTGCTTGTGACGCGTGCGGTTACATCCTGATAGCTGCCGGAGGTGTCGGCGGAAGTGGTGACAACGCTCTGACGCGGCGCATCTACCTTGCCAAGCTTCTCTAAATAAACCATGGCATCGAGTAGGTCTCCGTCACATGCCCGCAGAGCATCTCTTGCTTCATCATAAGTTACATTTGCACGGCTTCTCAGCTTTTCAACTTTCTCGAGTTCATCCATTTTTTTGTCCTCCATCTTTCTTCTATGATTATTTTCAGCCGTCCCGTTTTGTTCTGCCCAGTTTTCCCTGTTTGGGAGCCTTTCGGGTGGCTTTCCTTGCTTCGATGAGATGAATATACACCCCGAAGTTTAAATAATCTTTGGAGAAAGATTAAAAGAAGATTAAAAGAACAATAAATATCATAGCATAATTCTTAATGATTGAAAATATTACTCCACCGACTTCAGCGATTCCGCCATATCGATCTTTTCCAGCCGCCCGCGCATACAAATACTTACGAGCATATTGAAAAGGATGGTGAAAACCGCTGCCAGAAGAAAACTTACGTGCCGCACGACCACACTGAAATAGACCATATCCACAACAATATTCGACATCACAAAGCGGTGCAGCGGAATTCCGAGAAGAAGCCCCACAGCTGTTCCCATCAGTGTCAGAAGCAGATTCTCGCGGAATACATAACGGGATGTCTCTCCCGGATAGAAACCAAGAACCTTAATGGTTGCAATTTCACGGTTCCGCTCCGTGATGTTGATATTTGTCAGATTATAGATGACCACAAAGGCCAGTGCCGCAGCAAAGAAAATGACCAGAAGGACAACATAATTCAGGCTTTTCATCATCTTACCGACACGTGTGCGGATTTCATCGTTCAAGCTGAAGGATACCACCTCGGGAAGCGAAGAGATTTCTGCCCGGACAGCATCCGGATCCGATCCTTCGGGGAAGCTCAGGTAGAGAGAATTCCACGATTCTTCTCCCCGATTTATATAAACATAATCATATACATGATTTTCAAAGATACCCGAAACAACAAGATCCTTTTCCTGCATATCCTCATTGCGGAGCGTAAACGTATCTCCTTTTGACAGATGATAACGCTTGGCCAGGCTGACGGAGATCAGGGCTTCGCCTTCCTCCGGCGCTTCGAGATCCTTTCCGCTTTCATCAAACAAATGCACATAATCCCGGAGTTTTTCATAATCGGAAGGTGCAATCAGACGGATTTCCTTTGTCCGGTCATCCGTTAGAAGCGTCCAGACAGCTTCGTAATAGGGCAGATAGCTGATATTTTCCTCGTCCAGCTTTTGTCGGAGAGAAGGAGGGATTTCCGGAAAATTCAGGTCTTCCTTCGTCAGCGTTTCCTCCTGCGCGGAATCATCTGCAGAGGATTCCGGGTTCGAAGTACTGTTTTCTTCCAAAACGGCTGGTTTTACCTCGCGGAACACCAGCGATGCGTCTGACACTTCAATTTCTCCGAATTGGGTATCCGCAAAGCCGGCAATTGAATCCTTGAGACCCATTCCCGTTACGAGAAGAGCCGTACATCCGCTCACGCCGAGGACCATCATAAAAAGCCGGCCTTTATATCGGAAGATATTCCGGACGGAAACCTTTCGGAGAAAAGAAAGCCGTTTCCAGATAAACGGAAGCTTTTCGAGAAAGACCCGTTTGCCGGCTTTGGGGGCTTTCGGCCGCATGAGCTGGGCCGCCGATTCGCGCATACTGACATCGGCAGCGACTCTGGTGGCCAGAAGGGAACAGAAAAGTGCCGCTGAAAGAGATACCGCAAAAAGCGGCCAGTCCCAGACAAACTTCATAGGGATGGAAATATACATGATCCGGTACGTGATCCAGATGACACCCGGGAAGAGATGAATCCCACTCCAATAACCGAGAAGGCATCCGATCACCGCGGCACTTCCCGCATAGATCATGAATTTCGCGGAGATGGCGCCTGCCGAATAACCCAGTGCTTTCAGGGTTCCAATCTCGGTTCGCCGTTCTTCCACGAAACGGCCCATGGTGGTCATGATCACAAGGATTGCTACCATAATAAAGAAAAGAGGGAATACCTTTGCCACCTGTCCGACGATCTCTGAGTCACTTTCAAAGCAGGCATAGCCGATGTTCGTACCGCGGTCCAGGATATAATAAGCCGGATACTTTTCCTGAAGCCTCGATTCCCAGACCGCTGTCTGTTCATCGATATAAGAGTTGTATGCATCCGAATATATGGCCGCATCCGTATCCAGCCGAAGATACATTTCGGAATAGGGGCGATCCGTAAATCCGTCCCGGGTAAGATAAACAAATCCGGAAACCGTTCCGTTACCGGCGGAGGTGGAGCCGCGCTCAAAGTTGATATAAAGCGGAGAATCGACAAGCCCCACGATGGTATATTCCGTACAGGCAAGAGAGCCGCTGACCTCCGGGCTGTTGTCATCCGTCAGAAAGATCTTGTCGCCGGTCCGGAGTGCGCCCATTCTGTGATCCAGGACACATTCATTCTTTTTCTCCGGTAGACGCCCGTCCTTCAGTCGGACCCGGTTCACGGACTCCGGCAAAAGATGGGTTTTCAGAACAAACTGGTCTTCCTCCTCATCCTCCCCGCGCCAAACCGCGTCCATGGAGATGCTCCCCTCCGCAGCCCGGACCCCCGGTACGGTACGTGCATCCGCTACATCTGCATCGCTTACGCCCTGCGGAAGGATGATCCGGAGATCGTAAAAATCATGCGCAGAAAGAAAGCCGTCCATGGTGTGACGCATGGCAGCGTTCGTGATCCGGAGACCGGCAAAAAAACCGACGCCCAGCGCGGTGATCATCAGAATAGCCAGATACCGTCCCAGGCTTCCCCGGATATCGCGTATGATGGTTTTGCGAAGTTTACGATTCATATCCGGTCACCAGTCAATTTCCGAAACCGCTTTCGGATGCGCATTGATACGTTCCGAGGCTACAAGTCCGCTCTTTACCGTGATCACACGGTCGGCCACCTCGGCAATGGTCTGGTTATGGGTGATCACGATCACGGTGCGTCCCTTTTTCCGGCAGGTATCCGCCAGAAGAGAGAGCACATGCTTTCCGGTTACATCATCCAAAGCGCCTGTCGGTTCATCGCAGAGCAGAAGCTTTGGATTCTTCGCCAGTGCGCGGGCGATTGCCACACGTTGCTGCTCTCCGCCGGAGAGCTGGGACGGGAAGTTGTTCATTCTTTCGGCAAGGCCCACCTCCCGCAGAATATCGGCCGCCGGCGAACTGTCTTTGGAAAGCTCCGCCGCCATCTCTACATTTTCGAGTGCCGTCAGATTCTGGATCAGGTTGTAAAACTGGAACACAAAGCCGACATCGAACCGGCGGTAATCCGTAAGCTCCTTTTTGCCACAGGCGGAAATATCCTTTCCATCCACAAGAACCTGACCTTCCGTGAGCCGGTCCATGCCGCCCAATATGTTGAGAATGGTTGTTTTTCCCGCACCGCTGGCGCCTACGATCACACAGAATTCTCCCTGTTCCACGGTAAAGGATGCGCCGCGGAGCGCTTCAATCTTTACTTCTCCGCTGCGATAGATCTTCTTCACATCTTTGAATGTAACGTAACTCATCGTCTGCCTCCAGCTGTCTGTTTATAATGATAAAACAATACAATCGGAAAAACGTCTCTCCATTAATTGTATTTTTTATTGATGGTTTTCGCAAGCATTATTATTTGTAGAAAACTGACGCTTGTCAAAAAAGAACTCGTTAGGTATTATTAAAGATTAAAGGAAGGTTACCGTTCATCATGCGCGTCACTATGAAGGGGTAGAAATGTGATGAAGGGGAAAAGGAGGGAAGCAGCATATGAAAGAAGTTTATGTAATGGAAAGGGTGAATTATGAGAATTCCTGAATTTTTACAGCCCGGCGGAACAATCGGCTTTGCCGCACCGTCGTTTGGCTGTGCGATCGAACCTTACAAAACAGGGTTTGAAACTGCAATGTCGAAGTTTTCGGAGATGGGATACATTATGTATCCCGGTCCGAATGTTTACAAATCCGACGGCATCGGGATTTCCACGAAGCCGGAGGACGCCGCCGCGGAATTCATGTCCCTCTTTACAGGAGAGGAATGTGATGTTATGATATCGTGCGGCGGCGGAGAAATGATGTGCGAGATTCTGCCGTATCTGGATTTCGAAGCCCTTGCGGCGGCGAAACCCAAATGGTTTATGGGGTATTCCGATAACACGAACCTGACCTTCCTGCTGAATACGCTGGCGGATATGGCGGCCATCTATGGTCCCTGTGCGCCGACCTTTGGGATGGAGCCCTGGGCGCCCAGTGTTTTGGATGCCTGGGAAACCCTGACGGGAAACCGGCCTGAGGTGTATGGCTATGATAAGTGGGAAAAGGAAAGTCTGAAGGATGAGGAGCATCCTACGGCCCCCTATAATCTCACGGAAAAGTCCATGCATAAGTTCTATCCGGCCGCAGACCGGGTAAGGGGAGCAAAGTTTTCAGGACGCCTTCTTGGCGGCTGTCTGGATATCCTGGTGAATCTCTCTGGTACAAAGTACGACCGGGTAAAGGAGTTTGCCGACCGGTATCGGGAGGATGGTATCATCTGGTTCCTGGAGGCCTGTGACCTGAATCCCATGAGCGTGCGGCGGTCTTTGTGGAATCTCCGCGAGGCTGGCTGGTTCCAAAATGTGAAGGGCTTCCTGATCGGACGTCCGCTTCATTTCGGCGAGAATATGATGGGCTGCGATATGTATAATGCGGTCACGGACATCCTTGGCGGTTTCGGGGTTCCCATCATCATGGATCTGGATATCGGACATCTCCCACCACAGATGCCTATTATTTCGGGAGCAAAGGCTGAGGTCTCAGCCCACCTGGAGGAAATCGGCATCCGGTACATTTTGTAACAGTTTTAGAAAGGAAACACCAGTGTATCTATTTGACATCAGCAAATTCAACGACACCATCAACACGTTTATCTGGACAAAGTTCGGTGTGTGGCTTCTCATAGCCACCGGTATTATTCTGACCCTCCTCACAAAGTTTTTCCAGGTGACCCATGTAGGACACTGGATGAAGAAGACGGTCGGAAGCCTCTTTGAAAAGAAGGTCAAGGGACATTCCAAGGATAAGGGATCTATTTCCCAGTTCCAGGCACTCTGTACAGCGCTTGCCGCAACCGTCGGCGTCGGTAATATTGCCGGTGTGGCGGCTGCCATTATGGCCGGTGGTC
>Ga0310691_10007303_pt1 | contig 11549 bp, 11 predicted proteins | sample 176DNAGHGlowgp2_FD_203887 | JGI IMG/M metagenome (GOLD analysis project Ga0310691, IMG submission 203887) | Sheep rumen microbial communities from Palmerston North, Manawatu-Wanganui, New Zealand - 1766 DNA GHGlow gp2 (v2) (version 2) | ecosystem: Host-associated > Mammals > Digestive system >... | reverse complement strand
ATGCAATAACTAATCCTGCGCCTCATAAATCCCCCTGCTCTTTACCCCTCGTTAAACTTTCCGTTTTATACTGGTAGAATATGGAAAGGAACAAATATGCCAAAACAGAAATTTACATTGCATACCCATAATAACGAGCTTCATTTTGACGGCAGATACTCCGCGCGTGAGATGATTGAAACGGCGCAAAAACTAGGTTTTGAAACCATCGGCGTTTCAAACCACATGATTTTTCATAAAAGCCTAACCCCGTATCTGCAATACGAACCGATGTTTTTTGATGATTTCAATAAGGCTGAAAAGGCCTACATGAAGCATATAGAAATCTTAAACAACCTAAAATCCGAATTTAAGATAAACATTAAAATCGGCTTTGAAGTGGACTTTTTCCAAGATAAAGACTGGCGCAATTATTTTGATAAAATGGTCACCCGCCTGCCCGTGGATTACCTCATCAGCGGCAGCCATTTCCTAAAAAATGATGATGAAAGTTTTGTCTGCAACATTTTTCACTTAAAACACCTAAACCCGCAACCGGATGCCGAAACCTTGCATAAAATGATATTAAACCACTATAAAAATATCATTGCCGCCATCAAAAGCGGATATTTCAGCTTTATCGCCCATTTGGATTATACCACCCGCTTGGATTTAGGCATTGATAAAATTTATGATGAGTGCAAAATGGAAGTCTTGGAAGCGGTTAAAGAGGCGAAAATTCCGATAGAGGTAAACACCAACGGTTATGAACAGTTAAACCGCCCCTATCCTGATATTTGGATGATAAAAGAACTTGCCAAAGACGGTGGCATTGTGCCGATAGTGCTAAGTGATGATGCCCATTTTACCGAACGCTTAGGGCAACATTTTGATGAAGCGGAAAAACTTTTAGCAGACCTTCATTACACCAATCGTTTTACTTTAGATATGCTGAGAAAGCCGGTTTAAGCCCATGCAAGATTTATTTGAAAGACTGGCTAAATCCGAATTCAGAAGCAAATTCAAATTAAAACAGACGGATATTGAATATATCCGTGAAAAAGGATTAGATAAAATTAAGTCACACGCCTCGGATTTTATCAAAAACAGAATTGCCCCGGCAGAGATAATAAACGACGGCAAACAAACACCGATGAAAGGCCATCCGGTATTTATCGCTCAACACGCCACCGCTTGTTGTTGTCGCGGTTGTATAGAAAAATGGCACCATTTTCCCAAAGGTCGAGAATTGACCATCGCTGAACAGGAATACCTTGTCAATATCATCATGAGCTGGATAAAAAGACAGTATGAGGCAAAATAAAAGCTGACTAAGCTAACCCCCTATCATCACGCATAGCCTGCATAAGACGGTCATCTGTCTTTTCTTTTTGGGCAACCTTTTCTTCTTTAGCAACACCTTTATTTGCCGCTTTCTCTGCAGCAGAAATCTTATGCTGGCTTAATGCCAAATCAGCCTTAGCCGCACTCCTGAATGCATTATAATCATCAAAAAAGATAGCATCATTTAAAGCGGTATAATTTATCAACTCAACAATTTTATCATCCGTATAACGATCAAACAAATGGTTATCTAATTTCTTTGGAGCATTTCCACCGTTTTTCTCATAATCAGCGCGTTTTTTCTCACATTCTTCACGAATTTTTTTCACTTCGTCCAATGTAATCTCTTTGGTCGGGTCAATATCAAAATTTTTACAAAGTTCTTTAATACGCGCATATACTTCTTTCGGGTTATCCAAATAAGCATGCGGAGCAACCCCCTCGCGCAAACCTCCGTTTTCTAAAAGCTGAGCAGTCATCATTTCATTTATTTGTAATCCAAGCGTATGCGTTACCTCATGCGCCACCGCGCTACTCAAACTAGGCGCGTACACATTCTGCGCTTCTTTATCTATCAACGGAACATTTAAGAACAAAACTTTCTCTTTAACATAAGAAAATGATAATCCGGCCGCTTTCTCATAACGCGGGTCATTCTTTTTCTTTTCATTAACCAGCAACATAGCGGCAATAGCTTGCTTTTCATCACCACCAAACTGTGCAACAACCTCGTCTTTTAGGTGAATTTTTCCCTCTAAAATCATCTTTTCCAAGGTGCCGTACATATCTTTTGTGGCAACAATTTGAAGATTACCAAGATTTTCCATGGCTGTTTTATATTCTTCCACGTCTGCACCGATATCCGCGCCATCTAAAAACATTCCTGCTTTATGGCGTTTTTGATACCAGTTTTTAACCCAATCAACCCCATCGTTGATGCTTTGCTTTTGGGCATCTGTCAAAGTAACGCCTGCCTCAATAATGGTGCTTTCGTTCTTATCAGTCATCTTATGTCTCCTATAAGTAATATCATATAAGGAGTATATCACAAAATGCCTCTCTTGTCAAAACAAATAGGCGCATAAAAGAAAAAGCGCCGGAATAATCCGACGCATTTTCTAAAAAGTCCCTTTTTTCTTCTGCAGATAATCAATAACATCATCTACATTCTCACATCTGCCGGCATAGTAACGGTGCCACTCATCACCATAGACTTCGTAACCGATAGGCTTTTTCATATCCCCGAACACCCCGCCATAAATACCGAGTGCCGGCGCATAGAGGATAAAATCCGTATCAGAAAGGATAAACAACGTTCTGATAGATCCGCTGATTTTAAGCTTTTCCGTTGCAGGGTGAATAACACTCCACCACAAATCAGAACCGGTACTGAAGCCCCATGCGCCAAGAGTACCTAATGCTCCTTTAACCACCAGCAACATCTTATCCCCGCGCTGCATTGTGGTAAGCAATGAAACTTCTGCCTTCGGACACGCATCACGCACCGCTTGAAGCAGTTGATTTTGTTTTTCTTCTTCCATAATGATTTGATTTTAAAATAAGACAAATAATGATAATAAATTGAGGAAAACCCTAGCAAATAAACATCAGTGAGTCAACAGGAAAATAAACCACACTAAAGAAAAAGGCATGATAAGAAGGGAGTAATCTATTTAAAATTATCATATCTCCGCCGGCAAAGTCAGGCTGATTAGGTAACTTCATAAAATAACAAATATTAACTTTACTTTTAACATTTAACACCTATAATTTTTTTGCTTATAGAGGTATAAGCAGGGCTTTCAACGGCTCTCTAACGTTTAATCCTTGATATATTTTGTCAGGGAGCTTTTAGCGTATATCTGAAGGCTAAAAGAATCATACGTTAGTGATTGTTGAACTCCCTGGCGCTTTTTTAGCGCCTTTTGTTTTATCAGAAACATTATGGAGTACAAAATCATGCAAGAATTATCTGTCATCATCAAAACAACTTCCGAAAACATGTATGGAAAAGCCTTTAAAACGGGTTTAGGGGAAGTTTTGACCAAGGCACGCCAAACACAAAACTTAAGATTAGAATCACTAAGCAAAGAACTAAACATCAGCATCAAAACCTTAGAAGAAATAGAACTCGGCAGATACACTTTTCATACCGGCTCTATCGCAAAACTTTTGGCTAAATACAAAAAGGAGCTTCAAATCAGCCTTATTGATAAAAAATAAAGACCGTACACATCGCACTCACCCATAGCATGAATATTTTCGTTCCCCCTCTGAGCGTAAGCGAGGTCAAGGGGCTCCATGAGATGGATAATGCCTTACCACTGTCATGGAGATGCCTTGATTTTTGCTAACGCAAAAAAGGCATGACAAGAAGAAACCCCATAATTTAAACTGAAAAACCACCTATTTCTAGGCTGTCTTTACAACGGGTGGGATAAATTGCGGTGCTATCACCATGAACTATTTATATTTAAAACTTAAAAAAGCGCACCAAACAAAACGCTTTTCACGAAGAGGTAGGATAAAATTATATAGCCATGGGTGGGATAAATTGCGGTGCTATCGCTGTGAGCCCCGTACGGGAAGCACCCCACCGAGGCGCATGAGAGTACTAAAACGTACGTGACGCGCCGACGAGTGGCTTCCTCACAGCGATTTGACCGTGATTTAGCACGCCCCTACTCAGCAGCGGAAGCGTCCTCGTCATCGCCACCCAACATCTCCGTCGTCAGATGCCCCGCATCAGCCCGTATCTTATTCTCAATCTCTTCTGCCAATGCCGGATTATCTCTAAGCGCTTGTTTAGCGTTTTCGCGCCCTTGTCCGAGCTTTTCGCCTTTATAAGAGAACCATGCGCCGGCCTTTTCAACAATGCCTGCCTTAACACCTAAGTCTATAAGCTCACCGGTCTTAGAGATGCCTTCGCCGTACATAATATCAAAATCAACAGTCTTAAACGGAGGAGCAACCTTGTTTTTAACAATTTTAACGCGAGTTTGGCTACCGATAACGTCATCTTTATCTTTAATAGCGCCGATACGACGAATATCCATACGGATAGAGGCATAAAACTTCAAAGCATTACCACCGGTTGTTGTTTCCGGATTACCGAACATCACACCGATTTTCATACGAATTTGGTTAATAAAGATAATAAGTGTATTAGAGCGGGAAACCGTTGCGGTCAACTTACGCAAAGCCTGACTCATCAAACGTGCCTGTAAGCCCATATGCGAGTCGCCCATTTCGCCTTCAAGTTCCGCCTTTGGAACAAGGGCTGCAACCGAGTCAACGACTAAAACATCAATAGCACCGGAACGCACCAATGTATCGGCAATTTCCAAAGCCTGTTCACCGGCATCCGGCTGAGAGATTAAGAGATTATTGATATCAACACCGATTTTTTTAGCATAAGAAGGATCAAGCGCATGCTCAGCATCAATAAAAGCGCAAGTTCCGCCTTTTTTCTGCGCTTGCGCGATAACGCTTAAAGCCAAAGTTGTTTTACCGGAACTTTCCGGCCCGTAAATTTCAACAATTCTTCCCTTCGGCAATCCACCGATACCGAGTGCAATATCCGTTCCTAAAGAACCGGTGGAAATCGCCTCAATATCAATTTTCGTATCCTGCCCGTAGCGCATGATAGAACCTTTACCGAAAGCTCTTTCAATTTGGCTCAAAGCCGCTTCCAACGCCTTATCTTTTTCCATATTTAACCTCTCAAAAAGTCATCAAATTTCATTTTCAAACAGATTATGTTCTTTTTTTGTTCTATTTGCAAGTATTTTTTTCACATTTTTGTAACTATTTTAAAAAATAATTTATTTTCATACCCTTAGCTTGCAAAATGGACGATTTTCTTCTGTTTATATATTTATTAAATGAAAAATAAGTGTTTACAAACAGATTTTTGTTTGTTAAGAGGATATCTCAGCTGGTATCGTTAACGATACTATTGGAAACAAGTATAAAACATGAGGGAAAAGATGTCTGCAGAACTGCTTATGTCCGGTAAAAAAGGCCTGATTATGGGGCTTGCTAATGATAAATCTATTGCTTGGGGAATTGCTCAAGCGCTTGATGCACAAGGCGCACAAATTGCGTTTTCATACCAAAATGAAACTTTAGAAAAAAGAGTAATACCTTTGGCGCAACAGCTCTCCTTTGAGCCGACGTTGATAAAATGTGACGTAACCGATTCCGCATCTGTTGAAGCATGCTTTGCCGAATTAGGCAAAAAATGGGGCAAATTGGACTTTGTTGTTCATGCTATCGCCTTTTCTGATAAAGACCAATTAAAAGGCCGCACCATAGATACCACTTTAGCAAACTTTACCAACACAATGCATATTTCTTGCTATTCGTTTATTGAAGCCTGCCGCTGTGCCTCTCCTTATATGAACGAAAACGGCTCTATTTTAACATTAACTTATTTAGGTGCCGAACGCGTTTTACCGAACTATAACATTATGGGTGTTGCTAAAGCCGCTCTTGAAGCTTCCGTTCGTTATGCCGCCGTTGATATGGGACAACAGAAAGTTCGCGTTAACGCTATCTCTGCCGGTCCGATTAAGACATTGGCCGCTTCCGGTATCGGTGACTTCAGAAAGATTTTACACTGGAACGAATTAAATGCACCGTTAGGAACCAACGTTACCCAAGAACAAGTCGGTCGTGCCGCTTTGGCTCTGCTTTCACCTCTAGGTGAAGCCATCACCGGCGAAGTATTGCACGTTGATAACGGCTATAACAAAATTGCCATGTTAAACATTCACAAGACTCACGAATTAGCCGAAGTTCTTGCTGATTTTTAATAAAGGGAAAGTCTGAAAACAAAAAAACATCGGTTCTCTAACCGATGTTTTTTTAATCTCAAATGGAAAGAATTTCATCATCTCTTAACATCTCAAAGCCATCTGTAAGCCTTTGATGAAGAGAAATCTTTCCGCTACACAAATCTGAAATTTCTTCCGTCTCCACATGTTGAGACCTAAGTGTTTTCAAAGCCTGCTCTAATCCTAAATCATTAAGCGCCTCTCTTGCTTTCAAACTCAACCCGTAGCGACGAATATAGCTACAGATAATTTGTTCGGCAAGGTGTTCATCCTCAAATTCCATCCCCAAAGTGACCACCATCTGATATTCGTCGCTTGCGCTCAGATGATGATTTTTGAGATACTTCTTAAGCAACGGAATGTCCGCCTTTTGCAATAGCTCAGAAAAACTGAGGTTTTCAACTGCGTTCCCTTTTCTTCCGATTAAATAGAAATAGAGAACATCTTTCTTCGGATTTTCAGCAACGGCTGAATCTAGGCTAAGGTTTAAGCCTGCGGTTTGGTCTGCCAAACCTAATACAAGAATGTTTTTCATTTTGAAATAAATTAAATAATTTTATAAAAATAAACTTATTACACCGACATCATAATAGAAAAAAAGACATCATAATAAGTTTATTGCCTATTCCTATACGCTAATCAAAACCGAATGTCAAGCGTATTTTATGTTGACAATTCAAGCACTTTTTTCTAAACTTGCCGCATAAATACTAAATTTCTGTCAACTCTATCATTATTAACTCTCTAAAATGTATCACTATGCCACAACGTATTACTCTTCCGGAAACACACCAACCAAAGGGGTGTTTGATTGCCTCGGCAATTGTGTTCATTGCCTTCATCGGCCTGCTCGCTTATGCTGCCGTACAGTTAATTTAATGTAATTACTAAACTCTAAAAAATTAAAAGTTATGTATGCACGTTATAACAGCAATCTGACGGATAACGGCCTTGGCGCGTTTATCCGTGTTTTGTGTATGGTACTGGCTTTTATTGCCTTATTGGCTCTGATAGTCTTTGTATTATTCATAATGCCGAAGATTTAGCTTAAAAAATTAAACTAAAAAACAGACGTATGTACGGACCAAATGATGCTCTCCACACGGACAAAGGTTGCGCATCTGTAATCGTTGTTCTGCTTATCGCCGCCGCAAGCTTATATGCGGTTCTGTAAGAAAAAATTATGTACTAAAAAAGCGCCCCGTTCGGAGCGCTCTTTTTTTGCGTTTCAGATGATATTATTCTTCGTCTGCGCCAACTGCTTCAACACCGTCAAACTCATTGACTTCCTCAGCGATATCGCTTTCGTCGTCATCATCTTCGGCATCAAGCCAGGTAACGGAAACAACGTTTTCGTTTTCGGCGGTTCTAAACAGAATAACACCTTGTGTCTTTCTTCCGGCAATACGGATATCTTCCACCGGCATACGGATAAGTTTACCGCCGTCGGTAACCATCATAATCTGGTGATTATCCTTAACCGGGAACGAGCTGACAACTTCTTTATTACGCTCGCTCATCTCCATATTAGCAACACCTTGTCCGCCACGCGCGGTAATACGATACTCATAAGCGGATGTTCTCTTACCATAGCCGGTAACCGTTACGGTTAAGATAAATTCTTCATTTTCACGCATTTCTTTGAATTGCTCATAAGAAATCTTCGGCTCTAATTCATTAAATGCTTTTTCTTCCGCTCCTTCGGCATCAGCAACCTCAGCTTTCTTCAAGGCTGAAGACAATCTCAGATATTCTTCTCTTTCTTCTGTCGGCACTTTAATATGCTTTAAGATAGACATAGAGATAACTTCGTCATTATCTGCTAATTTAATACCGCGTACACCGGTTGAATTACGACCGACAAACACACGGCAATCTGCCACGGCAAACCTGTTACACTTACCGGATTTTGCTGCCAACATCACGTCATCATTATCATCACACATGGCAACGTTAATCAGCTTATCACCCTCATCAAGTTTCATCGCAATTTTACCGTTAGACTGAACATTAACAAAATCCATCAAAGAGTTACGACGGATATTACCCTGTGATGTTGCAAACATAACGGATAACCCCTTGCAATCTTCCTCTAATTCCGGCAACTTCATGATTGCGGTAATATTTTCGCCCTCGGTTAACGGTAACAGGTTAACAAACGGCTTACCCTTAGAAGTCGGTGAGCCGAGCGGTAATTTGTAAACTTTCATCTTATAAACAATACCCTTAGAGGAGAAGAACAGCACCGGTGTATGTGTACTTGCCACAAACAGACGGGTAACAAAATCTTCTTCCTTCGTGGTCATACCGGACTTACCTTTACCACCGCGTTTTTGTGCTTTATAAGCATTCAGCGGCACGCGTTTGATATAGCCGGCCTCGGTAACCGTAACCACCATTTCTTCACGCTGAATGAGAGATTCAATATCGGTATCAACCTCAATATCTTCAATCACAGTACGGCGCGGTGTTGCATATTCCAAACGAATAGCTTGGAATTCATCTTTCATAATGCCCATCAATTTTTCACGACTTGAGAGAATAGCCAAGTATTCCTCAATCTCATGCCCGATAGAGCGCAATTCATCATGAATTTTATCACGTTCCAGACCTGTTAAGCGTTGTAATTTCAAATCAAGAATAGCTTTAGCTTGTGCTTCGGAAAGTTTGTATGTTCCGTCAACAACATCTCTTCCCGGTTCGGCTATCAGCTTAACCAACGGCTCAACATCTCCTGCCGGCCATGCCTTAGCCAACAAGGCATCTTTTGCATCATTCGGGTTTGCCGCGGTGCGGATCAGTTCAATCACCGGATCCAAGTTTTCAACGGCTATCGCCAAACCAACCAAGATATGCGCTCTGTCACGAGCTTTATTAAGTTTATAAACGGTACGACGACGGATAACTTCTTCACGGAAGTTAACAAACGCGGCGATAATGTCTTTTAAGTTCATCATCATCGGGCGCCCGTTGTTAATCGCCAACATATTCATACCGAAACTGGTTTGCAACTGCGTATATTTATAGAGTTGGTTCAAGACCACATCAGCTTGAAATTCTCTCTTAATCTCAATAACCACACGCACACCCTGACGGTCTGACTCATCACGGATGTCTGAAATTCCTTCAATACGTTTTTCTTTAACCAGCTCGGCAATTTTCTGTACCAACAATGCTTTATTAACCTGATAGGGAATTTCATGCACGATAATGGCTTCTTTATCTTTTCTGATTTCTTCAATGGTGCACTTTGCCCGCATCATGATTGAACCGCGACCGGTGAGATATGCCTGTTTGGCACCGCCGTAACCTAAAATAAGACCACCGGTCGGGAAATCCGGTCCCGGAACAATCTTAATTAAATCTTCAATACTGATGTCCGGATTATCAACGTATGCCGTACAAGCATCTAACACTTCACCCAAGTTATGCGGCGCAATATTGGTTGCCATACCGACGGCAATACCGTTAGTACCGTTAACCAAAAGGTTTGGAAAACGTGCCGGCAAAACCGTCGGCTCTTGCAAAGATTCATCATAGTTCGGCATAAAGTCAACCGTATCACACTCAATATCTTCTATTAAAGCGTGAGCAACCTTTGCCAGACGGGCTTCCGTATAACGCATTGCCGCAGCCGAGTCACCGTCCATGGAACCGAAGTTACCTTGACCGTCAATCAGCGGTAAGCGCATAGAGAAAGGTTGTGCCATACGAACCATGGCCTCATAAACCGAGCTATCGCCGTGCGGGTGATATTTACCCATAACCTCACCGACGATACGTGCCGATTTCTTAAACGGTTTATTATAATCATAGCCGTTTTCATAAGCGGCATAAATAATACGCCGATGTACCGGCTTCAAACCGTCACGCACATCAGGAAGCGCACGAGAAACGATAACGCTCATGGCATAATCCAAATATGAACGGCGCATTTCCTCAACAATCATCGTCGGGGCGATATTTTCTTTCGGCAAGTCAACCACCGCATTGCTAACATCAATATTTTCTTCGTCAGACATTGTATAATCCTCATAAAATTAGTCTAGAATTAAGAGGAATATACATCAACCGCCCGAAATTAAAACGACCATTTTAAACTTATCCCCATTAAAGCCGATTTTTTTAGCCTGGAGTGTGTATGAGCAAAAATTCAAAGGGAGGGGCGAGATAAAAATCAATATTTTACAAAAAATTTCCCTCTGTTTTTAGTTTTCTTCAACCTCAATGGTCACAGAGCCGTCATCGTTAGGGGTAACTCTATATTTTACACCAACCTTAAGGTCTATCCCCTGTAAAGCTTTTTCAACATTATTCGGGACTTTATCCTCATTTATCCAGCCGTTTTTAACATATTTTGCTCTCAACACATCACGATAATTTTCTCCGCCGACATGATAAGTAACCACCGCAAATAAAGAACCGGCCCACACCAACAAAACAATGACCATACTTTCTAAAATAGCCAACAACGTCTGCCCGATATCAAGCCGCCGCATCCCTGCGGTATATTGCCTATCAAACAACAAGACATACAGTGTCACCCCGATAATCAGATTACGATAGGTTTCAATGTTGTAAAAAACTTGAAAAGCGGCTCTTTCTTCAGAATAAGCCAAAGTGAAACCGGTCAAAACCAAACCGATAAGCACCAACGGGTTTAAGATGATAGACTTAAAAACCGAACTGCGTTCTCCCTGCATAAAATCCCCCATATTTAAACATATTTCGTTTTTACAGCAAAATCACAATAAAGCAATAAAAAAATGACGTCTGAAACAAAAAACTCTTTACATTTAAGGCACCTTTGCTAACATAATCTCAAAAGAGGAGGAAAGTCATGTTCTATCCGGATAAAAATTTTATCAATACCCTGTCTGCCGGCGAAAGGTTTATTTTCGTCAAGATTATTTGCGGTTTAGTCGCCGCAGACAGACAAGTCACACGCGAAGAACTTTTGTACTTAAAAGAACTCGCTCTGAAATATGAAGTTGAAAGCGAAAGCATTTCCACCATGATAAAAACCGCAGACCATGAAGCCCTGCTTAAGCAAGCTCGGATGATAACAGACCGTCAAAAAGGCCTGATGCTGATAAAAGACCTCTGTATGGTGGCAAATCTGGATGCAGATTTGGCAGATAATGAAATTGATTATATCTTGGATGTCGCCGAAGCTATGAACATTGAACCGACCATTGTTAAGGATATCAATGCCGTCGTTAACGAATATCTTGCCGTTTCGCAAAAAGCACGTATTTTGTTAGAGCAGGATAGTTGGACTTAACATACTTTATTTTGAGAAGAAAAAATGTCTGAAAGAATAGCCAAATTTCTCGCCCGCAGCGGTGTTTGTTCACGTCGCGAAGCAGAAGCGTACATTACCCAAGG
>Ga0310691_10007302_pt1 | contig 11550 bp, 6 predicted proteins | sample 176DNAGHGlowgp2_FD_203887 | JGI IMG/M metagenome (GOLD analysis project Ga0310691, IMG submission 203887) | Sheep rumen microbial communities from Palmerston North, Manawatu-Wanganui, New Zealand - 1766 DNA GHGlow gp2 (v2) (version 2) | ecosystem: Host-associated > Mammals > Digestive system >... | reverse complement strand
CGAATTATTTTCAATTATATGCATCGAAGGATAATTTTTCACTTTTCACTTTTCACTTTTCACTTTTTTTTGTACCTTTGCAGCCGTTTTCCAAAACCTACACATTATTTATATATATGGAACTTGACATGCTGACTGCTGTGTCACCCATTGACGGACGATACAGGAGCAAGACCGAGACATTGGCTGCGTACTTCTCTGAGTATGCCCTCATCCGCTATCGTGTACGGGTCGAAGTGGAGTACTTCATTGCACTCATTCATCTGCCTCTGCCTCAGTTGCAAGGCATTCCTGTCGGCGATGAGCAACTGCGCGACATCTACCGTAACTTCACGGAGCAAGATGCACAGCGTGTCAAGGACATTGAGGCTGTCACCAACCACGATGTGAAGGCCGTGGAGTACTTCATCAAGGAGAAATTTGACCAGATTGGCAGGCTCGAACCTTACAAGGAGTTCATCCACTTCGGACTCACCAGTCAGGACATCAACAATACCAGCGTACCTCTGAGCATCAAGGAGGCTCTGGAGCAGGTCTATTATCCTCTTATCGAGGAGCTGATAGCTCAGCTTCAGACGTATGCCGAGGAGTGGAAGGATGTGCCGATGCTGGCCAAGACACACGGTCAGCCTGCCAGCCCAACGCGACTGGGCAAGGAGGTGATGGTCTTCGTCTATCGCCTGCAGCGTCAGCTCGACATGCTGCGCAGAAGTCCGCTCACAGCTAAGTTTGGAGGTGCTACGGGTAACTTCAACGCCCACCATGTTGCTTTCCCCCAGTACGACTGGAGAGCCTTCGGACGCCGGTTCACGAGCGAGAGCCTCGGCCTTGAGCGCGAGGAGTACACGACACAAATCAGCAACTACGACTGCCTTGGTGCCATCTTCGATGCCATGAAGCGCATCAACACCATCATCATCGACCTCGACCGTGACTTCTGGCAATACGTCTCGATGGAGTACTTCCGCCAGAAGATAAAGGCTGGCGAGGTGGGCTCCAGCGCAATGCCGCACAAGGTCAATCCCATCGACTTCGAGAACTCGGAGGGCAACCTCGGCATCGCCAACGCCATCCTTGCGCACCTCAGTCAGAAGCTGCCCATCAGCCGTTTGCAACGCGACCTGACGGACAGTACCGTGCTTCGCAATGTCGGCGTGCCCATCGGCCACATGCTCATCAGCATCCAAAGTACCCTGAAGGGCTTGCGTAAGCTTGTCCTGAACGAAGAAGCCATCCGGCGCGACCTGGAAGGCTGCTGGGCTGTCTGCGCCGAAGCCATCCAGACCATCCTCCGCCGAGAAGCTTACCCACATCCCTATGAGGCGCTCAAGGCTCTCACACGTACAGGTAAAGGCATCGACGAGGCAACCATAAAGAACTTCATAGAAGAATTGAACGTCAGCGAATCCGTGAAGGAAGAACTGCGTGCAATCACTCCATATACGTACACAGGAATATAATTAAAATTGAAAAGTTGAAAAATTAAAAAGTTAAAGAGATTAAAAGTTAAAGAATTAAAGAGTTAAGAAAAACACTGTTTGCCCCTTGGGAAAAGGGGCTAACAAATTGTAAATGGTTAATGACTAAATTGTAAATGTTAAAATGACAAACGAAGAAAACTGGAGAGACAAATTCTCTGAATCTGAGAATGGCGGTCACCGCGACGGCTATCGCCCTCAAGGCAACAACGATGAAAGATACGGCGCAAGCGGACGCCACATGCGTCCACGCATCAATCGCTCAACATACAACTCGCAGCCGCGAGAAGGTGGACACCAACAGCGTCCGCACTACAATCGCGAAGGCGGATACCAGCAGCGCGAAGGGGGCTACCAGTCCCGTCCACGATATAATCGTGAAGGTGGTTACCAGCCCCACGAAGGCGGCTATCAGCCCCGTGAAGGTGGCTATCAGCAGCGCGAAGGCGGTTATCAACCTCGCCCACGCTATAACCGCGAGGGTAGCTATCAGCAACGCAATAGCAGAGACGGATATTCACAAAACGGTGGGGCCAAGAGAGGCTACCGCCCACGTACTGCAGACTATAATCCTCATGCCAAGTACAGCATGAAGAAGCAGATAGAATACAAGGAGACACACTACGACCCAGACGAGCCAATCCGCCTCAACAAGTACCTGGCCAATGCCGGCGTATGCAGCCGTCGCGAAGCAGACGACTTCATCGAGGCTGGCGTAGTGAAGGTCAACGGTGAAATTGTCACGGAGCTCGGCACGAAGGTAAAGCGCTCGGATGTCGTCCTCTTCCACGACCAGCAGGTCAACATCGAGAAGAAGGTCTATGTTCTGCTCAACAAACCAAAGGACTACGTCACGACCAGCGACGACCCGCAGAACCGCAAGACCGTGATGGACCTCGTCAAAGGAGCTTGCCGCGAACGCATCTATCCCGTAGGACGCCTCGACCGCAACACAACAGGCGTACTGCTGCTCACCAACGACGGCGAGCTGGCCACCAAACTCACACACCCTCAGTTCCTCAAGAAGAAGATCTATCACGTCTATCTCGACAAGAACGTCACGGCCGCCGATATGCGACAGATAGCAGATGGCATCGAACTGGAGGACGGCGAGATACATGCAGATGCCATAGAATATGCCAGCGAGACAGACCGCAAGCAGGTGGGCATCGAGATCCACAGCGGCAGGAACCGCATCGTGCGCCGCATCTTCGAGCACCTCGGCTACAAGGTCATCCGTCTCGACCGCGTCTATTTCGCCGGTCTGACAAAGAAGAATGTTCGCCGCGGCGATTGGCGCTTCCTCACGGAACAGGAAGTCAACATGCTGAGGATGGGAGCATTTGAATAAGTGAAAAGTGAAAAGTGAAAAATATTATGAAAAGAACAAAAGTAATTGATGCCCTGAAGAACACAGCATACGGAAGTGACATTTGTGTCAAAGGCTGGGTGCGCTCGAAGCGCGGCAGCAAGGGCATCTTCTTCATTGCCCTCAATGACGGCAGCACGATAAAGAACGTCCAGATTGTAGCAGATGAGGCTAACTTCCCCGAAGAGACCGTCAAGCGCATCACGACAGGCGCTTGCCTGAGCATCGTCGGCAAACTCGTAGAGAGTCCTGCCGCAGGTCAGGCCAGTGAGATACAAGCCACTGGCATCGAAATCCTCGGAGACTGCGACAACACCTATCCTCTGCAGAAGAAAGGAGCTTCATGGGAGTTCCTCCGTACGGTAGCTCATTTGCGTCCACGCACCAACACCTTTGGTGCCATCCTGCGCATACGCCACAACATGGCAATGGCTATCCATACCTATTTCCATGAGCACGGCTTCTACTACTTCCACACGCCGCTCATCACGGCCAGCGACTGCGAAGGAGCAGGCAACATGTTCCAGGTCACCACAAAGAACCTCTACGACCTGAAGAAAGACGAGCAGGGAAAGATAATCTACGACGACGACTTCTTCGGCGAGCAGACCTCCCTGACTGTCAGCGGCCAACTTGAAGGCGAGCTCGGTGCAACAGCACTCGGAGCCATCTATACCTTCGGTCCCACTTTCAGGGCAGAGAACAGCAACACGCCCCGACATCTGGCAGAATTCTGGATGATAGAGCCTGAGGTTGCCTTCCTCGACCAGGAAGAGCTGATGGACCTCGAAGAGGACTTCATCAAGTACTGTGTCCGCTGGGCGCTCGACAACTGCAAGGACGACCTCGAGTTCCTCAATAAGATGATAGACAAGACCCTCATCGAGCGTCTTGAAGGTGTCTTGAAGGAAGAGTTTGTCCGCCTGCCTTACACCGAAGGCATCAACATCCTTCAGGAGGCCAAGAAGAACGGCAAGAAGTTCGAGTTCCCCTGTGAGTGGGGCGATGACCTGGCAAGTGAGCACGAGCGTTACCTCGTAGAGGAACACTTCAAGAAGCCCGTCATCATGACCGACTATCCGCGTGCCTTCAAGTCGTTCTACATGAAGCAGAACCAGGAAACTGCAGACGGCGGTTCCGTCGGCTATAAGGGAGCCGTTGCCCCTGGTCCCACCATGCAGGGCACCGACGTCCTCTTCCCTCAGATTGGCGAGATAATCGGAGGCTCAGTCCGCGAGGAGAGCTACGACAAGCTGATGGCAGAGATTCATCGTCGCGAGATGGACATGACGCACCTCTGGTGGTATCTCGATACCCGCAAGTATGGCAGTTGCCCACATGCCGGTTTCGGCCTTGGCTTCGAGCGTCTCATTCTCTTCGTCACTGGTATGCAGAACATCCGCGACGTCATTCCATTCCCACGTACACCAAAGAACGCTGAGTTCTAAAGGATTCAATACCACTCAAAAAAAGTCCCTGTACTTAAGACCATAAGTACAGGGACTTTTGCTTATAAGTACGTGTACTTATCGACGTAAGTACACGTACTTTTCTAATTACTTAGCTTCGCTCGAGCTTGCTCACGCTCAAAGGAGCATGAGCAAACTCTGAGAGAGAGAAGTCTTACTTGACGAGAACCTTCTTGCCGTTCATAATGTAGAGACCCTTCTGGGCCTTCTCAACACGCTGGCCAGCAATGTTGTAGATGACAGCAGCCTTCGCAGCTTCCTGGAGAGAAGCGATGCCGGTGCTGGTTTCCATCCATACGATGTTCGACTTATTGCATTCGCCGCCACCGTAGTAGATGCTCTGGATGCCAATCTTCGTCCAAGAAGCAATCTCTTCTGCACCCTGGTTCAGATAAACGCGAGCACCACCTGCGTAGATGTCATAGCTGTCATCGAAGGTGTAGGGAATCTCTGTCATGTCTTCTGTGAGCTTTTCATACTGGTCTGCAGAGAGAGTGAGCTGCTGCTCTTCACCGTTCTTCTCAACCCAAATGGTGTAGTTGAGCTTCGTGGCAATCAAGTCATTGCCGTCAACATCCTTTGCAGGGATTACGAAGTCAACGCGGGGATAGTTGGCATTAGGAGCAAACTCTGCAATTGTGGGATCGGCAGGTGTAGCTGCGAATTCCTGCATCTTTGTGATAACGACATCACCGAAGGTCTGATAGGGCTTCAGTGACTTGCTGCCCTCGTTGAGTACCATTGTCTGAGCGGTGGTGAAGGTGTTGTTCTCAGCGTCGTAGTTCAGCACGAGGTCAACCATGTTGCCTTCTTCGTCAACAGCAGTGATATTGTACTTGAAGGTGTACCATAATATCTCCAACTGACCCATGTACTGGCCTGCAGGAATGGTGACAGTCTTGCCGTCTTCGCTCAGAGTACCCTTAGCCCACAAGTTAGCTGTGTTGTCAGAGAAGCCCTTGAAGTAAACGTCATTGCCGTCGAAGCCAACCTGAGTCTGATAGGTGTACTCTTCCACGCGTGTGCTGGAGCTAATCACGTTACCGTCATCGTCATATTCATTATCTACGATATATTCGTTAGCCTTTAAGAGGTAAGTCTCTGTAGCAAGGTCTTCGGGAGCTGTAACAGGATCGATGACGATAGGTTCGCCTGCATAGATAACCATGTCATACCACCAGCCATAAGCTGAAACCTCACTGGGACTATCACCATTCTCAATGATAAATTCTGTTATCTGAGTCAATTTCTTAGCGTCTGCATCGTATGCAAACTGGATGTCGCATACAGCACCACTCGCAGAATCATAGCCAAGCATGAATTCAAGACCGTACTCATCCTCGCCGACGAACTGTCCGCTGGGGAATGTGGCAATACCTGTTTCGGGGTCGATGGTACCCTTCATCCATGCATCTTCGAAGTAGAAGGGGATGCCCTTCACGTAGATGTCGTTACCGTCGAAGGCAACTTCTGTAGCACGCTGGATTTCATCGGAGCTTTGGTCGTCTTCAAATGTACCCTCAATGGTCCAAACCTCAGGCTCAACACCTTCGGGCAGCACAACGAGGTCGTAGTTAACTGCGGCTTCCTCTACTACAACATCGATGCTGTTGATCTGCGTGTTGGCAGCGATGGTGATAACAACTTCCTGAGCAGGTTCTGCGCCCTCTGCGGGAGCCCATGTGGCAACCTTGTTTTCTGCATCGTCAGTCAGAGTACCAGGAGTAGCGGTGTTTCCTGCATTAAACTTACCATAGTTGATGGTCATTGCAGTAATGGCATAGCCAACGGGAACGGTGAATGTCAGTGTGCCGCTATACATACGCAGCTGAGGACCGGCATTGGTGCTCCAGAAGCGGTTCTGGGTAGTAGCTGCTTCGGTCTTCTCTGAAATGACAAGTGTTACGTTGCCTTCAGAAAGAGTGCGCGGTTCGGTGATGTCGCCATCGGTGCTGACATTGCTTGATGTCGGAACAACCATAGCGTTGAAGTTGAATGTGCCACCGAGCACGACGGGTTCTGGCTTCTCGACTTCAGCCCAGGCAATCTCGCTCTCGTGGGTTTCGCCGCCGCCTGTGTAGATGCTCTTCACACCGATGCGGTCGTACATCTCGTTGAAGTTGTAGTTTATGTAAACAACCTTGTAAGTGCCTTTGTCAGCGAAGTCCCAGCCATCGGTGAAGGTGTAGGGGATAATGGTCATGTCCTCTGTCAGCTTCTCGCATACTTCGGGAGTGAAGACGATGGGCTGAATGTTGCCCTCGATGTCAGAGTAGAGCTGGTAGAAGAGGTTGGCTTCCTTGATGTCGTTGCCGTCAACATCGGTAGTGGGGACAACGAAAGAAATGTATCCATAGCCATTATCCTTATTGTAGTTGCCAACGGCATTGATTTCAGGTGTAGCAGGTACGGCTGCAACGTCTTCGATGACGGGATAAGCAAACTCACCTGCGTTCAATGTGATTGTAGCAGGATCGTAAATATTTGCTATACTTCCTTTAGTGGGAGAGTAAATCATCCAATTGCCATTGAAGGTAAGGGTGTTCTCTGTACCAACGCCCGTGAGGGTTTCAAGATAGTACTGTCCACCGGAAATCAAAAGACCGGAAACATAGATATAATCCCAATCTTGGCCGCCGTAGAACATAGGCTGAGCGTCGATGACAAAGCTCTTGTCTTCCTTCACGGTTACATTGATGGCTGTTTCCATGCCTCCGAAGTTATAAACAAGAACATTCTTGGGGCTCTCGGGGTCCTGGTTGACAAGAACGGGAATCTCCTGTGCATCGTCGCCTTCGCCCCATGTCATTGTGGCATTGACGGGCATTGCTACGGACTGGCAGTAGTCACCCCACTGGCTACCGGCATATTCGCCTTCGCCACCGATAACTGAAACCCAGATGCCATCGAATGCGATGTAACCATCCTGGAAGACATAAGCCTTGATGGGATCATCCTGGTTCTCGGACGATGCATTGGCAAGAATGATTGGACCGTAAGTCTCGTTTACCAGAAGGGTCTGTCCTCCGGCAATTGTCACCTCGGCTACCACGCCTGCTGCCTGCATCTCCTCGCTGACATTCATGGAGAAAGATGCCTCGATTGCCTCAGTAGCATCGGGAGTGAAGCCTTTGATGGAGACGGTGCTCAGGCCACTCATTTCAAATGAGATGGGAGTGCCGCCAGCAGCGGGGATAGAGGGCTCGAGTTGGCCTTCCTCATTGGCTGCATAGTACTGAGAGCAAAGCATCCACTGAACTGACAGGAGGTCTGCGATTTCGATCTTCCTGGGAGCTTTCTTCATGGTGGACCTAACGCCCTTCAGCATCTTGTTGTCTGTGGGGGCCTGTACTCTGACGGCTTTGGCTTTCGGTGTCGTCTGCTTAGCCACACTTGTCACTGCAGCATTCGCGTTCAGCGCCTGCATACCGCGCTTCTCGGGTCCTGCTGCCATTGCTGCGACAGCGATGAACGCTGCCATGAGCATAGATGTAAACTTTTTCATAAGCTAAAGTTTTTGTTAATAAATAAAGGTTAATTATCTCCTTTTTCCAATTAGGCGCAAAATTACAATTTCCTTTCCAAATAATCAAGTAAAACTACCTTTTCTTTTCCTTATTTTATATAATTTGAAACAACAGACCGCCATTTTGTCCTTCTTTGTGTCATATTGTCGCCTTAATTGAGGGAAGATAGACGAAAAGTTGGAACTTGCACAAGCTTTGTAAGTATGGTTTGTGAAGAATAAGTTCAGAAAACGTAGAAACAAACTAAACACTATACCATTATGAATTACAACAACAATCAGAATCAGCAAGGCGAAGAGAAGAGCCTGCAGAAGTATGCTCGCAATCTCGTGGACGAAGCCCGTGCCGGGAAACTTGACCCGGTCATTGGCCGTGACGACGAGATACGCCGCGTCCTGCAGATCCTTTCGCGCAGAACGAAGAACAATCCTATCCTTATCGGCGAGCCCGGTACGGGTAAGACAGCCATCGTAGAAGGCCTGGCCCACCGCATCCTTCGCGGCGATGTGCCTGAGAACCTGAAGAACAAGCAGCTTTACAGCCTCGACATGGGTGCACTCGTGGCAGGTGCCATGTACAAGGGTGAGTTCGAGGAGAGGCTGAAGAGCGTCGTCAAGGAAGTGACGGAAAGCAACGGCGGCATCATCCTCTTCATCGATGAGATACACACGCTCGTCGGTGCAGGCAAGGGTGAAGGTGCTATGGACGCTGCCAACATCCTGAAGCCGGCTCTGGCTCGCGGTGAAATGCGGAGCATCGGTGCCACCACACTCGACGAGTACCAGAAGTACTTCGAAAAGGACAAGGCGCTGGAGCGACGCTTCCAGACCGTCATGGTCGATGAGCCAGACACGCTCTCCAGCATCAGCATCCTGCGTGGACTGAAGGAGCGCTACGAGAACCACCACAAGGTGCGCATCCAGGACGATGCCGTCATCGCTGCCGTACAGCTTTCGCAACGCTACATCACCGAGCGCTTCCTGCCCGACAAGGCCATCGACCTCATGGACGAAGCGGCTGCCAAGCTCCGCATGGAGCGTGACTCTGTGCCTGAAGAACTCGACGAAATCAGCCGTCGGCTGAAGCAACTGGAGATTGAACGCGAGGCCATCCGTCGCGAAAGCAAGGACGACCCGAAGCTTTCGAAGATAGAAGAAGAGATAGCAGACCTCCGCGAGCAAGAGAGCAAGATGCGTCAGCAGTGGGAGAACGAGAAGCATCAGGCCGACCAGATTCAGACCCTCAAGGACCGTATGCAGCAACTCCGCATGGAGGCAGAGCAGGCAGAACGCGACGGTAACTATGCCCGTGTGGCAGAGATTCGCTACTCCAAGCTTCCAGAGCTTGAGAAGCAGCTCAAAGAAAGTGCATCCGTCAGCAATAAGTTACTGAGGGACGAGGTCACAGCCGACGACATTGCAGACGTAGTGAGCCGCTGGACAGGCATTCCCGTCTCGAAGATGCAGACGAGCGAGACCGAGAAACTGCTCCATTTGGAAGAAGAGTTGCACAAACGCGTCGTCGGTCAGGAAGAGGCCATCGCAGCCGTCAGCAATGCCGTTCGCCGCAGTCGTGCAGGCCTGCAAGACCCGAAGCGACCCATCGGCTCCTTCATCTTCCTCGGCTCCACAGGTGTCGGCAAGACGGAGCTGGCAAAGGCCCTGGCAGAATACCTCTTCGACGACGAGACCATGATGACGCGTATCGATATGAGTGAGTACCAAGAGAAGTTCAGCGTGACGCGACTCATCGGTGCACCTCCAGGATACGTCGGCTACGACGAGGGCGGTCAGCTCACCGAAGCTGTACGCCGCAAGCCCTACCAAGTCGTCCTCTTCGACGAGATAGAAAAGGCACATCCCGACGTGTTCAACACCCTGCTGCAAGTGCTCGACGACGGTCGCCTGACAGACTCGAAGGGCCGCACCGTCAACTTCAAGAACACGATTATCATCATGACGAGCAACCTGCTGACCGGAGCCGACCTCGACAAAGGCGAGGAGGACGTCCGCAATATGCTAGTCCAGCGCGGCATCCGGCCCGAGTTCCTCAACCGTATCGACGAGATTATCGTCTTCCATCCTCTGAATTGGGGTGAAGTGAAGCAGATAGTCCGCCTGCAGGTAGAGAGCGTGAAGAAGATGCTCCATGAGAATGGACTTTCGCTCGACATCACCGACGAAGCCATCGACTTCCTGGCAAACGAAGGCTACGACCCGGAGTTCGGCGCACGTCCTGTCAAACGTGCCATCCAGCATCTCCTGCTCGACGACCTCTCGAAGGCACTCCTTGCAGGCCGCCTCGACCGCAACCGCCCCATCAAGGTGGATGTCAAAGACGGCAAGCTCACGATGGAGTAACGGCTTATGGGCTTAAAAGGCCCTAAATAGCCAAAAGACCCTATGGAAAAAAGTACGCGTACTTGTCGCCATAAGTACGTGTACTTATCCGACTAAGTACGTGTACTTATCCCCATAAGTACGTGTACTTATCAGACCACTACCCAGAGAGGGGAGCAAGGGGTGCTTTGGCGGAGCGACGAAAAGCCAAAGGACAATCAAACACAAAGACGAAGACACGAAGAGCTACGCCGCTGAACTGAAGACACAAAGATTCCTCGGCCAGAACCTTTGTGTCTTTACACCATGCGGAGTTACTTAGTGTCTTTGTGTCTTTGTGTTTGTTTTAGTGCAGATACAGCAATCGCGTATTTCCGTTCTCCTGCTACGGAGACAGAAATACGCGATTGCTTTTTAGCATAGGCACGAGGCCCTATGAGCTTCCTTATTATTGTCCTTGAAGCTTCTTTACTGCATCGTTGATAGCCTGATTGGCCTGATTGGCGGCACCTTGCACGGCCTCGTTAGCCTTGTTCTGAGCGTTCTGCACAGCTTCGTTGGCTTTGTTCTGAGCATCCTGCACAGCCTGGTTAACTTGAGCCTTGCCAGCCTCTACAGCGGCATCGGCCTGTGACTTGGCAGCCTCGACGGCAGCATCTTTGGCTGCTACGGCGTCGCTCTCCACAGCGGCTGCAGCATCCTGAGCTGTGCTCTCTGCTGCGGCAGGAAGAGCCTGTACGGAGTTGATGATGTCAGAAAGCGTAAGAGTGTTGACGTTCAGCTCCTGAAGCTTGCTTGCATTCTGTTCAACAAAAGCTTTAATCTGGCTGGCATAAGCTGCTGCCTTCTCTACATCGCCGTTTTCGACAATCTCCTGCAGTTCGGCCTGTACGGTTTCCACAGCTTCGGTGATGGCCGTAGCGTCGCCGCTCTGCACTTTCTCTGCGAGGGAACTAACGACTGCTTCGGGTGTTGCTTCCTCGAAGTCGAGGCTTTCTTCTGCTGTGTTTGCCTTGTTTGTGCAGGCGGTCAGACTCATAGCAGCAATGGCTGCCATCGTAAATAACTTTTTCATGATTGTTTTGATTTAAGAGTTAATAAATAGGTTTATAACTGTTTTCATTCTTTTATCTCTATTCCTTCCGGCATCTCTATCTGCATGGGGTTTATGTTGCGACGAAGCACGTTGCCGTGCAAAAATACATCAAAATCAACAAAACACAAAATATAAACCGATTATTTGTGCAAAATTCCCGAAAATTGTAATTAAATACACGGATTGCCTTGCTTAACGGTTGAGCCAATCGGCGCTATCTTCCACCTTATAAAATCAAGTTTATAAAAGGTGCGTTCTGATAATTAATGTGA
>Ga0310691_10007300_pt1 | contig 11552 bp, 10 predicted proteins | sample 176DNAGHGlowgp2_FD_203887 | JGI IMG/M metagenome (GOLD analysis project Ga0310691, IMG submission 203887) | Sheep rumen microbial communities from Palmerston North, Manawatu-Wanganui, New Zealand - 1766 DNA GHGlow gp2 (v2) (version 2) | ecosystem: Host-associated > Mammals > Digestive system >... | reverse complement strand
GCCGGTGGATGAGCTGCTGGAGGCCTGCCGGGTCTACTACGCCAAAACCAGCCGCCGGATCTCCTTTGAGTACGCCATGATCCGGGACGTCAACGACAGCCCCGAGACGGCCCGGCTGCTGCTGAAAAAGCTCAAGGGCCTGCCCGCCCATGTGAATCTGATACCCCTGAACAACGTGGAGGAGAGCCCCCTGAAGCCCAGCGACCGAGCTGTGGTGCTCCGCTTCCAGAAGCTTCTGGAGGAGCAGGGCGTGGCCTGCACCATCCGCCGCACCCTGGGCAGCGACATCGACGCCTCCTGCGGTCAGCTGAGAAGGAAATACCAGAAGACAAACCCGTAGCGGCGCACAGCGTGCGCCATCAACAAGGAAAGGAGCCGTGCCGAATGGAAGTTTGGGGACTGACCGATCCCGGTCTGGTCAGAACGCAGAACCAGGACTATTATCTGCTCCAGAAGCTGGGCATACACGACCTGCTGGCCGTCGTCTGCGACGGCATGGGAGGCGCCCGCTCCGGCAACGTAGCCAGCCGCCTGGCGGCGGAGGTCTTTGTGGAGGAGGTCAAACGGGGCTACCGGCCCGGCATGAACCAGGAGAAGGCGGATTACCTGCTGCGCACCGCCGTCTCCATCGCCAACACCGCCGTCTATGAGAACGGCCAGCTCAACCCGGAGATGAAGGGCATGGGCACCACCCTGGTGGCGGTGCTGGCCCTGGGCAAGCGGGCCTATTTCGCCAACGTGGGCGACAGCCGGGGCTATCTCATGAACCGCCAGGGCATCCAGCGGGTCACCGTGGATCACTCTCTGGTGGAGCTCATGGTGCAGCGGGGGGAGCTCACCTCCGAATCGGCCAAGAGCTACCCCGGCAAGAATTTCATCACCCGGGCCATCGGCACCGAGCCCACAGTGGAATGCGACCTCTACACCGCGCCGCTGCGGGGCGGGGACTGCATCCTGCTGTGCAGCGACGGTCTGACGAATCATTTAGCGGATCAGGAGCTTCTGTTTGAAGTGATCCATGGGGTGCGGAAGGACGACTGCTGCCAGCGTCTTCTGAGCATCGCCAAGGAGCGAGGCGCGCCGGACAACGTGACGGCTGTGCTCATCGCCTGCTGAGGGGAAGGGAGAAAGGATTATGGATAAATACATTGGCAAGCTGCTGGACGGACGCTACGAGATCCTGGAGATCATCGGCGTCGGCGGTATGGCCGTGGTCTACAAGGCCATGGATCACCGTCTCAACCGCCTTGTGGCTGTGAAAATATTGAAGGACGACTATCTGGGCGACGCGGATTTCCGCCGCCGCTTCCACGGGGAGTCTCAGGCTGTCGCCATGCTGTCTCACCCCAACATCGTCAGCGTCTACGACGTCTCCCGCAATGACGGGATGGAGTACATTGTCATGGAGCTGATCGACGGCATCACCCTGAAGCAGTACATGGACAACCGGGCGCCTCTGTCCTGGCGGGAGACCCTGCATTTCTCCATGCAGATTGCCAAGGCCCTGGAGCACGCCCACAGCCGGGGCATCATCCACCGGGACATCAAGCCCCATAATGTGATGATACTCAAGGACGGCAGTGTCAAGGTGGCCGATTTCGGCATCGCCCGCATCGTCTCCGCCCAGAATACCCTCACCAAGGAGGCTCTGGGCTCCGTCCACTACATCTCCCCCGAGCAGGCCAAGGGCGCCCGGGTGGACAACCGCTCGGACATCTATTCCCTGGGCGTGGTCATGTACGAGATGCTGACGGGCCGCCCGCCCTACGACGGCGAGACCCCGGTGAGCGTTGCCATCCAGCACATCAACGGCACGCCTCTGTCCCCGTCCCTGCTGAACAGCGACATCCCCACCGGCCTGGAGCAGATCACCATGCACGCCATGTGCTCCGATCTCAACATCCGCTACGCCTCCGTGACGGATATGCTCAAGGACATGGAGGAGTTCCGCAAGAATCCCGCCATCCGCTTCACCTTCCTGCCCCGGGGCGGAGCCGCCTCGGTGAGCCCCACCGGCCCCCGGGTTCAGCCCGTCAAGCAGCAGAGCAACGCCGCCCGGCAGAAGGAGCTGGAGCGGGAGTATGAGCGGCAGGACCGGGAGGAAAAGCGCCGCCGCATGTGGATGATCGCCGCCATTGCCCTGGCGGTTGTGGCCTTGATCGGCCTGCTCTTCCTGATCCTGGGTCAGTCCGGGGAGGAGAAGCCCCTGCAAACCGACACCACCGCCGGCACCGTGGAGAGCACCGTCCCCAGCGAGGTCTCCGTGCCCCGCTTTGTCAGCAACCTCTACGACGAGCACCTCCAGGAGAACAACCCCTACCTGAAGATCATCTGCGACGACAGCTCCTACGACTTCAACGCCGACTACCCCGCAGGGGTGGTCTACGACCAGAATCCCCAGCCCGGCACCCGGGTGCCCCCCGGAACGGAGGTCTATCTGAAGGTCTCCCTGGGCGAGGAGACGGATCAGATGCCCAAGCTGGAGGGCCAGAGCACCGAGAACGCCAATATCATCCTCAAGCACCTGAAAATCAACTTAGTGGTGCTGACGGAGGAGGAGTACAGCGACACGATCCCCGCGGGCCACGTCATCCGCACCGACCCGGAGCAGGGGAGCGAGCTGAAAAACGACCAGTTTGTCACTGTCTATATCAGCCAGGGCAAGGAGCTCAAGACGGCGGTGGTGCCCAACGTAAAGGGCGCCTCTCAGTCCAACGCCAAGGCCTCCGTCGAAGCCCGGGGCTTCAGCTTCAAGAGCGATGAGGACTACAGCAGCACCGTGGCCGCGGGCTACGTCATCTCCCAGAGCCCCGAGGCCGGAACCGAGGCCCAGGAGGGCAGCACCGTCACGGTGGTGATCTCCAAGGGCAAGCAGACCGTCACCGTGCCCAACGTCACCGGCGGCACCGAGGAAAACGCCCGGGATTCCCTGGAGCGGGCCAAGCTCAAGGTAACGGTCAACAGCGAGTACAACGCCTTCGTTCCCGCGGGCCGGGTGGTCTACCAGTCCCCGGAGCCCAACGCCGAGGCCATGCCCGGCAGCACCGTCACCCTCACCGTCTCCCTGGGCCCGGCCCCCGAGCCCTCCTCCAGCGAGGAGGAGCCCTCCTCCGAGACGGAGCCCAGCGAGTCCGCCTCCGAGTCTGAGCCCGGCGAGTCTGAGTCCGAGTCCGACCAGGGCGGCGAGCAGAATCCGTAACGCCCATGGAGGAGCTCACCGGCCGTATCATCAAGGCCCTTTCCGGCTTCTATTACGTGGCCGCGGGGGAGCGGCTCATCGCCTGCCGGGCCCGGGGCAAATTCCGCAAAACCGGGGATTCCCCCTTGGTGGGGGATCGGGTAACGGTTCAGGCGGAGGGGGAGCAGGGCACCGTGCGCAGCATCCTGCCCCGGCGAAATTCCTTCCTCCGCCCCGCCGTAGCCAATATCGACGCCCTGATTATCCTGGCCGCCCGGGCCATCCCCGTCACGGAGCCCTTTCTCATTGACCGGATGACCGCCCTGGCCCTGCGCCGGGGCGCGGCACCGATTCTCTGCGTCAACAAGTCCGACCTGGCGGATCCGGAGCCCCTGGCGGCGCTCTACAAGGCCGCGGGCTTCCCGGTGGTCTGCACCAGCGCCGAGACCGGGGCCGGCGTCGAGACCCTGCGGGAGCTGATCGCGGGCAAGACCGTGGCCTTCACCGGCAATTCCGGCGTGGGCAAGAGCGCCATTCTGCGCAGGCTCTGCCCCGGGCTGGAGATCGAGACCGGGGAGGTCTCCGAGAAGCTGGGCCGGGGCCGCCACACCACCCGCCATGTGGAGCTGTTCCCCATCGGCGGCGATACCTGGGTGGCCGACACCCCGGGCTTTGCCTCCTTCGATCTGGAGCTGATGGAGCCCATCCCCAAGGAGGGATTGGCCGCCTGCTTCCCGGAGTTCGCCCCCTGCGAGGGCCGCTGCCGCTTCCAAGACTGCAGCCATCGGAAGGAGCCGGACTGCGCCGTTCTGGCCGCCGTGGCCGCGGGGGAGATCCCGCCCTCCCGCCACCGGAGCTATCTGCGCCTCTACGAGGAGGCGGAAAAGATCAAGCCCTGGGAGACCGCAAAGGAAAAGGCACGGGAATAATCAGAAAAAGAAAGAGAGACCTGTTTTTGAACAGGCCTCTTTTCTTTTATCGCGCCAGGATTCCGACGCAGAGGAGCAGGCCCCCCAGGAGAAAGCTGATCCAGAAGGAGCCGATCAGGGCGGAGACCAAAAACGCGATCCCCGCCCAGGTCGCGGGCCTGCACAGGATTCTGCTGCAATACATCGTCCAACACCGCCTTTCATGAGATCTTATGCGACAGCGCGTTCCTGTAAAACATGTTTCTGGTCCCTGGCGCATATAGTAGTGCCAGAACTCACAAGGAGGAAGCGACAATGGAAATCCTGTTTCACCAACAGAAGATCAGCTGCCTGGCCGAGAAGCGCTTTGACGATCTCCACCAGGAGCAGACCGGGGAGATCAACATCCCCGAGACCCTGCCGGAGCTGGGCCGGGTGGTGGACTGCTTCGGCGCCGTCCTGGTTCGGGAGCGCAGCGTGGAAAACGGCAGCGTCAGCGTCAGCGGCAGCATCCAGTGCGGGGTGCTATACGTCCCGGCGGGGGAGGAGGGCCTGGAGCGCTTGGAGCTTTTGCTGCCCTTCACCGTCACGAAAAAGCTCCCCACGGAGCCGGGTACGATCCTCTTCTATTGGGGCTGGCTCCGCTCCATCGAGGCCCGCTTTGTCAACGACCGGAAGCTGCTGATCCGGGCAGATCTGGCCAGCGAGCTGACCCTGCTGAGCCCGATGGAGCTGATTTTGCAGCAGCCGGAGCGCTGGCCCCGGGGCCTGATCCTCCGCACCGAGACCTACCCCATGCGCCTGCCCCTCTGCGCCGCCGAGAAGGAGGTCCGCATTGCCGACGAGCTGCTGATGCCCGAGGAGGGCAAGGGCATGGACCGGCTTCTGAAGGCCCAGTGCAGCGTGGAGCTGGCGGAGCGCCGGGTGGTGGGGGAGCGGGCCGTCTTCCAGGGGGAGCTGCGGCTTAGGGTCCTGGGCCTGACGGAGGCCGGAGAGCCCTTCACCTGGTCCGGGGCGCTGCCCTTCTCCCAGTACGCGGATCTGGACCGGAGCTGCGAGGAGGAATGTCACCTGTCCATCCAGCCCATCCTGAACCACATGGAGATCGACACCGACGGCCAGCCCGACAGCCGCCGCCTGCTGGTGAACGTCAGCTTCACCTGTCAGCTCCTGCTCTGGGGCCAGGTGCCCGTCACCCTGACCCGGGACGCCTATTACTTAGAGGGGATCTGCAAGCCGGAATGGCAGCTCTGCCAGCTGAATCCCTGTCTGGACCGGGTGGAGACCCCGCTGGATCAGAGCCTGGAGCTGCCCGCCGAGGCGGGGGAGCTGCTGGACTGGACCCTCTTCCCTGATCGGGTCTCGGCCCCGAAGGGGGCGGCGGAGGCCCGGGGCAGCCTGGGGGTGCAGCTGCTCTACTATGACCAGGACCGGCATTTGCAGGGCAGGCTGCTGCGCCGGGAGCTGCGGCTGAGCCGCCAGGCGGACCCGGACACCGACTGGCGCTGCGCGATTCGGCCCGGGGAGGCGCCCAGCCGCCAGGGCAGCCAGCTCCTGGTGCCCCTGCGGGCGGAGCAGCGATACTGCCAGAGCGCCGCCCTGCGCAATCTCGCCGGGGCGGAGCTGCTCCCCCAGAGCCGGGGGAGCGGGCCCTCGCTGATCGTCCGCAGCGGCGTTGGGGAGCTCTGGGACCTGGCCCGGGACAACGGCAGCACCGTCCGGGCCATCCAGAGCGCCAACGAGCTGGAGGAGCTTTGCCTGACCCGGGAGCGGCTGCTGCTGATCCCCACGGGCCGGGGCGTCATGCAGGAAGAGGAGGATGCGGAATGAAGCTGTACGCGGATATGCAGCAGCGCACCGGGGGCAACGTCTACATCGGCGTCACCGGCCCGGTGCGGGTGGGAAAGTCCACCTTTGTCAAGCGGCTGATGGAGGAGCTGGTGCTGCCCAATATCAGCGACGAATACGCCCGGGAGCGGGCCCGGGATGAGCTGCCCCAGAGCGGCTCGGGCCGGACCATCATGACCGCCGAGCCCAAGTTTGTGCCGGAGGAGGCGGTGGAGATCTGCCCCGACGGGCAGACCAGGCTCTCGGTACGGCTCATTGACTGCGTGGGCTATATGATCCCCGGGGCCCTGGGGGCCGAAGAGGAGGGCGCCCCCCGGATGGTCACCACCCCCTGGTTTGACCACGAGATCCCCATGACCGAGGCCGCGGAGCTGGGCACCAAAAAGGTCATGGCGGATCACTGCACCGTGGGCCTGGTGGTCACCACCGACGGCAGCGTCACCGACATCCCCCGGGCGGACTACCGGGAGGCGGAGGCCCGGGCCATCCGGGATATGCAGGCCACGGGCAAGCCCTTCCTGGTGCTGCTGAACACGGCCCGGCCCCATGACCCGGAGACCGAGGCGCTGGCCAGGGAGCTGGAGGAGCAGACCCGCGCCCGGGTTTTAGCGGCGGATCTGCTGACCCTGGATCGGGGGGAGATCGGAGCGATCCTCACGGAGCTGCTGGGCCAGTTTCCGCCGGATCGGCTGGAGTTCAGCTTCCCCGCCTGGTTCGATGCCTTGGAGCCGGAGCAGAGCTGCAAGCGGGAGCTCTTCCGGGCCATCCGGGAGGCGGCTCCCAGGCTGGAGCGAGTCTGCCAGGCAGACTTGATTTCCCAGGCCCTGGAGGCTCTGGAGCCGGTGGAGGCCTGCGCCGTCACGGAGATCGACCTGGGCTGCGGGGCCGTGAAATACGCGGTCAGTCTGCCCCAGAGCCTCTTCTATGAGATCCTGTCCCAGCGCTCCGGGGTGGAGATGCGCAGCGACGGGGATCTGCTGCGAACCCTGGGCCGCTACGCCGCCATCCGGGGGGAGTACGAGCGGCTGCGGGCCGCCCTGGAGCAGGCCCGGGGCGGCGGCTACGGTATGGTGCTGCCCGCCCGGGAGGAGCTGCGGCTGCAAAAGCCGGAGCTGGTGAAGAAGGGCGGAGCCTGGGGCGTCCGCCTCCGGGCCGAGGCCCCGGCCCTCCACCTGCTGCGCACGGAGCTGGCCGCCGAGCTGAGCCCCACCGTGGGCAGCGAGCAGCAGGCCCGGGAGCTGGTGGAAAGCCTCAGCGCCGCCTGCGAGGCGGAGGACGGCTCCGTCTGGGAGAGCAATCTCTTCGGCAAGACCCTGGGGGAGCTGGTGCGCGAGCGGCTGAACGCCAAGCTCACCGAGCTGCCCGAGGAGGCCCGCATGAAGCTCCGCCGGGCCCTGGAGCGCATCGTCAACGACGGCGCCAACGGCCTGATCTGTCTGGTGCTGTAGGGGGGAGGCTCCAGCCTGTGGGGGACGGGTTTCCCGTCCCGCCGGCGATGCGGCAGACAACAGGGGACGGGGGACGCGGATTCCTCGCTGCGCTCGGAATGACACGACCGGAGCGCTGTCCCATAAGCGCGGCTTCTGACAGACTTCGCAAATTGGGCTTGCATTCCCATGCGGCATGCGTTACAATAGACCTGCCATAATTCCGTGGCGTGATTGCGTACCACATGGGAAAGGATGAATCAATCGTGGAACCCTTTGCAAATCTGACGCTTCCCGAAAAGGAAGCCCTCCGCAAGTCTCTGCGGGAGGAATTTGACCGCCTCTGCGGCATGAAGCTCAAGCTCAATATGGCCCGGGGCAAGCCCGGCAAGGAGCAGCTGGACCTGGTCTCCGGCATTCTTACGGTGCTCAGCGACCCCGCCGACTGCGAGTGTGACGGCATCGACGTCCGCAACTACGGCAACCTCTCCGGCCTCCCCGCCGCCAAGGCCCTCTTTGCGGAGATCCTGGACTGCAAGCCGGAGCAGTGCTTCATCGGCGGCAGCGCCAGCCTGCAGCTGATGTACGATCTCATCGCCAAGGCCTGGACCCACGGTCTGCGTCACAGCCCCCGGCCCTGGTCCCAGGAGCCCAAGGTCAAGTGGCTCTGCCCGGCCCCCGGCTACGACCGCCACTTCGGCGTCTCCAAGAGCTTCGGCATGGAGCTCATTACCGTCCCCATGCGCCCCGAGGGCCCGGATATGGACCTGGTGGAGGAGCTGGTGAAGGATCCCGCCGTCAAGGGCATCTGGTGCGTCCCCAAGTATTCCAACCCCCAGGGCTTCGTCTATTCCGAGCAGACCATCGCCCGGCTGGCTGCCCTGAAGCCCGCCGCTCCCGACTTCGCTCTGATGTGGGACAACGCCTACTGCGTCCACGAGGTCTTCGGCGACTACCTGCCCTTCCCGGACATCCTGCGCCTCTGCGCCCAGGCCGGGAACCCGGACATGGTCTATGAGTTCGCCTCCACCTCCAAGATCACCTTCCCCGGCGCGGGCATCTCCGTGATGGCCTGCTCTGAGGACAATCAGGCCTATCTCCAGGGCCTGCTGAAGTTCCAGATTATCTCCTACGATAAGGTCAACCAGCTCCGCCACGTCCGCTTCCTGCGGGATAAGGCCCACACCATCGAGATCATGAAGCGCCATGCCCAGGTGCTGGCGCCCAAGTTCTCCTGCGTGCTGGATACCCTCAAGCGGGAGATCGGCCCCCTGGGCCTGGCCTCCTGGGAGGAGCCCAAGGGCGGCTACTTTGTCTCGGTGAACACCCTGCCCGGCCTTGCCAAGCGGACCCTGGAGCTCTGCGCCCAGGCCGGCGTCACCATGACCGCCGCCGGCGCCACCTATCCCTACGGCAAGGACCCCGCCGACAGCAACATCCGCATCGCCCCCAGCTATCCCGCCCTGGAGGAGCTGCAAAAGGCCATGGAGGTCTTCTGCCTCTGCCTGAAGCTGGCCGCTCTGGAAACGGTCTGCTGATCCCCCGCTCCTGTATCCATATCCCGCGGAAAATCTTTTTCCCGCGGGATATGGATTTTCTTGCATTCTGCCGGCTTTTATGCTATCATGAATCGGAGGTGGTAGCTATGACAGACAATCAGATGAACCGAGAAGAATTGGAGCATAACGCGGCGGAGGAGCTGAACCGACAGGAGCAGCAGCCGCAGCCCTATGTGGAGCGGCCCAAGTCCCAGCGGGTGCTGGCCTGGATCCTGGCGGGCGCCGTCATCCTGGGCGTAATCCTCTCCTACTGCTGGATCTCCGGCATTCTGAAATAAGCCATGCGCATCTTAGGCATCGACCCCGGCTACGCCACCACGGGCTTCGGCCTGCTGCAAACCGAGGGGAGCGCGGGAATCCGTCTGCTGCAATACGGGGTGGTCACCACCCCCAAGGAGCTGCCCTTTCCCCAGCGGCTGGAGATCCTCTACGACGACGTGATGCGGCTGGTGGAGGTCACCAAGCCCGACGCCTCCGCGGTGGAGGAGCTCTTCTGGGGCCACAACATCACCACCGGCATCGGCGTCTCCCACGGGCGGGGGGTCATCCTGCTGGCTCTGACCAAGTCCGGGGTGCCGGTCTTTGAATACACCCCCATGCAGGTCAAGCAGGCGGTGGTGGGCTACGGCAAGGCAGAAAAGCGCCAGGTCATGGATATGACCCGGCGTCTGCTGCACATGGAAAAGGTGGCCCGCCCCGACGACGCGGCGGACGCCATCGCCATTGCCCTCTGCCATGCCCGCTCCCAGAGCTCCCTGCTGGCGAAGCTAAGCCTTCCCCTTGAGGGGAAGGTGGCATCCGGCGACCCCCGCAAGCCGGATGACGGATGAGGTGGTCCACCGAAGGAACAGCAGGGTTGAATGACAGAAAACCCTGCGCCAACCTGTGTAGCGGCGCACACTGTGCGCCACGGTAAAGGATGAACACTTATGTTTTATTATCTGAACGGAAAAATCACCGTCCTGGAGGCCGGGCTGGCCGTGGTGGACTGCGCCGGGGTGGGCTACGCCTGCCATTGCAGCAGCTACACCCAGTCCCAGCTGCGGGTGGGGGAGGAGCACCGTCTTTTCACCCACGTCAACGTCAAGGAGGATGCCTTCGATATCTACGGCTTCTCCGGCAAGGAGGAGCTGCGCCTGTTTGAAAAGCTCACCGCCGTCACCGGCGTGGGCCCGGCCTCGGCCCTGGCCATACTCTCCGTCCTCTCTCCGGATCAGCTGACCCTGGCAATTCTGACCGGGGACGAGAAATCCATCACCCGGGCCAAGGGCGTGGGGGCCAAGAGCGCCAAGCGTATCATCCTGGAGCTGAAGGACAAGATCGGCGGCGAGCTGGACTTCTCTGACGGCAGCGGCCCCGCCCTGTCTCCCGCCGCCTATCAGGACGGGGGCCGGGTGGCCCTGGCGACCGCAGCCCTGGCGGAGCTGGGCTACTCCCAGTCCGAGGCCGCCGCCGCCCTCAAGGGCGCCGACGCCGAGAAGCTCAGCGTCGAGGAGCTGGTTCGCTACGGCCTGCGGGCCATGGTCAGCGCCCGCCTGTAGGGGCGCTCATTGAGCGCCCGCCGAACCCCGCTTGGAGGCAATTGATAATTGAAAATGAAAAATTGAAAATTGTGGTATCGTTCAAATTGCCATTTGAACGATTGAAAAAAGGAAACGGCTGTAAATCCGATCTGTTTCGTTTTCCAAATGGCAATTTGGAAAACACAATCATTTTCAATTTTCAACTTTCAATTTTCAATTCAAACAGGTCCATCCCATGATACAAATTCCGTTGATTTAGAACAGAAGAGGATTCGATATGAGCATCGACTTTTCCAAAGATTACGAAGCCCCCGTCGTGACGGCTTCCATGACGCCCCTGGACGAGGGCGAGCTTTCTCTGCGGCCCAAGACCCTCCGGGACTACACCGGCCAGGAGAAGGCCAAGGAGAATCTGGCGGTCTACATCGAGGCGGCCCGCCGCCGGAATGAGCCCCTGGACCACGTGCTGCTCTACGGCCCTCCGGGCCTGGGCAAGACCACCCTGGCCGGGGTCATCGCCAACGAAATGGGGGTCAACATCCGGGTCACCTCCGGCCCCGCCATTGAGAAGCCCGGCGACCTGGCGGCCCTGCTGACCAATCTCAACCCCGGGGATATCCTGTTCATCGACGAGATCCACCGCCTGAACCGGGTGGTGGAGGAGATTCTGTACCCTGCCATGGAGGACTTCGCCATCGACATCATCGTGGGCAAGGGCCCCAGCGCCAACTCCATCCGCCTGGATCTGCCCCGCTTCACCCTGATCGGCGCCACCACCCGGGCCGGACAGCTTTCCTCCCCCCTGCGGGACCGCTTCGGCGTCTCCCTGCGGCTGGAGCTCTATCAGCCGGAGGAGCTGGCCCGCATCGTCACCCGCTCCGCCAGCCTCTTCGGGATGCAGATCGACCCTGCCGGGGCCCGGGAAATCGCCTCCCGCAGCCGGGGCACGCCCCGGATTGCCAACCGCATTCTCCGCCGGGTTCGGGACTACGCCCAGATCTACTACGACGGGGTCATCACCGCCGAGGCGGCGGCCCACGCCCTGGAAAAGCTGGAGATTGACCAGCTGGGCCTGGATCGCATCGACCACCGGATGCTCCGGGCCATCA
>Ga0310691_10007298_pt1 | contig 11554 bp, 4 predicted proteins | sample 176DNAGHGlowgp2_FD_203887 | JGI IMG/M metagenome (GOLD analysis project Ga0310691, IMG submission 203887) | Sheep rumen microbial communities from Palmerston North, Manawatu-Wanganui, New Zealand - 1766 DNA GHGlow gp2 (v2) (version 2) | ecosystem: Host-associated > Mammals > Digestive system >... | reverse complement strand
GCCTCGGGGCCCGCGGATGTAGTACAGGGAGTAGTCCCCGCGCGACTGTCCGTGCACGTGGCAGTTCATGCAGGCGTCGCCCGCGTGCTTGTAGTCGCAGATGACCGTTTCGTTGAAATTCTCGATGCAGCGCTCCCGGATCGATACTTCGTTGAACATCTGGTAGGACGGCTCGATGAGGCGGTAGGTCAGCCAACCGTCCATCGCGTCGTCGCTCACGTATATCGACCATTGGTCAGAGACCTTCCGGCCGTCCACGACGGCCTCGGCCGCCACCGAGATGGTCTGTCCGGCCGCACCGGCTAAAAACGCCTTCCACGCACCCAGGCGCCATTCGACCTCGGCACCCTTGAGGGTGACAGACTTGTCGCCCAGGGTGAACGTGGTCCGCGCCCGGCGGACATCCGCCATCGCGTAGCGGAAATTCAGGGGCGCGACATTCGCGGGAATGGTGACGTCCTTGTAGTCCGGATAGATCACGAGCGGGCCTTCGCTGCCGTCCGTCGCGGTGAAATAATCCCGGCCGCCGCAGCCCGGCAGCGCCAGGCATGCCAGGACTGCCAGTATGATGTATGATACTCTGTTTCGCATGGTTTACTGCTGCTCGTACATCGCTTTCATGTAGTAATACCAGTAGGTGTTTTTGTACTTGGCGGGGTTCCTTCCGAAGCGATTCATCCGGTCGACTTCCGAAAGGTCGATCCCGTAGGCCGAGACCTGGCTTGGCGTCATCCGGTCATGCCGGCTGAGCCAGATGAGGATGGCTTCACGATACAGGCGGGCGTCGATCCTGTGCTCCTCGTAATCCTGCATGAACCCTTCCAGGTCATAGCACATCAAGTCATAGCAAAGCAGGTAGTTCCGGGCCATGATGTTGTCCGGATCCGCCTCCAGCAGACCGACCAGGATATCCCGGGGCCGTTCGCTCTGGTGGACAAAATCCTTCCGGAAAAGCTTGGCTCGCGCTGCTTCAATCTGCGCTCGCGTCGCCTCATCCTGATGGCCGGGCATCATGCTCCGGGCCCATTTTCCGTAGAACAGCGACCGGTCGAGCAGATTCAGGTATTTCATCGCCGCACCGTCCTCGCCCGAAATCAGGTTCACCCGGGCCAGGCGGACCAGGAAACGCGCTCCGGTGTGCTTGGGCGAGGCCTGCAGCGACGTGATGGAACTCTGTTCCGCCTGCGTCATGTCGCCCAGCTGGAACCATGCCTCCCCGGCCATGCCGTTCGTGAAAATGGTGTGCTCCGACGAGGCCGGGAACAGAAGGGCCAGCTGATGATTCTGCGAATGATTGAGCAAGTCATCGCCCAGGCGGCCCGTCATCGCAAGTGCGAGGTTGTAGCAATAGCTTGCCTCCTCCATGTAGAGATCCTTCTTGGACAGCCGCAACACCTTGTCCCAGTGCTCGCGGGAGGTTTCCACGTCAAGGGCGATCACCCGCTCATAATTGAACTTGGGGGTGTTGATCGGCTTTCCGTAGTGCTTGTGGAACGGGGACGCGAGCGCCCAGGCTCCGACGGCGAGCAGCAGTACGCCCATCATGGCTTTGGCCCAACCTTTCCTGCATTGCAGCGCCAGCAGGATCAGGGTAAGATAACCCAGCACCACCACCGTATAGCGCGTGATGTAGAGATTGCCCGTCTCGCGCAGGAAGGCCCAGATGAAGAACGTGGAGGCAATGGCCAGGGACGGCCACTTTCCCAGGAAATGCCGGCAGATCCGGTACACGACCACGCCGATTCCCGTCAGCAGCAGCGCCACGATAAGCGACGCCGGCACGGGCGAGACGAAGAACTGCTCCAGGAAATCGCTCACGAAACGCGCCAGCCAGCCGACGCCTCGGTAGGTCTGCCGGATGTAATCCCCGTCGAACAGGAAGAGGTTCTGCTGCTCGCGGCGCATCAGGTGATACGGGTAGGCGAACAAGAAGAAACCCCAGGATCCCAAGAAGGCCAGCGCCGTGGCAACGAGGCCGGTACGAGACTGTGTCTTTTTCAAATGCATGATACAAATATGCGCTTTTTTTTGCACATCTCAAAAGAAGAAAGGGCGGCCCTCGCGGGGCGCCCTTTCCATTCCAACCAAATACTTATTTAACCAAAAACGTGTTAAACTATTCAAGCCAGTAACCAGGGGTCTGGTAGGCCATCTTCTCCTCCTCCGACATCTGCATGGCGTTGATCTGGCTCTGCGGGATCGGGTTCATGTAGTTGAGCTCGATGATGTCGCGGGTGTTCACGACAGGCGTGTGGGTCTTCTGCGTCTCCGTGATCGTATAGGTCAGGGCACGCTCAAGCCACTGCTGGGTTCGCGCCAGGTCGAACCAGCGCTTACCCTCGCCGTAGTACTCGCGAAGCATCTCGTCCAGGAGGAAGTCGATGGTCACGGGGTCCGGGGTCTTGGCCGTCAGCTCGGCGCTGAAGTCAGCGGAGTAATCCTCCTGCTCGTTGTTCTTGAACTCCCACTTGGCGGCACGGGCACGGATCACGTTGATGAGATCACGGGCAGACTTGCCGGCCTGGGCGGTGGCTCCCTTCACGGCCGCCTCAGCGGCGATGAAGTACAGCTCGGAGAACTTGTAGATAATGTACGGGCGCGTCGAACCGACATTCGCTTCGCCGGGGCCGGAAGGAGAACCGGTGTTGGTACGGTACGGACCCTGCTTCCAGAGACCCGGATAGGTGAAGCGGTTGATACCGCGCAGGTCGATAACATAGGAATCCATACCTTCCTTGACGCCGAAGCCCTGATCAACGAGGTTGCCGGTCAGGCTGGCAGGATACTGCACGGTCTCATCCACGTAGGGAAGGAAGGTCAGGAAAGCCTCCTTGGCGCCGATATGGTTGCCGTGAGGGCCCTCATACCACTTGATTGCGTCGTTGCCGAACTGATCGAAGTTGGCGCGGAAGATCCAGGTGAAGGTGCCGTCGAAACGGGAATCCATGTCGATGTCCGTGAAGGTGTGCAGCGCCTCGTGCGTCGGAGCCAGACGCGTCCAGGGACGGCCCATGAACTGGCTGTCGGTACGCTGCATCGGGATGGTCACAGCGCCGGTGTTGTCCTTGCACGACGCGGCAGAGTAGTTCCACATATGGAACCAGCAGACGAAGTTCGTTCCCTGATCCCAACCGGTGACAGGCGCGCCGTTATACTGCGCGGATTTCTCGGTACGGTCGGAATAGAAAACCTGCTCCTTGTTGTAATCGTTCTCGCCAAGGGCCACCTTGTAGAAGGAGGATTCCAGACCGAACGGACCGGGATTCTCAATGCCTTCGACTGCGAGATCATACGCTTTCTGGAACCAGGTCTTGGCCTCGCCGGCGTTGCGGGGGCACTCAGGATAGGTCATCAGACCCTTCGGGTTCTCCAGCCACCAGCCGTAGGTAAGGTAGGCACGGGAAAGAAGGATGCGGGCAGCCGTCTTGGACAGGGCGCCACCGATACGCGGAGTATCGGGAAGTTTCGACACGGCAAACTCCAGATCCGGGAAGATGCACTTCTTATACACCTCTTCGACCGTGTTGCGGGTCGAAACGCGGACAGCACTGGAGTTGAATTCCAGTTCGCCGGAGCCCAGGTCGAGCGGCACGCCGCCGAAAATACGGACCAGGTCGAAGTAATAGAAGGCACGGAAGAAACGCGCCTCTGCGATCAGGGACTCCGCCATGCCGCCTTCGGTCGCATTCTTGATGATGCCGTTGGCAGTATTGATGTAGGTGAAGTTCCAGAAGCCGGACTTCGGGCAGTTGTCGGCCGTCACGTGGGCGCCGGTGGAGAAGTCGCTGCCACGGAAACCGCTGTTCGAGAACGTGAGTTCGTCAGTGGCACCCTCAAGGTCGGACCAGGTGTACGGGTCGCCGTACACGTCGCGCAGGTGGGAATACAGGGCGGTCAGACCGCCTTCCACGCCGGCAGGCGTTCCGAAATAATCGGGCGTGTAGATCGTCTTCGGGTGCTCCTCAAGAATCCCGTTGCAGGAAGCGAACAGGAACAGCGAGCCGCCGAGAACCAGCATAAGTTTGAATATCTTTTTCATATCGTTGCGCTGTTAGAAAGTCAGATTGATACCGAGCAGATAGTTGTGCGTCTGCGGGGTGCTGTTGGAGAAGCTCGCCATGCGGCCGGAACGGGCGTTACCCTGGTGGATGAGGCCGGTCTCGGCGGTGAAGGCGGAATAAATCACGAACGGATTCTGAGCGGTGAAGTACACGCGAAGGTTGCTGATGCCAAGACGCTGGAAGAACGGAATGCGGTGCATCGTGTAGCCGAGCGTGATGGTCTGGATCTTGGCGTAGGTGCCGTCGAACTGACCCATCAGGGACGCGTACTTCGGCGAGTCGGTGACGATCGTGGAGCCCGGGCGCGGGTACTTGACGTTCGGTTTCTCCGGCGTCCAGTAGTCGACGTCGATCTGGCCGCGACGGCCGCTCATCAGGTTTTCATATTCCGTGTGCAGCGAGGACATGAAGATACCGCCGACCTGGAAGTCACCGATAATGGTCAGGTCGAGGTTCTTCCAGGCGAGACGGGTGTTGAAACCGCCCATGAAAGTGGCCTCGGCGCTGTACGGCACCTGGTCGTTGGAGTTGATAGCGCGGGTCGGGGAGCCGTCGGCGTTGTAGTCGCCATGGTACTTGACCTTGATCATACCGAGCGAACCCTTGTATCCGGTAACGGCATCCACCTTACTGGGCTCGAGGATATCCATGTACGGATCACCCTCCTGCCAGAGGCCGTCATACTCATAGTCGTAGATGCACTGGAGAGGATAGCCGACGAACCAGCGGTTGCCCTTATCCTCCTTCGTGCCGTCCGCGAGGGCGACGAGTTGGTTGCGGTTGGCATAGATGTTCAGACCAGCATCCCACTTCCAGTCACCCTTCTCGAGGATGGTGCCGTTGACCGTGAATTCAATACCGCGGTTCCGCGTGGCACCGATGTTGGCGGTGGTGCGGGACACGCCGGCAGAAGCAGGCAGGCTCAGGCTGAGCAGGATGTCCTTGGTGTCCACGCGATAGTACTCGATGGTACCGCGCAGGCGACCCTTGAAGAAGGAATAGTCCAGACCGAAGTTCCAGGTGTTGGAGTACTCCCAGCCGAGTTCGGTATTGGGAAGCGTGGAAACGTAGTAACCGGTGGCGTATTTTTCCTCGTTGTAGTTATACACCTTGGTGGACAGGGATCCGAGGGTGGAGTACGGCGACACGGCCTGGTTGGAGGTCACACCGTAACCGACACGGAGCTTGAGTTCGTCCATCCAGCGGGTCGCACCCTGCATGAACGGTTCCTTGTGGATGTTCCATCCGATGGAGACGGCCGGATAAGTATGCCACTGGTGGCCGGGGGCCAGACGGGAGGATGCATCCGAACGGACGGCCGCGGAAATCATGTAGCGATCGTCGTAGGAGTACATCAGACGGGCCATGTAGGACATCAGTCCATACTGCGTGTAGCTGCCCGGGTTGACGGTAATGTCAGAAGCAAGGGCGGAGCCGATGTTGTACCACTGGAAGAGCTCGTTCGGGATGTTGTTGCCGTTGAGGCGCTGGCCATTGGAAGTGGTCTGCTCGGCAGAATAGAGGGCGACGAAGTTGACGCGGTGCTTGCCACCGAACGTACGGTCGTAGCTCAACAGGTTCTCGACGGTCCAGTTGTAGTTCTCGCTGAAGGACCAGGACGCGGTGTTCGGAGTAGATTCGGTCGTTGCACCGACACCCTGACCGGTGAAGGAACCTCCGCGGTTGCGACGGTAGTTCAGGCCGACGCTGACCTTGAAGGACAGCCCCTCGATCCAGGGGAAGTTGAACTTGAGGAAGCCGTTGTTATACGTGCTGATCGTATTGGACTCGCTGTTATAGATGCCGGCGGCGGTGAGCTGCTCGACGCGGTCGCGATCCATGATATACCAGTCGGCATCGATCGGCATGCTGATACGATATCTCAGGTTGCCGTCCGCATCGTACGGGTTGACGAGCGGGGAAAGCTGCAGGTTCAGACCAACCTGGTTACCGGTGTTGGCGCCGTACTGGGTGGTGGTGGAGAAGCCGACCTGAAAGTATTTGCCGATCTTCTGGTCAATGCTGCCGTTCAGGGAGATACGGCGGTACGCCTGCGTGGGAAGGGGCGCGTGATCCTTATAGTAGGACGTACCGAAGCGGTAGCTGCCGCCCTGGGTGCCACCGGTCACGCTCACCTCATAGTTCTGGGTGTAGCCGTTCTGGAGAATCAGGTCCTGCCAGTCCGTGTTGGTGTCATCCGACTCATCGATGGAGTTCGCGTACTTGCCGGCCATCTGGCGGAGGCGTACGTACTTCGCACCGGTCATCATCGGATACTTGATCGGGGTCTTGATGGAAGCGTAAGCATTGAAGGACACCTTCGGCGCCTGGCCGATCGTTCCCTTGTAGGTGCTGATGAGGATGACACCGTTGGCACCACGGGAACCGTAGATGGCGGTGGAGGCAGCGTCCTTGAGGATGTCGATGCTCTTGATGTCGTTGGTGGAGATTTCCGCCAGGCTACCCATGAACGGAATGCCGTCCAACACGATGAGCGGATCGTTGGAGGCGGACAGGGAACGCTCGCCGCGGATACGGATCGTTGCGGAAGCGCCCGGCTTGGAGGACGTGGACTGCATATCCACACCGGCGACGCGGCCCATCAACGCATAGGTGACGTCTCCGGCAGGAATCTCGCGCAGCTCATTGCCGCCCATCGAGACGATGGATCCGGTCACGTCCGACTTGCGGGCGGTACCATAACCGATGACCACCGTCGCTTCAAGGGACTCGGCATCCTCCTCCAGGACGATGTCGATCCGCGTGCGCCCGCTGACCGGGACAAGCTGCGTCTTGTAGCCAATCGAAGAGATTTCCAAGATGGCCCCGGAGGGGACAGTGATGGAATACGTTCCGTCAGCACCGGACACGGTGCCGTTCTGGGTGTTCTGGACCATGATGCCAGCACCGATGACGGTTTCTCCGCTCTGATCCGTGACAGTACCGCTGACGCTGATGTTCTGTGCCTGGGCAAAGAACGGCATCGTCAGGCACACGGCCAGGACTGCAAGCGTTTTTTTAAGGTTAAATCGCATAGTGAATAGAAATTAATGAGAATTAATTGGTTTCTTTTGGTTTTCGGGTTGCGCTGCAAATGTATCATATTATAAAAAGGACGCGCGACGCAGGCGTAACACATACTATCAAATTTGAACCACGACACTTGACCAATGAAAAAGAAATTCTATTTTTGTAACGAATGGAACAAAAACGACAATGAGGCGAATTTTCCTGTTTTTGACGCTGCTGACTGCCCTGTTTCCTGCGGCGGCACAGACGGCGCGCGTGTATACTTCCGAGAACGGCCTGCCCAATTCCCAGGTCGCCCGCATCTATCAGGACAAGCGCGGATATATATGGATGTGCTCGGAAGGCGGCCTGATCCGCTTCGACGGCATGCGTTTCGAAACCTTCCGGCACGACCGCGAGCGGGAGACGTCCATCTCGAGCTCCTCCGTGCAGGGAATGCTTGAAGACAGCCGCGGCAATACCTGGGTGGCCACGGCGAGCGGACTCAATCTCTTTGATCCCGAGCACAGCGAGTTCCGCCGCTTCGAGTTGCAGGACGAGCGCAACTCCGTCACCAACCCCTATGTCAGCTGGCTGCAGGAAGTGCCCGGCCGCAGCGGCGGCTGCCGCCTCTATGTGGCCACGAGCGGATCCGGCGTCTTCGTGATCGACTGCAACACGCTGGAACTGCTCCCGGACGTGCGCGAACAGATCTATCGCCATTTTCCGAAAGACTATGTCCAGAAGCTTTTCCTGGATTCCGGGAAGCACCTCTGGATTTTCCCGGAGGAAACCGGATTTCCGGTCATCCTGGACATGAGCACGCTGGAGCCGGTTTCCGGCTTGAACTGGAGTCCGGACCTGCTCCGCGAAGCCGACCATATCCGATTCGGGGACATTGCCGAGGATCCGCTCACCGGAGATTTCCTGATCGGGAGCAACCTGGGCCTGCTCTACTGCAAAGCCGGCAGCGGCATGATTCGGAAGGCGGCCGGGAAACGTGCCGCCACCACCATCGCGACGACGCTCGTCTTCAACAGCCAGGGATCGTCCGGTGAGGGAAGAACCTTCCTGCTCGGCGACAAAAACGGCGGACTCCTGCTGTTTGACAGCGCTACGGAAGAGGTGCGCGAAGCGGTGCTGCCAGCCATCCGGCAGGACATCAGCAGCTGGAGCGCGACGTCCAGCACCATTGACTCGCAGGGCAACATCTGGCTGAGTCTGTACCAGCGCGGCGTGGTCGTGGCCCCGCAGTCCATGTTCGGTTTCTCCTATCTGGGATGCAGCACACGCGGCATTCCGGGAGAGAACAGCGCCTGCATCACCGCCATCTACGAGGACGATCGCTATCTGTGGGTGGCGACCGACGGAGCCGGCATCTTCCGGAAACCGCTCGACGGCGCGGGGCCCGACCGGAATTACACCAGCGAGAACACCGCGCTGACGGACAATTCCGTCATGGGCATGACCGGCGACAAACACGGCACCCTCTGGCTCGGAACATACAACGGCGGGCTGTTCTACATGGACCCGAACGGCACGGTCACACGCTTTGCCGACCAGGACCGCATCGGCACCGAGCGCATCCGGACCCTCGCCTACGACCCGGCGCGGGACCTGATCTACGTGGGCACCTACGGCGCAGGACTGGCCGTCATCGACGCCGCCTCGCGCCGCTTCGCATCGCAGCAGGTCGATGACCAGTACCGCTGGATCAGCGCCCTGCATCTCGATACGAACGGCCTCCTCTGGGTGGGTTCCTACAACGGACCCTGGTGTTACGACCCCTCTGCCGGGCGCATCATTGCCTATACGCTTCCGTCCCACAGCGACACGCCGCCGCGCATTTACGGCATCGGCAGCACCCCCGACGGAACCAAGTGGTTCGGCACGGACGACGGCCTGTTCCGCGTGGACGAAGAGACCCGCGAAGTCCGCCAGTACACCGAAGCGGACGGACTGTCAAACAACGTGATCCGCGACATCCTGTGCACGGCGACCGGCGAAATCTGGATGTCCACGCTCAACGGACTGTCCCGGCTGTCCCCGCGCAGCGGCAGGATAGACAGTTTCCGCTCCTACGACGGCCTCCAGGGGAACGAATTCCGCTCCGGAGCCGCCTTCAAGTCCCCGACCGGACGCCTTTATTTCGGCGGCCTCGGCGGCATCACCTACTTCTCCCCGCTGCTGATCGACGGCAGCGCGCACAGGATGCCGCAGGTCTCCCTGGCGCACCTGAACGTGCTGGACCGGGAAGTGATCTACGACCCGGCCGCCGGCAGCGACAACCTGATCGACAAGCACATTTCGGAGGCCACCCGGATCGATATTCCCCGGGGGACCAACCTCTTCTCGCTCGAATTTTCCGTTCCGGAGTACACCAATCCCCAGCGCATCGTGTATGCCTACCGCCTGGAGGGCTTCGACGATGATTGGAAAACGGCGCCGGCGCGCCTGCGCATGGCCACCTATACCAATGTTCCGCCTGGCCGCTACCGCTTTGAGGTCAAGGCGTATTTCTCGGGCGCGCCCGAGGATTTTTCCCTGTGCAGCGTGGATCTGCGCGTCGAGGCGCCCTGGTTCCGGACGGGCGGCGCGTATGCGGTCTACCTGATCCTGCTGGCCGCCCTCGCCCTGATGCTGTACCACCTGGTCAGCGAGCGGAAACGGCGTGCGGAAGAGAAGAAGGAAGCCGAGCTGAAAGAGCTCCGTCTCGGCCTCTTCACCAACCTCACCCACGAGATCCGCACCCCGCTCAACCTCGTGATGGGCCCGCTGGGCGCCATCCGGGAGGCGGAACAGGATCCCGTCAAGAAGGACAACTACAACCTGATGTACCGCAACTGCCTGCGCATCAACCGCATCGTCAACCAGTTCATGGACCTGCGCAAGATCGACGCCGGCCAGATGCAGCTGCACTTCCGCGAGACGGACATCATCTATTTCATCCAGGACATCATGCAGTCGTTCCACAAGCTCGCCGAAAGCAAGCGCATCGACTTCTCCCTGGCCTCCACACACAAGGAAGAGCTGCTCTGGATCGACCAGGGCAACTTCGACAAGATCATCTACAACATTCTCTCGAACGCCTTCAAGCATACGCCGGAAGGCGGACGGATCCGCGTGGACGTGTCGGCGCCATCGCCCAACCGCGGCATCCTGCAGGACAATATCCGGGAATTCGTCCAGGTGCGCATCTTCAACTCCGGAAGCCGCATCGAGGAGGCCTGGATCAGCCGCATCTTCGACCGCTTCGTGCAGGTGAACCCGCACGATGCCAGCTCCGGCTCTGGCGTGGGACTGAACCTGACCAAAATGCTCGTAGAGCTGCACCACGGCTTCATCGCGGCGGAGAACGAAGCGGACGGCGTGGTCTTCCGCGTGCTCGTGCCCGTCGGCAAGGAGCACCTGAGCCCCGAGGAGCTGTCCTACACCTCGCACCACAAGGACCTCTACACCAAGAGCCCGGAGGCGCCCTTCGACGAACACGAAGACCTGACCTATGCCGCAGAGCGCCGCCAGGAGGACAAAGCGGCCCGCGCCAAGAAGAACATCGTCATCGTCGAAGATGACGACGAGACCCGCGACTACCTGAAAACCCTGTTGCGCAGCCGCTACAATGTCACCGCCTGCGCCGACGCGGAAAAAGCCTGGCCGGTCGTGAGCACAACGCTGCCCGATGCCGTGGTCACCGACCTCGTGATGCCCGGGATGAGCGGCAGCGAATTCTGCGCCCGGATCCGCCAGAACGACACGACCCGCCATATCCCCGTCATCATCCTCACGGGCCAGAACGGCGAACAGGAAGAACAGGCCGCCAGCGACAGCGGTGCCGACAAGTTCCTCTCCAAGCCCATTTCCGTCGAACTGCTCATGAGCAGCGTCGCCCAGGTCATCTCCGCCCGCGAGGCGGTCAAGGACAAGTTCGGCGTGAACTTCGACTACGACTACTCCGGCATCCAGATGGGCTCCGCCGACGAGAAACTGCTCCGGCGCATCGTGGAGAGCGTCCAGGCGCACCTGGACGATCCGGAATACGGCGTGGCCTCGCTCTGCGAGGATGTCGGCATCAGCCGCGTCCACCTGAACCGCAAGCTCAAGGCCTTCGGCAAGGAGTCGCCGGGCTCGCTGATCAAGACTTTCCGCATGAAGCAGGCGGCCTACCTGCTCGCGAACAACCAGGTGAACGTGTCCGAAGTGGCCTACCGCGTGGGCTTCGCGTCGCATTCCTATTTCTCCAGCTCGTTCAAGGAATACTTCGGCATGACGCCCCGCGAATTCGTGGCGCGGTTCCAGGAGAATCCGGAAGATGAGGTGTTGAAAAAAATGCTCGAATAGCGGGCCGATTCTGACAATGGTACATTTTCGACAAGGATTGGTTCCAAAATAGTACATCCGCCCTGTCAAAATTGTTACTTTTGCCGCAGACGTACTGCAAAACACCTTTCCTATGGACGCAAAGTCAAGATTCTTCCTCTGCCTGG
>Ga0310691_10007297_pt1 | contig 11555 bp, 8 predicted proteins | sample 176DNAGHGlowgp2_FD_203887 | JGI IMG/M metagenome (GOLD analysis project Ga0310691, IMG submission 203887) | Sheep rumen microbial communities from Palmerston North, Manawatu-Wanganui, New Zealand - 1766 DNA GHGlow gp2 (v2) (version 2) | ecosystem: Host-associated > Mammals > Digestive system >... | reverse complement strand
AACAGGTCATTGCCGAAGCGGGACCAGGGATGGTTGCGCGTCATGGCGTGAACCATCTCTCTGTATGTCGGCGTATAATCTTCACGTTCAGCATATTGCACCTTTCCATTGATATGACGCTCTATGATATCGCGAGCCTTTGTCGTGCAGTTGTTGTAGAAGTAGTTATAGCGGTAGACACAGTTCGTCGGGCGCAGATTGTCAATGAGTGCCTGTCGTAATTGCAGCTTCTCGTCGTTGGTGAGATTAAGTACTTGCTCGGTCACCATACTGCCAAAATGCCGATACTCTTTTTGGAAGAGTTGGGTGGGGTAGGCTCCCAATTCGTAGTCGGTAAGTCCAAAGACAAAGCGGACAACAAAGAAAGGCGCATCGTAGTTGAAAACGCCATAGTTGAAGGCAGCATCAATGCCGCCACGCGTCAATTCGCGGTAGCGGATGGCAGTATGGCCATAGAGGCTATAGACCTCATCGTGAGGCTGACAAGTAAGCAGACTAATCTCTACAGAATCCATCGGCGGCAACTTGGGTTCTTGTGCCAGCGCTGTATTCTGTATGGTCATAGCGAATAGTATGAGCCCCCCTCTGAGGGCGTTTGTAATCATCTTCAAGTATTTCACGCTGCAAAATTAGCCTTTATTTTCCACTTATCGTATGTTTAGTATGATTTTTTTTAATAAAAAATTAAAATTCGTATATTTATTTTGTATTCTTCGTGCTAATTTGTACCTTTGCACTCCGAAAAAAGATTTCATTAAAGAACGAAAGATGAAGAAACGCATTATAGTAAGCTTGCTGGCAGGTATGGCACTGCTGCCCTCAATGGCACAGGTGAGCACGACGCTATCTCCCTACAGTCAGTACGGCTTAGGCATCCTCTCAGATCAGTCATTAGGCTTTAACCGCGGTATGGGTGGTGTGGCCTATGGACTTAGAAGTGGAAAATATGTCAATATGCAGAATCCTGCGTCCTATTCCGCCATCGACTCGCTGACTATGTTGATTGATGCTGGTGTAACAGGACAGATAGCCAACTATAAAGAGGGCGGCGTAAGCATGAATAAAAAGACGGGTAATTTTGACTATGCCGTTGCCGGTTTCCGTCTGCTGCCCCACGTGGGCGTAGCCCTCGGTGTTGTACCTTATTCTAATATTGGCTATTCCTATTCGCATGAAGGAACTATCAACACTACTGAGGAGGGAACGACCACGTCAATGCTCTCCTATAATGGTTCGGGAGGTTTTTCGCAGTTCTTTGTCGGTGCTGGTTGGCAGTTGACGAGAAATCTGTCGTTGGGCGTTAACGTCTCCTATTTCTGGGGCAATTATTCCAAGACTATCTCCATGAATCTTAGTGAGTCGGACTACAACTCAGAGACAAGATCATACGAGACATCGGTCAGTAGTTATAAGTTGGACTTCGGTGCACAGTGGCAGCAGCCGGTGAGCAAGACAGACTTGCTGACCATCGGTGCTACGTTCGGTCTTGGTCATAAGTTGGGCGCTGATGCTGAATTAAATACGCTGAACAGCAGTACGTCGAACACTTCAGTGACCAGCACAACCATGACTGCAGCGAATGCGCTCAGTATCCCCTTCACTTTTGGCTTGGGTGCTTCGGTGCTGCACAAGCACAGCCTGACGCTTGCCTTAGACTACAATTTGCAGAAGTGGAGTTCGCTGGACTACCCGGTGTTTAGCAATTTGAATGGCAAGGGCAGCTATAAGTTGCAGGGCGACTACTTTAAGGATCGCCATAGGATTGCTGCTGGTGTAGACTGGATGCCTAACCCCATGGGACGTAAGTTCTATCAGCTGGTACACTACCGAATGGGTGTTAGCTATGCTACCCCTTATTATAAAATAGGTACGCAAGACGGTCCCGGAGAGTTGTCGGTAAGTGCTGGTTTCGGTATACCTCTTTATAACTCCTGGAATAACCGCTCAACGCTGAATATTAGTGCACAATGGGTGCGCACCACGGGTTGCGACCTGATTAAGGAGAATATGTTCCGCATTAATATCGGACTGACGTTCAATGAACGCTGGTTTGCTAAATGGAAGGTCGACTAAACATATTATACCTCTTCGGCGTGGGCATGTTGCTCATGGTGCTGTCGTGTACGGAACAAAAAGCGCACACGGCAGCTGCCGTTCGTGACCGTGACTCGGCATCGATGATGGTGAGCTATGGTGTCAACACGCTCATCTCTGACTCTGGCGTCATCAAGTACCGCATCGTTACAGAACGTTGGGACGTAAACACCATTAAGAACCCTCCACGCTGGACATTCGAAAAGGGTATCTTCATGGAGCAGTTTGATGAGAACTTCCATATCGAGGGCTATATCAGTGCCGATTCTGCATGGTATTTTGACCAGCAGAAGTTATGGGAGTTGCGTGGACGCGTGTCTATCCGCAATGTAAACGGGCTAATCTTCAATAGCGATGAACTGTGGTGGGACGGCATAAAACATGAGTTTTATTCTAACAAGTTCTCGCGCGTTGTGACCCCAGAGCGTACATTGGAAGGAACTTATTTCCGCAGTGATGAGCATATGGCTCATTATGAGGTGAAGAATTCGGTGGGCTCATTCCTGTCGGAAGATATGGAGGGCGATAGCCAACAACCAGCCAACAACCAAACACCAGCGGCTAACGGCCAGCAGCCCAAGGCTGACAGCCAAAAGGCAGATACCGCGTTCCAAATACCTGTCCGTCAGGCTGCCGTACGCCATAAAGCTAATCAAAAATCAACGTACCAGCCATGACGAATCTCATTATAGGACTCTTGGTGACGATGGTCTTCTCGGCTTTCTTCTCTGGTATGGAGATAGCTTTCGTATCAAGTAACCGCCTGCGTGCAGAGATGGACAGAGAGAAGAATGGTTTGGCACAGCGTGCTATCGATGTGTTCTATCGCCATCCTAACAACTTTGTGTCAACCATGTTGGTGGGTAACAATATTTCGCTGGTTATTTATGGTATTCTCTTTGCCAAGATTTTTGACCAGACATTGTTCTATTCGCTCAGCGATGGTATGCGCGTAATGGCAGACACACTGTTGTCTACTGTCGTGGTACTTTTTACAGGAGAATTCCTGCCAAAGACAATCTTCAAGTCAAATCCGAATACCATGTTGACAATCTTCGCACTACCTGCCTATCTGTGCTATGTGGTGCTGTACCCTATATCGCGCTTTGCTACGCTGTTGTCGCGTGGACTGTTACGTATTATCGGCGTAAAACTGCCTAAAGAGAGCGACGACAAGGCGTTTACGAAAGTGGACTTGGACTTTTTGGTGCAGTCGAGCATTGATAATGCGAAAGATGAGGACGAGATAGAAGAGGAAGTCAAGATATTCCATAATGCGCTGGACTTTGCCGACACAAAGGTGCGCGACTGCATGGTACCTCGTACGGAGATTGATGCTATAGACATTGACGACTGTACCATTGATGAACTGAAGAATAAGTTTGTGGAGAGTGGACACTCCAAGATTATCGTCTACCGCGAGGACATAGACCATATCATTGGATATATCCATTCGTCGGAGATGTTCAAGCATGTCTCTGATATTTCAAAACATATACAGCAGATGCCCTATGTCCCAGAGACGATGGCAGCACGTAAGCTGATGCAGATTTTCCTGCAGCAGAAGAAATCGTTGGGTGTTGTCGTCGACGAGTTTGGGGGTACCAGCGGTATCGTATCGCTGGAGGATATCGTTGAGGAAATTTTCGGAGATATTGAGGATGAACATGACAATACAAAGTATGTCGCCAAGGTGCTTAATGATGGTGACTACCTCTTGTCGGCACGTCTGGAGATAGAAAAGGTCAACGAACTCTTTGGCCTCGACTTGCCGGAGAACGACGACTATATGACAGTTGGAGGACTCATTCTGCATGAATATCAGAGCTTCCCGAAACTCAATGAAGTGGTGAAAATTGGGCGTTTTGAGTTCAAAATCATTAAAAATACAATGACAAAAATCGAGTTAGTACGGCTAAAAGTCGTGGAGTAGGGCATTTTTTTGCCAAAAGATGCCGCTATTTCAATGAAATTTGCTAACTTTGCAGGCTGAATCTAAAATTCAACAAAGAGAGAAACAATTAAAAAATAAAAAACTATAAAAATCAAATGGCAGCAATTGGAAAAATCAGAAGCTGGGGCCCAGTACTCGCTACGGTGATTGGTCTGGCCCTGTTTGCATTCATTGCCGAAGAGATGTTCCGTTCGTGCGAGGCTACTGGCAACGAGCGCCGTCAGCAAGTAGGCGAAGTGTTAGGTAAGAAAATCTCTGTACAGGACTTCCAGAGTCTTGTTGACGAGTATCAGGAAGTTATCAAGATGACTCAGGGTAGAGACAACCTCTCTGAAGAGGAACTCAACCAGGTGAAGGATCAGGTTTGGCAGCAGTTTGTCAACAACACCATTCTGGAAACAGAAGCTAAGAAGGTGGGCCTGACCGTTACTGACGAGGAGTTGCAGAATGTACTGAAGGCTGGTACCAATGGTATGCTGATGCAGACTCCGTTTGTCAATCAGCAGACTGGTCGCTTTGACGTCAGCCAGCTCACCAAGTTCTTGGCAGACTATAAGAAGCAGCAAGAGCAGGGTGGTAATGCGCAGATGATGGAGCAGTACACTCGTATTTACAACTACTGGAAGTTCGTTGAGAAGACACTGCGTCAGCAGTTGCTCGCTCAGAAGTACCAGAGTTTGTTCGCCCAGTCTCTGCTGTCGAACCCCATCTCTGCTAAGATGGCTTTTGTCGGTCAGAACGAGGAGAGCGACATTTTGTTGGCTACCGTTCCTTATAACTCTATTAAAGATGCTGATGTTGAGGTAAGCGATGCAGACCTGAAAGCTAAGTACAACGAGAAGAAGGAACAGTTCAAGCAGTATGTAGAGAGCCGTGATATCAAGTATGTCGACTTCCAGGTAGTAGCCTCTAAGGCTGACCGCGACGCACTGATGAAGACTATGAAGGAGGCTCAGCAGCAGTTGGAGAATGGTATGGCTGCTAGCGAAGTTGTTCGCAAGGCTCAGTCACAGATTGCCTATACTGGTATTGCTGCTACTCGTAATGCTTTCCCCAACGACATCGCAGTGAAGATTGACTCTATGCAGATTGGTCAGGTTTCTGCACCCTTCGAGACTGCATATGACAATACTTTGAATGTTGTAAAACTCATCAACAAGGTACAGCTGCCCGACTCTGTAGAGTATCGTCAGATTCAGGTCGGTGGTGCTACTGCTGAGGAAGCTCACAAGCTGGCTGATAGCATCTATACCGCTCTGAATGGTGGTGCAGACTTCGAGGTGCTGGCTAAGAAATATAACCAGACTGGCGAGAAGCAGTGGATGACCTCTGCAATGTATGAGCGTGCTCAGACTGTTGATGCTGATACAAAGGAGTACATTCAGGCTCTTAACACGCTGGGTGTCGGTGAGTTGAAGAACCTCCAGTTCTCTCAGGGTAACATCGTTCTGCAGGTTACCAACCGCAAGGCTATGGTTAACAAGTTTGACGTTGCTGTTGTAAAGCACACTATCGATTTCTCTAAGACAACCTATTCTAATGCTTATAACAACTTCAGCCAGTATGTCAGCGAGAACAAGACGCTGGAAGGTCTGGAGAAGAATGCTCAGAAGTTCGGCTTCCGCGTTCAGGAACGTAACGACCTGTATAGCTCTGAGCACAACGTAGCTGGTCTGCGTGCTACTCGCGAGGCTATGAAGTGGATTTTTGACGCTAAGGCTGGTGAGGTTTCTCCTCTCTATGAGTGTGGCAACAACGATCACCTGCTGGTAGTTGCTCTGACTGGTGTTCACGAGGCAGGCTATCGTGCTATGGAGAGCGTGAAGGATCAGCTGAAGATGGAGGTTACACGCGACAAGAAGTTTGAGAAGGCTGCTGCTCAGCTGGCTGGTGTTAAGGACATCGCTGCTGCCAAGCAGAAGGGTGCTGTTATTGACAGCGTTCGTCAGATTACCTTCTCTGCTCCTGTCTTTGTACAGGCTGCAGGTGCCAGCGAACCCGCTCTGAGTGGTGCTGTTGCTGCTGTTAAGCAGGGACAGTTCTGCCCCACAGTTGTCAAGGGTAACGGTGGTGCATACCTCTTCCAGGTACTGTCCAAGAAGCAGCGTGAGGGTGCTAAGTTCGACGAGAAGCAGCAGATGAAGCAGCTGCAGCAGCAGGCTCAGCAGGCTGCTGGCCGTTTCATGAACGAGATGTACCTGAAGGCTGATGTGGTAGACAACCGCTACCTCTTCTTCTAATCAAGTGAGAACAGAAGGCATGCCCAGTCGCCATCGCTACGGGTAGCCTTTAAGGATAAACCAAGTGATTGTGCCTTGCTTTCGAGCAGGGCACAATCATTTTTATAGAATCCGCTGAGGATGAGTTGTGCCTTGGGTGCCATGACGCGGCGGAAGTTCGCCATGTCGTTGAGCAGAATGTTGCGGTTGATATTGGCGAGGACGACATTGAACTCGGCGGAAAAGCTGCTGAGCACACTGGCGTCGCCGCAGAGCGCCGTGAGGCGGTCATCCACACGATTGATGACAGCGTTGTGGCGTGTGTTGTCGGCACTCCACTCGTCAATGTCGTAGCTTACCACACTCGCTGCACCTGCCTTCAGTGCGCAGATGCCCAGGATACCAGTGCCACAGCCGCAGTCGAGCACGCGCGTGCCCGCTAATTCCATTTCTAATAATGTGCTGCAAATCATGCGGGTAGTCTCATGGGTGCCCGTGCCAAAAGCCAGATGGGCGTCTATTTCAATCATGATGTCTGATGACTGATGGCTGATGTCTGAAGGTAGATGGCGGCCATCGTGGATAATCAGGTTCCCCTTCCTTTTGGAAGGGGGTAGGGGAAGGCTGATCGGTTCAAAACCCTCTTGTTCCCACTGCTCGTTCCAGTCTTTGTCTTCTGCCTCCTGGATGGAGTAGGAGAGTGCGACATTCTCGAAAGGGAACCCTTCGAGCACTTGTTGGAGGACTTCTTCGTCAAACAGCGCCTGCTGTACATAGCCCTTCAGACCTGTTGCTGTCTCTTCAAACGTTTCGAAACCTGCCTCTCCTGCCAGTGCAGAGAGGATATCCTGTGCGTCCTGCGTGCAGGGCTGCATGGTGAAATCAACCTCGTAATACTTCATAAGATGTTAAATTTGCCCACAAAATTACAAAAAATAGGGAAAAACCTACGCTCTCTTAGGGTTTTTCCCTATTTTTGCATAGAAATTAGTTGTATTTTTGCAACGTGAACAAGTATAAAACAGGAAAAGCTATGAAAAAGTGGATTCTTATAACAGCAGTTTGTTCCTTGCCACTTTCGCTGATGGCACAGGACGATGATATGTACTTCGTTCCTACGAAAGAGAACGTAGCTAAGGATGCAGAACGCTATGGTATCCCTCAGAATACTTACTATTCGGGTTCTAACCGTAGCGTGGACGACTACAATGGTCGTCTGTCATCAACAGTTACACCTATCGACTCGTTAGGAAAGGAAGTGGAGTCTGACGACTACAAGTATACGCGTCAGTTGTCACGCTTCGATGACTATAGTCCCAGTCAAGCTTACTGGGAGGACTATCGTGACGGCCGCTGGACATCACCATGGTACTATGGTCGTTATGGCTGGTACAGCACATGGTACGACCCGTGGTACAGTTCTTGGTATGACCCGTGGTATGATCCCTGGTATTATGGCGGCTACTATGGCTGGTCGTCGTGGCGCTATGGCTGGTATGGTCCCTACTATCGTCCTTGGGGCTACTATGGCTATTACGCTCCTATTTATTATAAAGGTGGACGTGGACATAGAGGCCAGTATACCAAGTCTGCTAGTGTAAACTACTATAATCGTCGTAACTACTCTAATAATGGTACTCGTCGTATGAGTGACGGCCGACGTATAAACGTACGTTCTGGAAATGTCGGATCGGGTTCGCGCTCAACCTATAATACAGGGTCGTTTGGCAGTGGATCACGCTCCAGCAGCAACTCCAGCTATAGTGGCTCACGTTCCTCGTTCGGTGGCGGTAGCGGTATGCGCAGCAGCAGCGGCGGTGGAATGCGTAGCGGTGGCGGCGGTGGCGGCGGCAGAAGTGGCAGTCGCAGATAATAGAAGCACCATAATCCTTCAATATTGTTTAATTCATAATTTTTACAGCTATGAAAAAGTTTGCTATCATGATAACCAGTGTGCTGGCTACTCTGACAGTCTCGGCTCAAGAGACTTATGAGAATGCACGTCTGATGGAGACAGACCTTAACGGTACAGCCCGCTATGTAGCTATGGGCGGTGCTATGGACGCTCTGGGAGCTGATATCTCCACGATATCAACCAATCCGGCAGGCATCGGTATGTTTCGCCACAGCATGGTGAGCACATCGTTTGGCATCGTTTCGCAAGAGGGCGCCAAGAACTTCCGTACGGGGGATAAAACCAATGCTTCGTTTGACCAGATAGGTTTTGTGTGGTCTAATCGTACCAATAAAACCTCGTTCTTCAACTTTGCCTTCAACTTCCATAAGAGCCAGAACTTTAACTATATTCTGTCGGCAGCAGGTCAGTTGGATGGCAACAGTTCGCAGAATGGTCTGTCGCACGTGAAGGCTATTGGTGAGAATGACCCCCAAACAGGTACCTCGACTTACTTGTACGATAAGAAAGACGCTATGGGCACTGCCTGGTGGACCAACCAGTTGGACAACCTTTATTATAATACTTTTATCTTGGATGGTAATAGTAAGAATCCGGGCTGGAATGCTGCATCCGACTTCCTGATGAACCGAGCCAATACAGGCTATATTGGCGAATACGATATCAACCTCTCAGGCAATATCAACAATCGTGTCTATCTTGGACTGACAGTTGGCATACATGATGTCCACTACAAGGGCGTCAGCGAGTATACCGAGCATCTTTTGGGCAATGATGATGATGGTAATGTAGTACCTGTTGGTCCCGTAACCATTGACGACGAGCGCACCATTACGGGTACTGGTGTCGACGTCAAGGCCGGCATCATCTTCCGTCCCGTAGAGTCGTCTCCGTTCCGTATCGGTCTTTCTGTTGCAACCCCCACCTTTTATAAGTTGAAGTCGCAGAGTTCCACACGTCTCATTAATAATACTGAGTATCAAGGTCCTAACCCGAACTATGTCGCCAAGAGCAGTTACGAGTTTAAACTCTATACACCTTGGAAGTTCGGACTCAGTTTGGGTCATACTATTGACCAGTTTATTGCTTTGGGTGCAGGTCTTGAGTATGCTGATTATAGTAGTATGGACACTCGGGAAATTACTGATGAATACTACGACTACTATTACGATACCACAACGACGAATAGTGAGAGTGATGTAGAAATGAATCGCCATACGGCAGAAACGCTAAAGGGTGTTCTGCAACTGAAATTGGGTGCAGAGGTGAAAATCGACAAGAATTTTGCTGTACGTTTTGGTTACAACTACGCATCGCCCATGTATAAAGAGAATGGAAGCAAAGACTTCGACATTGACTCCTATGGTACTAACTGCGCTTCGGCAACGGACTTTACCAACTGGAAGGCAACGAATCGTCTGACATGTGGTTTCGGCTATCGCTACAATAACTTTAGTGTGGATCTGGCTTATCAATATAGTGTTCGTAAGGGTACTTTCTATCCGTTCCAAAGCGCATGGGGTGACTATTATTACAAAGACGGAAAAGGCGCTATTGCTGTTGAACAGATTGATATTACACCAACGTCAGTTTCTGTAGAAAACAAGCGCCATCAAGTGCTCTTGACATTAGGCTATACATTCTGAAGATAACAGGTAAAAATGAGATTCATCTTTTGGGTGAGTCTCATTTTTTTTGTGTTTTGTTTTGTATTGTGCTCACTTATTTGTACCTTTGCACCTCAATAATTGCAATTATATAATATGTTTGAGAATTTGAGTGAACGACTGGAACGGTCGTTCAAGATACTGAAAGGTGAAGGAAAAATCACCGAGATTAATGTTGCCGAGACCTTGAAGGACGTTCGTAAGGCGCTGTTGGATGCTGACGTGAACTATAAGGTAGCCAAGCAGTTTACAGACACTGTCAAGCAGAAGGCGCTGGGCATGAATGTGCTTACCGCTATCAAGCCTAGCCAGTTGATGGTCAAGATTGTCCACGACGAACTGGCAGAGTTGATGGGTGGTAAGGCCGTGGAACTCCAGTTGGAGGGGCGCCCTGCTATCGTGCTGATGTCTGGCTTGCAGGGTAGTGGTAAAACTACGTTCTCTGGTAAACTGGCTAACATGCTGAAGACCAAGCAGCACAAGAGTCCGCTGCTCGTGGCCTGCGATGTCTATCGTCCTGCCGCTATCCAGCAGTTGCATGTGGTGGGTGAGAGTGTCGGCGTGCCCGTCTACTCTGAGCCTGACAACAAAAACGTTGTAGAGATTGCCCAGAACGCCATCCGCGAAGCCAAGCAGAAGAATTACAATGTCGTCATCATCGATACAGCCGGTCGTCTGGCTGTCGATGAGGAGATGATGAACGAGATAGCAACCCTGAAACAGGCTGTCCAGCCCGATGAGACGCTGTTCGTTGTCGACTCGATGACTGGTCAGGATGCTGTGAATACCGCCAAGGAGTTTAACGACCGCTTGGACTTCGATGGTGTGGTACTTACCAAGCTCGACGGCGACACCCGTGGTGGTGCTGCCCTCAGCATCCGCACCGTTGTCACCAAACCTATCAAGTTTGTGGGTACTGGCGAGAAGATGGAAGCACTCGACGTGTTCCATCCTGAGCGTATGGCCGACCGTATCTTGGGTATGGGTGACATTGTCTCACTTGTTGAACGTGCACAGGAGCAGTTTGACGAGGAAGAGGCTAAACGCTTGGAGAAGAAGATTCGCAAGAATAAGTTCGACTTCGACGACTTCATGGGGCAGATTCAGCAGATCAAGAAGATGGGTAACATCAAGGACCTCGCCAGCATGATTCCTGGTGTGGGCAAGGCACTGAAGGATGTCGACATCGATGACAACGCTTTCAAGGGCATCGAGGCTATCATCCAGTCGATGACTCCCAAGGAGCGTCAGAATCCGGACATCATTAACCAGAGCCGCAAGTTGCGCATTGCCAAGGGTTCGGGTACCAAGATTGAGGAGGTCAACCGCCTGTTGAAGCAGTTCGATCAGACCCGTAAGGTTATGCGTATGATGACAGGTGGCGGTGCGTCAAAGATGGCACAGATGGCTGCCGCCATGAAGATGCGTGGAAACAAACCATTCTAAAGATATGCAGTTAATTGACGGAAAAGCAACGGCAGCAGCCATCAAGGCTGAGATTGCCGAAGAGGTAAAGGAGATTGTAGCCCGTGGCGGCAAACAGCCCCACTTGGCAGCCGTATTGGTTGGTCACGATGGCGGTTCGGAGACGTATGTGAAGAATAAGGTGCTGGCTTGCGAGGCGTGTGGCTTCAAGTCGACGCTCATCCGCTATGAAGACAACATCACCGAGCAGGAACTGCTTGATTGTGTGTCGCGATTAAATC
>Ga0310691_10007296_pt1 | contig 11555 bp, 12 predicted proteins | sample 176DNAGHGlowgp2_FD_203887 | JGI IMG/M metagenome (GOLD analysis project Ga0310691, IMG submission 203887) | Sheep rumen microbial communities from Palmerston North, Manawatu-Wanganui, New Zealand - 1766 DNA GHGlow gp2 (v2) (version 2) | ecosystem: Host-associated > Mammals > Digestive system >... | reverse complement strand
AGGATTATAATGGATTAAGAATTAAAAAGATAACAAATGATAGTATACATACATATATAAGAGATAATAATAAATTGTTAAAAGAAGTAATAACAACAGGAACTAGTATTAATGGACAAATAGATAACGGAAGTAATATATCAAATTCAATCACAACAATAACTTATAATTATGGCATAAATGGAATAATAGGTTTCACACTAAATTCTAATAATCAAACTAAAGATTATTATTACATTAAGAATATATTTAATGATGTTATAGAAGTAATAGATGAAAATTATATAACATACGCAAAATATTCTTATGATATTTTTGGAAAATGTAATATAATAGCCAATGTAGATAATATAGCTAATATAAATCCAATAAGATATAGATCTTATTATTATGATAATGAAACAGAGTTTTATTATCTAAACACAAGATATTATGATCCTGATACAATGAGATTTATCTCATTAGATTCTATTGAATATAAAGATTATAATACACTTGGTGGATTAAATTTATTTGTATATTGTAATAATAATCCAATTATGTATGTTGATCCTGATGGGAATTTACCTCAGTGGTTAGGATGGCTATTAACAGGTGTTGCTCTTGCCGCATTAACAGCGTTAACTGTTGTTTCTTTTGGCTCAACTGCTATTATTACAGGAACAGCAGCTTCAATAATAATTGGTGCTACTATTGGAGCTTATATTAGTGTAGGTGTAAGCGTTATTTCTCAAGGTGTATCAAATGGATGGTCTAATATTGATTCATGGGAAGTTTTGAAACAAGCAGGCATCGGGACTCTTACAGGAGCAATTGCTGGAGCTAGCAATTCAACTACGTCTGCAAGTTTAAGACTTGGATTACGATTCGTAAATGTAGGAATTAATGCAGTAAATACAATATCACATGATATTAATGATGGAAAAGATTTTGGTACAATAATAAAAGATATGATTAGTTCTATTGCTTTTTCTGCTTTATTCCAATTTGCGTTATTAGGTATAGACTATAAAATTGGAAAATTGTCATCTAGTGTTCTTGAATTATACTATTTAGATGGTAAACAGGTATTTAGTACTCTAAAAATTGGTTTTTTAATCGCTACTTTAATTGCAAAAAATATTAAATATTATTTGGAGAATTTATGAGATTTTTCAAGTATTTACTAAATGGCATTATTGATAGTTTATTGGCTATATCAGGTGGTAACACTAAATGTGGTTTATATCAGGTTATTATTTCAGATTGTTTTTTGCTGTTTTTAATATGTTTATTTTTTGTATTTGATTATTTCTTTTTAGAAGAAATGAATATCAATCATGTTTTTTCAGCTATTTTTTCTTTTATTGCAGTTATTATTTTGATTGCATTATTAATATTAATATTTACAGTTTTTGAAATTTTATAAAAATAATATTATAAATTTCTATGGAGAATGATAAATGAATTTTTTAAAACATATAATAGAAGGACTTGGTTCATGTTTAAAAATAATTACAAAAAGAGAAACAAATTGTAGTGGATATCAGCGTTTTGTATCCGTTACATTTCTGCTATTGATAATTTCTTTGATTTTTATTTTTAATTGCTTTTTTCAAGAATTTATGAATATTTATTGGCTTCCTGCAATATTTCTTTCTATATTGGCTACTTTCTTTTTTCTTTCATTATTAATTGGTTTTTTTACAATAATTGAATTAATAAATAAAAAAAATAAAAGAATTTGAGAGAAAGCCAAATAAAATAATTCAATAAATATAAAATAATTGTTGACATCATATTTGTTTTAGTGTATTATACTAGAGTAAAATAAATATGTGGAAAGAAGAAACGCCTGTTTCTCGCCTGATTGATTATGTTGGTAGGCAAAATGTCACGATAAACTTTAATTTGTTTTTATGATGTTACAAGAGGGCGTTTATGTCCTCTTTTTATTTTAATAAAGTACGGGGGTGCTAGTATTAACAAGCAGAAGAAAAACAATGAAAGTTATGTAAATGAAGATATTAGATGTAAGGAAATGCTTGTAATAACAGATACAGGAGAAAAGCTTGGTCTATTATCTAAGGGTAAAGCTTTACAAGAAGCTGAGAGTAGAGGAATGGATTTAGTTTTAGTATCTCCAGATTCTAATCCTCCAGTTGCTAAAATGATGGATTATTCTCGTTTCCGCTTTGAACAACAAAAGAAAGCAAAGGAAATGAAGAAAAAACAAAAGGTTATAGTAGTTCAAGAGATTCAATTATCTCCAACTATTGAAAAACATGACTTCGAAACTAAGGCTAAGAAGGCAAGAACAATTTTAATGGACAAGGGTAATAAAGTAAAAGTTACTTTAAGATTCTATGGTCGTATGATTGTTCACCAAGATTTAGGTAAAGAGGTCATTGATAAATTTGTTGAAAGTTTATCAGATTGTTCAACTGTTGAAGCTCCAGTTAAGCTAGATGGTAGAACATTATTTGCAGTAATTGCACCAAAAAATGAAAATAAGTAAGGAGAAAGAAACATGCCAAAAGCAAAAACACATAGTGGTTTAAAGAAGAGAATCAAAATCACAGGTACAGGAAAAATTAAGCGTGGTCACGCATATACAGGACACTTAAAGACTAATAAGTCTCATAAGCAAAACAAGAACTTATCAAAGGCTGCATTAGTACATAACACAGATGAGAAGCGTATTAAAACATTAATCGCTAACATGAAGTAATTTAGGAGGTAAGGAAAAATGCCAAGAGTTAAAGGTGGATATACAACAAGAAGAAGACGTAAAGCTGTATTAAAGATGGCTAAGGGTTACTATGGTTCTAAGCACACAATTTATAGAACAGCTCATGAACAAGTAATGCGTTCATTAAGATATGCATTCAGAGATAGAAAGGCTCGTAAGAGAGAATTCAGAAAGCTTTGGATTACAAGAATCAATGCTGCATGTCAATTAAATGGTATTAAATATAACCAATTCATTAATGGTTTAGCTAATGCTGATGTTATTATCAACAGAAAGATGTTAGCTGATATGGCTGTTAATGATGCTGAAGGATTTGCAAAATTAGTAGAAGTTGCTAAGAATGCTAAGCCAAAGGCTAAGGTTGAAGAAAAGGTTGTTGTTTTAACAACTGAATCTAAGGCTGCTAAGGCTGCTGCAAAGGCTGAAGCTGAAAAGCCAGCTAAGAAAGCTGCAGCAAAGAAGACTACTAAGAAGGCTGAAGAAGCTGCTGAAGCTCCTAAGGCTGAAAAGAAGCCAGCTGCTAAAAAGACTACAGCTAAGAAAACAACTAAGAAAGACGCTGAATAATTATTCTTAAGAGTAACAGTATATACTGTTACTTTTTCTTTATTATTTAGAACTCTTATGATACAATAATCATTGTGAGGTGGCTTATGCTAACAAATAATCAAAAGAAAGTTTTTAAAATAATAATTGCAGTATGCATGTTGACTGTTTTAATTATAGTTGCAGAATATTTATTTGAATATTTTACAAAAGAATCAAGTAATCAAATGTCATTTTTTGCTAATCATTTATCTTTAGCATTTATTCTAATGCTAATAGGAGTGATTGCATTTATGTTACCATTTTTATCTAAAACAAGATTTTCAGAAGGAAAAGGCGATAATATGATGCTAATCATAGGAATTTTATTAATTCTTTGTGGTATTATTGCCATCCCAGTTTCTTTCTTATTTTAGAAATATTGTAAAATATTTATTCCTAGTGTATAATGAAGGTACTAGGAAGATGGCCGTGGAGCTCAGATTTTATTAAAAGGAAGCTGAGAGATATTATGTGCTGGATACCCTTAATTTGGGGACCCTAATTAATACTAAAAAGAGGCTTCCACCTTGTGGAGATTAGGTTCTTCACGAACCTTCCTAGGCATATTATTAATGTGGATTAAAAAAATCCACTTTTTATTTGTTTTTAGATGATTTATTTGTTATAATAAGTCGTTATGAAAATAAATGAGGAAATATAGATGACAGATTTTAGAAGTTTTAATATATCAAATAATATAATAGAAGCATTAGAAAAAGATAATATTTTAGTACCTACACCAATTCAACAAGAATCAATCCCTCTATTTTTAGAAGGATATGATCTAATTGGACAGGCTCAAACAGGTACAGGTAAAACATTCGCTTATGCTATACCAGTAATTGAAAAATTAGATGTAAATTCAAAGCAAGTAGAGGCTTTAATATTATGTCCTACAAGAGAATTATCAATTCAGGTATCAAATGAGATAAATAAATTAATTAAAGAGAATAAGAAGATTAAAACCGCAACAATATATGGTGGTGAATCATATGAAAAGCAATTTAAGGAATTAAGATTAAATCCTCAAATTGTTATTGGTACACCAGGTAGAATCATAGATATGATGGAAAAGAAAAAATTATCTTTTGCAAATATCAAAACATTAATATTAGATGAGGCAGATGAAATGCTAAAAATGGGATTTCAAGATGATCTAGAAAAGATTTTATCTGAAATGCCTAAGGAAAGACAAACAGGTTTATTTTCTGCAACAATGCCACCATTCATCAAAAATATAACTAAAAAATATATGAATGATCCTAAAATTGTAAAAATAGAAGCTAAAACATTAACAGTAGAAGCTATTGAAGAAAAGGTATATTTTTGTAAAAGAGATTCTAAAAAGGATTTGTTAATTAGATTATTAGATTATAATCAATTTAAATGTGTAATGATTTTTGCTAATACTAAAGCAATGGTAGATGAATTAGTATTATTTTTACAAAAGGAAGGCTTTAGATGTGATGGGTTGCATGGTGATCTAAAGCAAAACATGAGAGATAGAGTTATGCAATCATTTAGAACCTCTAATGTTGATATTTTAGTCGCAACAGACGTTGCAGCAAGAGGAATAGATGTAGATGGTATTGATTGTGTAATTAATTTTGATGTACCAAATGAAAATGAATTATATGTTCATAGAATTGGTAGAACCGCAAGAGCTGGTATGACAGGTACAGCACTTACAATCGCAACATCTAAATCAAAGGGTAGAATTTCTGATATAGAAAATTATACAAAAAGAAAAATAATAAAAGATGAAATACCTTCAGTTAAAGATATTAATACAATGTTAAATAAAAAATTATATTTAACTATTTTAGATAACATTGAAAAATATAAGGATATCCATGAATATGATTCTTTAATTACAAAGCTTGCTAGATTAAATTCAGATCCTGTACCTCTTTTAAATGCATTATTAAAAATGATTGATTATAATAAAAGAGAATATAATGAAATAGAAATATTACATTATAATGATAATAAGAAAAATGATAAAAAATCAAACAAGAATAATAAAGAGGATAAGAATAAAAAATCTAAAGGTAAGGATAACAATCAAGGTGGCTTTACTATAATAGAAATTAATTTAGGTGAAGAGGATAAAATAAGACCTAACCAATTAGTTAATTTCTTCCATGATGAATATATGATTCATCGTGAGCATTTTGGCAAAATTATTATCAATAAAAATAAGACTTTCTTTGAGGTTAAAAGGGAAGCATTAAGATTCTTTAAGCAAACTAAAAAGAAATTCAATAATAAAACAATAACATTTAAAGAAATAAACACATTACCTAAAAAGCATACCGGTAATATGTCAATAGATGAAAATAAATAAATTTTCAGATATTAAGACATATAAGGAAAAACACAAAAGAACCTATGCTTGATAGGTTTTTAAAACAAGGTATGGTTAATCAAAAGAATATTTATTGATTCTTGTATAATTGATTTTTACTCAATAATCCATAAATCAATCTAACAAGTTTTCTAGCAGTTAAAGCAATAGCGCGAGTATGTTGATGAGTTTTAACTTCAGCAAATTTCTTTTGATAATAATCTTTATAAACTGGATTATGAAGAACAGCCATAGAGGCAGCTTCACAAAGATAATATCTTAAATACGAATTGCCTGTTTTGGTCATTGGAGTATCTTCGTGTTCAACATCAGCTGATTGATGACGTCTCCATGTTAGACCTGCATATTTGGCAAGAGCTTCTTCATTATCAAATTGTTTAATTGAACCTATTTCTGATAAGATACCAGCCGCAAAAACTGGTCCAATTCCAGGAATAGAAATTAAGCAAGTGTATTCATCTGAATTGTAACCTTTTGTAAGGTTCGCAATTTCCTTATCAATATGTTTAATTTCATTTTCTAGGCATCTTAAGATGGCTAAAGATGAAGCAATAGCAGTATTGATAGGTTCGTAAGCTGTTTTATCTAAACGATAAGAGATACGAGCACACTTAGTTAAGATTTCAGCTACCTTTTTAGAATCAGCAAAACGATTCTTAGAGGCAGTAGAAATAAATGAAGTTAAATCTTCAATAGGTGTATTGATGATTTCTTCAGGAGATTTATATTCTAATAATATTTCTTGTGCAGTAGCACTAAAAGGATCAGAAAATGGCTGTATACCGTCATATTTTCTATCAAAAGCAGAGAATTTTAAGAAAATGTTATTTAAAACATATAGCTTTTCTCTTACTATTTGTTCAGAAATATGTCTACGATGTCGAGTTAATCTTTGCATGGCAAGTTTTTGAGGACCTTTTACAGGATTAAGTTTATTTACTTTACCAGCACGAGCCATATCAGCAAGAATATAAGCATCTGTAGGATCGGATTTATCCATCTCAGAAAAGCTTTTACGATAATTACAACTAGTTTTAGGATTAATACAGTAAACTAGTACGTTATATTTTAAAAGTGCTTCTGAAGATGATAAATAAGTAGCAATGTGGAAAGAATACATACCAGTGGATTCTAACACAATTACTATATTTTCGTAGTTATTTTTGACTAAACATTCTAATAGTTTATTTTCAATTTTGGAAGCACCTTCTGTATCATTAGGTGAAGAGAAAGATAGAAGCTTTTTCTCATCAAAATTCATAGCATAAACTTGGTTAGAATTCTTAGAAACATCAATACCTACGAATAAAGAATTTAAAACAGACATGAGGAATACCTTCTTTCATTGATTAGATATATAGAAGTCCTAGCCTTGAAAGATAACCTCAACCTCGCGGTAATAAGAACTAGTCCCAGATCATGGATAATTGAGTTGAAATGGGTGAACAACTACTGGTCAGAGGAATATGTCAATCAAGCAGGTTAGCAAGCTTTTATAAGTAGTTAATAGCTACAAGGAGTGAGAGCTCATTCATCTAGTTATATCTTATAAAGATTATAACACTAGGACTTCAAATATACTAATATGTAGATAGACTTATCCAAGGTCTAAAACTACACTACATATTATACGAGGAGTGAGTATATGAGAGAAATAGTTATTCACGGTATCTATAAGCACTTTAAAGGCGATAGATATTTAGTAGAAGATATTGCTTTTGATAGTGAAACAAAACAAAAAATGGTTGTCTATAGACGTCTATATGGTGATGGCTCATTATGGGTTAGACCTTTGGATATGTTTTTAAGTGAAGTTGATCACATAAAATATCCTGATGTTAAGCAAAAATACCGTTTTGAGCTAGAAATTATTGAAAGTGTAGTAAACAATAAAACAAAATAATATAAAAAGTTGTACAAAAAATACATAAAGCGTTTTCAACTATTTTATGAAAATCTATTGAAAACACGCTTTCATTATGTTATAATGCAATAAATGTTGCTGCGAGGTGAAGTAGAATGGCAAATACTACAATTACTATTTATGATGTTGCAGGAGCAGCTGATGTTTCTTTAGCTACTGTAAGTAGAGTTATGAATAATCCTGAAAAAGTAAATCCAGCTACTCGTGCTAGAGTTTTAAAAGTTATCAAAGAACTTGGTTATAGACCTAACGCAATTGCTAGAGGACTTGCTAGTAGAAAAACTACTACAGTTGGTATTGTAATGGCAGATGTATCAAGAGCATCTACTGCCCAACTATTAGGAGGTATCATTGATATCGCTAAAAAGTATGATTATGCCATGAAGATTTTCTCTATGGCAGAACATGAAGATGTAAAGGAAGCAATGAAGGCTGTTGTTTCTGAACAAGTAGATGGTATTTTATTCTTAAATGATGAACTTGAATCAGATCAAATGAAGATTGTTATTGATAGAATTCAAGATGCACAAATACCTGTAGTTTTCTGTAATGTAGGATATGATATTGATGTCCCATGTGTATCAATTGATTATGATAAGGCTACTTATGAAATTACTAAGGATTTAATTGCATCAGGTAAAAAGGATATTTATTTTGCTACAACAGTTAGAAAATATACAGTTAATGCACATAAGCTTAATGGCTATACAAAGGCTATGGAAGAGGCTGGACTTGAACCTTTAGTATTTAGAACTTCAGGTGATGTATCTATTAATACATTACATTTTAATGAATTCATTAAGAATAAAAAATTTGATGCATTAATCTCAGTAAGAGATTCAATCGCAATTAGCTTTATGAACTGTGCTATTAAAGCAGGATTTAGAGTTCCTGAAGATGTATCTGTGGTAGGATTACAAAATACTAAATATGCAGTAATATCTCGTCCTACACTAACTTGTGTTGATACTCCAGTTTATGATATTGGTGCTGTATCAATGCGTCTATTAACAAAATATATGCAACATGAAGAAGTATCTGAATCAAAAATCATGTTACCATATAGAATTGTTGAAAGAGAATCAAATTAATAATTCGATGAAGATATATTAGTAGTAACCTAATTATTTTATAGAGAGCTTACATTTGGTGAAAGTAAGTAAATGTTAGAATTATGAATTACAATATCGGAGAATAACATTTTTAAGTGCTGTAATTTTATTTTTACAGAATTAAGGTGGTACCGCGGTTTATTCGTCCTTGGGCTTTGCTTAAGGACTTTTTATTTTTTATAAATTATTATGGAGGAAATTAATTATGGGAATTTATGAAGAATTAGTATGGAGAGGATTAGTAAAAGATATATCTGATCCAAAAGTAAAAGACAAATTAAATCAAGGAGGAATGACATTCTACATTGGTACAGACCCAACAGGTGATTCACTTCACATTGGTCATTTCTCAAGCTTCTTAATTTGCAAAAGATTAAAGGAAGCAGGACATCATCCAATTGTATTAGTTGGTGGTGGTACAGGTCTAATTGGAGACCCAAGACCAAATAGTGAGCGTCCTATGATTTCTTATGAAACAGTTAATCACAATTTCAATTGCTTAAAAAATCAATTAGAAACACTTTTTGGTTGCGAGGTTGTAAATAACTATGATTGGCTATCAAAAATTAATTTTATTGACTTTTTAAGAGATTACGGAAAGTTCTTTAATGTTAATTACATGCTACAAAAGGATATTATCGCAAGACGTCTTGAATCAGGAGAAGGTATTACATATACTGAATTTTCTTATATGATTATGCAAGCAACAGACTTCTTATATCTTCATCAAACAAAGAATGTTGATATGCAGGTTGCAGGTCAAGATCAATGGGGCAATATCACAGCTGGTATTGAATTAATCAGAAAGAAAACAGGAGAAGAAGTATTTGGCTTTACAATGCCGTTATTAACTAAATCTGATGGTTCTAAATTTGGTAAGACAAATGGTAAGGCAATTTGGCTAGATGCCAATAAGACATCTCCATATGAAATGTACCAATTCTTTATCAATAGTGAAGATGCTAAAGTAATTGATTACTTAAAATTCTTAACATTCTTATCTAAGGAAGAAATCGAAACGTTAGAAAAGAGTAACGCAGAACATCCTGAATTAAGAGAAGCTCATAAGGCTTTAGCTAGAGAGGTTATTACATTCTTACATGGTAAGGAAGCTTATGATGAAGCCGTAAAGATTAGCCAAGCATTATTTAGTGGTAATGTAAAAGAATTAACAGCTAAAGAAATTGAAATGGGATTTAATGATCTACCATCAATTGAAGGTAAGGAAGAAATGCCACTTGTAGATATGCTAATTGAAGCTAAGCTTGCATCATCAAAGAGAGAAGCAAGAGAATTTATTAAAAATGGAGCTGTATTAGTTAATGGAGATAAATTAACTGATATTGAAGCTAAGCTTGGTAAAGCAAATGCAATTGAAGGTAAGTTTATTGTAATTAGAAGAGGTAAAAAACTTTACGCAATTGTAAAATACTAATATTTTTAAATTTAAAAGTCCGAAAATGCTTTCGGACTTTTATTTTTGCCATTTATGTAAACGTTTCCTAAAACGTTTACGGAAGCGTTTTATATTGACTTTTATTATTTATAATAATAGAATAAAAACTGGAAGTAAAAGTATTTTATAAAATTAATACAATACTCTTTTATTTTAAAAACAGTAAAATTAAGAAATTGAGGGTGGAAAGATGTTTTTAAGAAAAGAAGCAGTAAATCAGATTAAAGAGATCTGTGCACGTTACAAAAACGAGCCATCTCCTTTAATGCTAATTTTAGCCGATGTTCAAAACGAATATGGCTATTTACCTCTTGAGGTTCAAGAAGTAATCAGTCAAGAAACTGGCATTCCTGTAAGTGAAATTTATGGTGTTGTCACTTTCTATTCATTCTTCTCATTACAACCAAAGGGAAGATATGTAATTGGTGTTTGTATCGGTACAGCATGTTATGTAAAGGGTGGTCAAAACGTACTAGATAAATTTAGTGATTTACTAAATATCAAGGTAGGACAAACTTCTAAAGATGGCCTATTTACACTTGATGGACTTAGATGTATTGGTGCTTGCGGTATTGCTCCAGCTATTTCAATTAACGGTAAGGTATATCCAAAGGTTAAATTATCTGATGTACCTAATATTATTAAAGAATATAGAGAAAAGGGCATGGAGTAATTTATGAGTAAAGTAGTAAAAATCAAAAATGAACAAGAACTAGATAAGAAAATTGCTGAATGCTTTGGTGTATTCAAAGGTAAATTAGATGGTACTGCAAAATACCGTACAATAACAATTTGTGGTGGTACTGGATGTTTATCTAGCAATTCAAAAGCTATAATTGAGGAATTTGAAAAAGAAATAAAAGAAAGAAAATTAGAAGGAAAGGTTAAAGTAAACAAGGTTGGTTGTTTTGGATTCTGTTCACAAGGACCTTTCGTTAAAATATATCCAGAAGATACTTTATATCGTGGCGTAACTGTTGCCGATGTAAAAGAAATTATGGATTCTGATATTGTTGGTAATACAATAGTTGAAAGATTATTATATGTAGAACCAAATACAGGAAAGAAATGTCAAAAACAAGAGGATATTCCTTTCTATCAAAAGCAAATGCGTATTGCACTACATGGTTGTGGTGTAATTAACCCAGAAGACATTGATGAAGCTTTAGGCTACGATGCATATAAGGGCTTGGTTAAAGCATTAAAGATGTCAAGACAAGATGTTGTTAATGAAGTATTAGCATCTGGTTTAAGAGGTCGTGGTGGAGGAGGATTCCCTACAGGTAGAAAATGGCAATTTGCCCTAGACCAAAAGAATGATGTTAAATACGTTGTATGTAACGGTGATGAAGGTGACCCAGGTGCATTCATGGATA
>Ga0310691_10007295_pt1 | contig 11557 bp, 10 predicted proteins | sample 176DNAGHGlowgp2_FD_203887 | JGI IMG/M metagenome (GOLD analysis project Ga0310691, IMG submission 203887) | Sheep rumen microbial communities from Palmerston North, Manawatu-Wanganui, New Zealand - 1766 DNA GHGlow gp2 (v2) (version 2) | ecosystem: Host-associated > Mammals > Digestive system >... | reverse complement strand
ACGCTTGCCGTCCTGCATCTGGTCACGCATGGTTTCCACCAGCTCTGAGATGACCGCCAACACGTCCGACTTCTTCACAGTACAGTTGCGCTGTACAATCTCTGCCAGGCGGCGGGTGTCAATGACGCCCATGGGTACCATGCGGGCATACCATTTGCCGCTGCGCTTTGTTCCTACACTCTTGTCTTGATGCAATCTGAAAAATACACTCATAATTGGTTAATGGTTAATGGTTATTGGTTAAAGTTTTAATTAAGCATTATGCATTAAGCATTAAGCATTAAGCATTATGCATTAAGCATTAAGCATTAAGCATTATGCATTAAGCATTAAGCATTCAGCATTGTTATTAGCCTTCTATTTGATTTTATACAGCTGATACGGGCCCTTTATACAGCTGATAATTTCGCGTATTAGGCTGTCTCAGAGCTGGCTTAGCCTGTCTCGCGCGACGACCGCCTTACCTTTTCTTTGACAATGCAAAAGTACTAAAAAACGAGGTGCAAAACAAGACTTTTTCTGATTTATTTTCGATTTATTTTAAATGTTAATTTGTTGAGAAATATGAATTATTATCGTCGACGCTACGCCGCTACGCCGCTACACTGTCCCATTCGCATTTTGCTTTGTCGCCGTCGCGCCCAAAAATAAGTGAATTATATTTATATTATATATTATATTATAATATAATATATAATATAAGATATTTTTCAACAGATATGAGCCGCATAGTCGATTCTAAATGAGACAGTGTAGCGGTGTAGCGGTGTAGCAGCGTGTTGACTTCTACATACTGGATTTGTTTACGTTTTACCGAGAAAGTTGACTAAACGCCCCTATTTTTGAAGTTTTTCGTCCAAAAGCGTATTACTTTCATTTTTATTTGCTATCTTTGCGGAACATAACCTAAGGGAGCAAATAGAACTATATATGAGTACTGAAGATTTACAGAAACGGACTACCGTCAATATACAGGAGAAAGCGAATCTAATATGGGCCATTGCCGATAAACTGGTGGGAACGTATAAGCCTCACGAGTATGGCAATGTCATCCTGCCCATGTGTGTCATTAAGCGCTTCTCCGATACTTTGGCACCTACCAAGCAGGCGGTGCTGGATGCCAATGCGCTTTGTGAACAGCGTGGATTGGCCGTACGTAAGGGCTTCCTGACTACTGCTTCTGGCTACGATTTTTATAATGTGTCGCCATTCACTTTCGAGGGCTTGCTCTCCGATGCAGACAATATTGCTGATAACTTCCGCAGTTACCTGAACCATTTTTCAGAAAATGTGGTAGATATCATCGAGAAGTTTGACTTTGACAAGGAAATCACCAAGCTCGACCATAATGGCATACTCTACAACGTTATCCAGGAGTTCTGCAGCAAGAAAGCCTATATGGGTGCCGACGAGATTAGTGCTGTGGATATGGGTTACATCTTCGAAGAACTGGTACGCAAGTTCTCTGAAAGCTATGACGAACAGGCAGGAGCACATTTTACGGCTCGCGACATTATCTATATGATGGCTGAACTGTTGGTAGCTCCACAGCGCGAGCATTTGGAGCAGGATGGCGTGACAGCTACCGTCTATGATATGGCGATGGGTACCAGTCAGATGCTCGACTGCCTGTCTGAAAAGCTCCTTGCGATTGACCCTGATGCACAGATCACTGAGTTTGGTCAGGAGCTGAACGAGCAGACCTTTGCTATTGCCAAAGCCAACGTGCTCATCAAAGGTGGCGATGCCGACAATATGCGACATGGCAACACTCTGAGCGACGACAAGTTTGAGGGCTATACCTTCGACTATATCATCTCAAATCCTCCTTTCGGTATCGAATGGAAGAACGAGAAAAAGATCGTTGAGGAAGAACACAAGCGTGGCGATATGGGTCGCTTTGCACCAGGTTTGCCAGCCATTGGCGACAGCCAGCAGTTGTTTATGCTTAATGGCATTGCCAAGCTGAAGGACACTGGACGTATGGCTATCATCCAGAATGGCTCGCCATTGTTCAAAGGCGATGCTGGCAGTGGCGAGAGTAATATCCGTGGCTATCTGCTGGATAACGACTGGCTCGAAGCCATTGTGCAGATTCCTAACGATATGTTCTACAACACTGGTATTGCCACTTATATCTGGGTGGTTACCAAGGATAAGGCTCCAGAGCGCACAGGCAAGGTGCAGCTGATAGATGCCAGCAAATGCTGTGAAAAGCGCCGCAAGTCACTTGGCAATAAGCGCAACGAGTTTACTGACCGTTGCATCGACCTGATTAGCAAGGCTTATCTAGCTTTCGAGAATGGCACGTATGAAGATGGCGAATTGGTGGTGGAAAGTAAGGTGAAGGACTGCGACGACTTCAAGTTTACCAAGGTAGCCATTAAACTGCCCAACAAGGGAAAGGATACAGAGAACGTGCCCTTCAAGGAGGATATCGAAACCTATATGCAGAAGAATGTGTATCCCTACGCGCCAGAGGCCAAAGTGGATATGAAAGCCAGCAAAATAGGTTATGAGATACCTTTCACTCGCGAGTTCTACAAGTATGTAGCCCCTCGCAAGAGTGATGAGATATTTTCCCACCTGCAGGAACTGGAGAAACAGGAAACAGCGTTGATGACTAAAATCATGGGACGATAGGCTATGGCAAGAGAATATAAAGATAGCGGCATAGAATGGATTGGCCAGATTCCGAAGGAGTGGAAGATAGTCCCCTTTAAGGCATATTTCACTACAGGAAAAGGACTTTCATTTACCAAAGCAGATTTAACACCACAAGGTCATGCTGTTGTTAGTTACGGACAGGTTCACTCAAAAGTGAATACTGGCACTCGCCTTGATAATTCTTTGCTCAGATATATCCCTGATAGCATAACGGAAAACGGAGAATCCTCAAGGATGAATAAAGGCGATTTCATCTTTGCAGATACATCTGAGGATTTGGAAGGTTGTGGTAATTGCGTCTATGTTGATAAAGACATTGAATTATATGCAGGTTATCATTCTGTAACAGCTAAACCAAAAGTTCAGTATGATAACAAATTCTTCGCTTACTATTTTCAAACTCCTTGTTGGAGAAGTCAAATTAGAAGTAGAGTAACAGGAATCAAGGTTTATAGCATTTCACAATCCATTATTAACAAGACTTTTATATTTGTTCCGCCTCTTTCAACTCAGCAAAAGATAGCTGATTATTTGGATAAGGTATGTGACGAATTGGATGAGATGGTGGCTCTGCAAGAGACGATAATAGAGGAATTGAAAGCCTATAAGCAATCCGTCATTACTGAAGCCGTTACACGCGGTCTCAATCCAAACGCCTCCATGCGCAATAGCGGCATCGATTGGATTGGAGAAATACCAGAGCATTGGCAAATGAAGCGTTTGAAGTTCATGTGTGAAATACAAACAGGAAATCAGGACACACAAGATGCAGAACAAGATGGAGTATATCCTTTCTATGTACGTTCTCCTAAAGTTGAGCATAGTAATAATTATTCATTTGAGGGAGAAGGTATTTTAATGGCAGGAGATGGCGTTGGTGCGGGTAGAGTTTTTCATCATGCATTTGGAAAATATGCTGTTCATCAGCGTGTGTATCGATTGTCTTCATTTGATGATATTGACACAACCTTTTTGTTCCATTATATTAGCAATCTATTTTGTAAGGTGATGGATATGGGAAGTGCTCAGTCTACAGTACCATCCGTAAGATTACCGATGCTACAGAATTTCGTGGTCTGCATTCCTTCTATAGAAGAACAACAGCATATAGCTACTTACCTCGACGCCAAGTGCTCAGAAATTGAATCTCTAATTGCCTTGAAGCAGGCGAAGATAGAGGAACTCAAGGAGTATAAGAAGTCTGTGATATACGAATATGTAACTGGTAAAAAAGAAGTGTACTGATGAACAAGAATCCTCAAATATATCATGGTGAATGGTGGGTGCCAGCAGTGGCAGACCACAATACACGTATGATAACTTTTCAACCAGAGCAGATGATGGGACATGAGAAGAGATATACGGGTACCTTGACGTATTATGGGGATGCGGATACGACTTTAGAATTATATCATGTTCCCAGCAATTTCCATTCAAGGCATTATTATGAGAATCAGGTGATGTGGGGGAAGGATGCTAACGGACACATCTTTACGTTGTTCAATGTGCTGATGAAGGAACATCGAATGGGTGATTTCACCTGCACGAAATTTGTTGTTAGCTTGATACTCGTGGGCGAGCATGTCTTATCAATTGAAGATTCTCGTTTTAAAAGTTGTGAGGTTCACTTCCCTTATCTTCGGAACTGGGCTTTTCACGATAGCATCACACATGGTGATGCTGGGGATTCCGTATATTTTAAGACACCATATACAGCTACCAATCTATTAGAGACTATCAATAATGATGGTGCTTGTTGGAGACTGTGGCAGGGTCAAACGATAGAAAGAACTATTTATGATTTGACCATTATACAAACCACCACTTTAGAAATTGAAGCGGTAAAGGCATTAAGTATTAGGTCATATCTCAAACAAATAGAAGAGTTTGCACAATTCTTGTCTATAGCTTTGTATGGAGATCAGAATCCGACAGAGATAAAGTTTGTAAATAAGGAAAGTGGACATGAGTGTGTCTTGCTGTTTAAGAATGACACATCTGTTGATCCAGATGTCTTTACATTGATAAAGTTCGATTTGTTGAAAGAAAAGCTTCCTGTAATGCTGAATCAGTGGCATGACAACTTTGACAAGATAGCTCCAATTAGTAGTTATCTAATAGATTCACTACAGAAGAAGAGTAGATTTGATGTGCCTGATTTCTTGATTATCGCTCAGGCGTTGGATGGTTACCACAAAAGGTTTGTGAATAAGAAAGATGGTAAAGACCACCAGAAATATGAGGACGGCATCAGAATACTGCTTGAACAATTTGAGGATGTTGAATGCATACAAAAATGCCATATAAATCCAATAATATTAAGGGACTCTCGTCACTTTTATTCTCATCTTTCTCCAGATGAAGAAAAGAAATCAGCAGTAGATGGCGATGACCTATATTGGCTGACAGAGAAATGCAAGATATTGCTCACGTGTTGCATATTAAATATGTTGGGGCTTACAAACAAAGAGATAAATCTTTGCTGTGAGAATTCTCCAATATCACAAATTATAGATTCATTTCCACTAGAAATAGATTAGCTTATGGAAACCAAAGAGAAAAACCTGGAACAAGATATTGAGAGTTGGCTGCTGAATGAAGGCGGCTACGTAAAGGGTACAATGGCTACGTACGACAAGAAACGTGCCATTGATATGCCTGTGCTCATCAAGTTTATAGAGACGACTCAGCCCAAACAATGGGCTAAATATAAGAATGTATATGGTGAGCAGGCCGAACACCAGCTCTTCAAGATGTTCCAGAATAACGTGGCGCAGAGTGGACTCATCTACGTGCTGCGAAATGGTATCAAGGATCGTGGCATTGGACTGAAATTTGTATACTTTGAGCCAGCATCAGGACTGAACGAGGAATTGGTGGAAAAGTATAATGCCAACATCCTGACAGAGACACGCCAGTTCTTCTATTCTACTGAGAACAAGAACTCCGTTGATATGGTGCTATCAGTAAACGGAATCCCTGTGGTGGCGCTAGAGCTGAAGAACCAGTTTACAGGCCAGACGGTAGAGAACTCGAAGCACCAGTATATGTACGACCGCGACCCAAAGGAGCCGTTGTTCCAATTCAATAACCGCATACTGGCATACTTTGGTGTTGACCTGGAAGAGGTGGTGATGACCACCCATCTGCAAGGTGAACGGACTTTCTTCCTGCCATTCAACCAAGGCAGCAACGGAGCTGGAAACATAGGTGATGGTGGAAATCCTGAGAATCCGGATGGCTATCCTACATCTTATCTGTGGGAGAAGGTGTTGCGTAGAGATATGCTGCTGTCGCTGCTGCAGCGATACATCAGCTTGCAGGTAGAAACCAAGGTGAAGTTGGAAAAGGGAAAGAAGGTGACGCTGAAATCAGCTATAATTATTTTCCCTCGTTATCACCAGTTGGATGTGGTAGAAAAGTTGGTGGCAGACACCAAGGCTAGCAAGGAGGGTAAGAGCTATCTGCTGCAACATAGTGCTGGTAGCGGAAAGTCGAACTCTATTGCTTGGCTTACCTATAGATTGTCGTCGCTGCATAATGATGAAGACAAAGAGATGTTCCAATCGGTATTTGTGGTGACAGACCGTCGCATTCTGAATAATCAGTTGCAGGACACCATTCTTGGCTTCGACCACAAACAGGGACAGATAGAGACTATTACTGATAGCGATAACTCATCGAAGCTGAAGGATGCTATCAACGACAAGAAGCGCATCATCATTACCACCATCCACCGTTTCCCACTAATCTACAAAGAACTGGACGGACATGCGCAGAAGAACTTTGCCATCGTGATAGATGAGGCTCATAGTAGTCAGAGCGGAAAGAGTGCGGAGAAGCTGAAAGAGGCACTGGCTGATACGGACGAGGCTCTGAGAGAGATGGCTGCATGGGAAGAAAAGACCGAAGAGGAGCTGAAGGACAGCATGGATGTGATGACAGAAACACTGCTGGCACAGGGCAAACACAAGAATCTGTACTTCTATGCTTTTACAGCTACGCCTAAGCCCAAGACGTTGCAGACGTTTGGCGTGATGAAAGCCGATGGCACATACGATGCTTTCCACCATTATTCTATGCGACAGGCTATCGACGAGGGCTTTATACTGGACGTATTGAAATACTATACCACCATTGAAACCAGCTACGAGATAGCCAAGGCTGTGTCGGACAATCCAGAGTTTGAGGAGATTCCTGCCACGATGGCCATCAAACGCTATCACGATGAACATGGTTTCGTGTTGCAGCAGAAGGTAGAGGTGATGGTAGAGAAACTGCGTGAGATAACCCTCTCGAAGATTGACGGACAGGCCAAGGCGATGATTGTGTCACCATCGAGAGCGCATGCGGTGAGATATCTATTCCTGCTCAGAGAGTATTGCAAGAAGATGGGCTATACGGATGTGCATCCGCTGGTGGCTTTCTCTGGTACTGTGAAGTATCAGGGCGAGGAATATACAGAGAGTAAGTTGAACAGCACGGAGGAACAGCATATCTCTGAAAGACAGTTGCCGCTGTTCTTCAATAGCGATATGTATAATGTGCTGATAGTGGCTGATAAATACCAAACTGGCTTTGACGAGCCATTGCTTCACACGATGTTTGTAGATAAGAAACTACGTGGCGTGAAGGCTGTGCAGACGCTTTCGCGACTGAACCGTAGTTGCAAGGGGAAGACAGATACCTACATCCTGGATTTCATTAATACTGTAGACGGTATCAAGTCTTCGTTCCAGCCTTTCTATGAAGAGACGCTGTTGAGCGACGCTGTGGATGTAAACGTGGTGTATGAGTACGATACAGAACTGAAAAAGTATCACCTGTGGAATACGGATGATGAAGAGAAGGTGTATCAACTATTTGCCAAGCGCAAGCAGGGCGACAAGGATATGGGTAAGTTGGCTTCTGCATTGAAACCAGCACTCGATGCCTACAATATTTTGATAGAGGAAGAGCAGTTCAAGGTACGTTCGTTGATGAAGAACTTTATCCGCTTCTATGCCTATATGGCGCAGGTGGTGCGCACGTTCGACCGTGAACTTTACAAGACCTACATCTTTGCTGAATATTTCTATAGGATTATTCCCAAGAAAGGACATGACAAGGTCGACTTAAACGATAAACTGGCCCTTATCAACAATAAACTGACTGAGACTTTCTCTGGTGCCATTGAGCTAAAACCCACAGAGAAGGATAAAACCGTGAATCCAGAAAAGGGAACGCAAGGCAAGAAGCCCGAGGTGAAGACTGACCTGCTGGCAAACATCATTGAGAAGATCAACATCATGTATGCTGGCAAGTTTACGGAGGCCGACAGGGTGATTGTAGAGACCATCTACGATAGGATGATTAAATCGGGTAAGGCCCTGAAGAAGCAGGCTAAGAACAATGATGCGCAGATGTTTGAAACCAGTATCTTCCCCAAGGAGTTCGACAAGGTGGCGCAGGCTTGCTATATGGAGCAAATGGATGCGTTCTCAAAACTGTTTGAGGACGAACAGTTCTATAAACGTGTGATGGGCGAAATGGCAAAGGCCATGTATCTGAATTATAGGAATAGTGCATTAGGTGAAACAAGCACCTCTCATAGGAAAAAGCCAGAAGAGATTAAGCTTATTCCTCCTGGTACTATACTAAACGATGTCAATAACGACGATAACGTGCGTCGCTTGGTGCATAATATGATGGAGCTGTACGAGGGTACCACCATCATGAACATCGTGCAGGAGTGTCAGCGTGAGTTCCAAGAGAGGTATTTCAGTATGAGTGGCAACGACTGGCGCCACCTGATACGTGACTATGTGAGAGAGGTGACAGAACGTCCAGAACTGCAAGAAACTGAAGTATTCCGCTTCTCAATGGCTGGATAAAGGGACAGGTACCAATGACACTTGGATGATGGATGATGGATGAAGGAAGAAGGCTGATGGAAGATGGAAGAGGAATGATGTAAGATGTTAAAAAGTGATAATTATTTGATACAATATTCCCACATTTGGGAATTTTGTCTTATTTTTGCAGCAAATTAGTAACATAAAAGATGAAAATAGTCTTTGAAGATACGGATTTGGAAGAACTAATCACAACAGGGCGTAATAGCAAATATAAGAAATACACCCGTAATGCAAAGTTCATGAAAGCGCTCGCCACTGCATACAACTACATGCGATTGGTTGATGTTGCAAACGACCTGCGAGCAATCTCGTTCCTTCATTACGAACAACTGGCAGGAACCAATGGAATGAGTTCTATCCGAGTGGTAAATGGAATGGTGGAACGAATACTCTTTAGAGAATTTGAAGGTGGAATAAGTATAACGGTTTTAAGTTTAGACGATACGCATTATGGCAGCAAGAAATGAGAACCCTGCACCCTTCATGGCTGTGCATCCTGGTATGATGATTAAGCCAGAACTGGAGGAACGTGGAATCAGTCAGAAAGATTTCGCTAAGATGGTTGGTGTTCAAGCTTCGCATCTGAGTGAGGTGCTGAACGGCAAGCGTGCGCTTACCACAGACTTGGCCGTAAAGATTGAGTCGGCCATTGGTCTACCTGCAAAGGTACTGTTAGCTGCCCAGACGCAGTATGAGTTGGAATCTGCAAATCCAGCAAGTGACAACAAGGAGAAAGAAACTATCGCTATCACCATCCCCATTGGCGATCGTGGTCTGCTGCGTGAGTTGGTTCGCAGATTCGGATGGGTTGGCGTGTTCTAACGTGACGAAGGGACTGGTACCAATGACACCTTGAAAGAAGGAAGAGGGCTGATGTAAGAGGGAGGAGGGTTGGGTCTGAGATTACTCAGAATACACAGGCCCAACCAAACTTGCGAACTAACTCTTGCAATAGATTGCGGTCGCGCATAGGAATGGTGACGGAAACGGTCTCACGCTGATTGTCACGCTCTGCAATATTGGCTGTATCGAGGTCGTACTGTGTCTGCATGTTCATCCAAATATCAGCAGAAATACCAAGGGCTCCGTATCACCTGGAAGAGAACTTTGCTGGTTCTAAATTCTCCTAGTTTCTTAAAAAGTTTAAAGTTTAGTGGGGTGTCCTGACTTTTGGGACACCCCTGTATTATATTTGCATTCTGAAAGCTTCTGGCAGGATGCTATGCCAAGCTGAAAAGTATTAATTAACTCAAGTTTCGCATGTTAAGTAGATATAGGAAGATAGAGGTAGATAGCCGCTTTTCAGCGGCAGAAGATAGAGGACGTTACTCTGTCTGCGGTGATAAATTCGTAAAACTGATGTCTTTTATCTCCTTCTATCTTCTTCTATCTCCCTTTAACTACAAAGCAAGCGGAGCTTGCGAAAGTTGAATTAATGAACTACAAATCTTTAAAGAAAATGGAGATAAACTTAAACGAACTGAGAGACTGGAACGATGGAGCCAGGCGTGCGCTCGACAGGGAGCGCGAGAAGGTGGTGGAACGGGTAGAACTGCTGAACAGTGTTTTACGTGTCATGGAGGCCGTAGATGAGATAGTGGCAGAGAACGAGAGTATGAAAACGGAGATAGAGGGGCTGCGGAGTCAGCTGCAGGCTGAGAAAGAGCAGCGTACCAAAGCGGAGATGCAGTTGAGCGAGATGAGCAAGTTGTCGGCAGGTGTGGCCAAGAAGGCTTCGCAGGAAGAGGTGCTGAAGGCGCTGCGCGTATTCGTGAACAAGTCGAAACGCAAGAAGGTGGAGAAACGCATTGCCGTCAAGGAGATGGTGCTGGAACTGGCTAATGCCAACGGTGTGCTGTTGCCTGAAGACTTGTCGGCGGCCATAGACAGTCTGGATGATGAGCAGGTGGAGGCCAGGGTGGTGAACGTGCAGGGCAACTATAACGACATCCACGATAACGATAGTATAAACAGGATATAAGGGGCAAGAAAGATGGCAGGTAATAATATATATGTAAAGGGGTCGTATATAGATATCCATGATAACAAGGTGGTAAACCTCAGTGTCGACAAGGGAGAGGTGCATGTAGACCAGACGAACGACTGCATCAGGGAATCCTGCGACGACGAGTTGGCAATGGACGTGCGTATGGGGATGGCTGTGCAGGGGCTGTGGGACGAGGGTGTGCTGAAGCATCTGTATGACTACACGTGGGTGATGGAGGTGATGAACCAGACTGAGGGTTTGCCTTTTTTCAATACGCCGGCATCGTTTATTGCCTACCTGAAGGCTGCAGACGTTGAGCGCCTGCCGTCGGAAGACAGCATCAACAAGAAGCAGAGCAGCTTTACGGGTCGTTTCCCTGACTGGCTATTCATTGATTGTGACACGACGGAGGCTAAGCGACGGATCAATGTCGGCAAGCGTTTTTTGAATATTTTCAAGTCGACATAGGCTTACTTTTCGGGAATCTTTTCGGTTATTTGTTCCTGCGTTCGGGAATTTGTTCGTGACGTACTTTTTCGTAAGGTGCGTCACTTTTTTTGTTTGTAATTTTGCGTTGTCAAACAGAAAAACGACAAATTGAACGAATATAAAAGTTATGGTAGAACAAATTAGATTTTCGACTATGAAGTATCAGGAAGTTTGCTTGAACGCTTATCACATCAGCGTGAAAAAGATGTGCGCCTCGTGTACCTATAAAGACATCACGAACGATGGCGAACGAGTATGTAAGAAAATGCAGTTGAAGGTACGCCAGCAGTTCTTGTGCTGCAACTGGCAGATGAGCGACGGACTGAAAAACGCAGGACTGCAGAACGGAGGAGTGGTCCGCCTCAGGGGAACGCAGGAAACTATTATACATTAAAAATTAAAGATTTCAACTTTCGCAAGCTCCGCTTGCTTTGTAGTTAAAGGGAGATAGAAGAAGATAGAAGGAGATAAAAGACATCAGTTTTACGAATTTATCACCGCAGACAGAGTAACGTCC
>Ga0310691_10007294_pt1 | contig 11557 bp, 8 predicted proteins | sample 176DNAGHGlowgp2_FD_203887 | JGI IMG/M metagenome (GOLD analysis project Ga0310691, IMG submission 203887) | Sheep rumen microbial communities from Palmerston North, Manawatu-Wanganui, New Zealand - 1766 DNA GHGlow gp2 (v2) (version 2) | ecosystem: Host-associated > Mammals > Digestive system >... | reverse complement strand
CATTTCTGGACTTCCACCTTGCCGTCATAGATCACGGCTTCTACAGTCTCCTCATCATTGGTGAACGTGCCGTCAAAGGTCACAGTCGCCGTCTTGCCGCTGCCGAGGTCAATTGAGAAGGTCTTGCTTGACCAGAACTGTGTACCGTCCGCAGCCTCAGCATCCACGCACAGACCGCCGCCGACTCCGCCGTAGGAAGAACCTGCGCTGGAGGTGACATCTGCTGTCAGGATGATCTTTTTCAGATTTGCAGCATCCGTGATCGGGATCTCCACATTTCCGTTTTGATTGATCAGGCTGTCGATATCGGTGAAGGTCTCTGTCCGCTCGGTGATCTTGTCAGGGTCGTAAAGTGCAAGTCCTTCAAAATCAGATGCATCATCACTGACAACGATCATGGCAGCAGAGTAGGCAGGGAGTGTGACATTGACCGTATTGCCGGAAATATCGTCCACAATGTCGATCAGGCGAATATCGGTGGAATCGCCGTATACTGCATAGACCGCAGCCGCCTGATACTTCGAGCTGCTGTTTTTGAGCTGAATGGAAGCATTCTCCGCATCGGTCAGGCTCTTGTTTGTGAGCATCACAGTGACCTGACTGTCGTCCTTACCGCTGATCGCAGAATAGGAGGAAGCAAGAGACACATCATCTGTCACAGTCGGAACGAGCGTATTGCCGAAATGACCGCCGTTTCCGTCATAGTTGGTATACAGCTTCATGCCGGAGAAGATATAGTCGCTGCCGCCCCAGAGCGTTGCAAAATAAACATTTGCATCTGCATAGCAGCCGAGCGCTTCTGCCTGTGCGATCGCACCGCTGACCTCATCATCACCGCCGAAATTGTATTCCGTAATGGCGAGCTTCGTGCCGGGATAATAGGTATCAATGGAATTCTGGATCGTCGGCAGGATCGGGATATTCACCTGACACCACTGTCCGATCCAGCTATTCTCCACAAAGCCCTTTTCATAGAGTGTGCGGACAGACTGCAATCTGTCCTCTGTGCCGTTTCTGCCGGATTCGGTGTAGTAGTGGATATCCAGCACATCGAGCAGCCGCACACCGGCTTCATCGCTTGCCTGCTTCATATCATCGAGATACTTGTCGATATACCAGTGATATTTCCCGTCGGAGTTGGCAGCGTTCCAGTCATCACCGTCAGCAAGATGATCGTATGCCGTGTAGCCGTAGAGCGCAGGTCCGAAGATCTCTGCTTTCGGGTCAATGGATTTGACCGCTTTGGCAAGCTCGATGGACTTTTCAGACAGCTCGGTCACTGTGACGGCGTTGGGGTGCATACGGGGGTGCGTACTCTGCCAGAGAGCCGGTTCGTTATCAAGGCTATAGCCCTGAATGCCGGTCGGACTGCCTGCATCACCGAGCGTATTGACGATGTAATTGACATACTCGTCCATGTATACGGTTCCGTCCGTCAGATCGGGGGTCATGGAGAAAGCACTGCCCTTTGTGAATTTCACCGTATTCCAGCGGCTGGAGGGTGCAGTTTCTGCTTCCGATACGCTGCCGTCCTTATCGGCTGCAACATAGCCTGCCATTTGCAGCGTCGTTAAACGATAGGGAATATTATGCTTGACGCCGATTTCCGAAAGCTCCTGCGCACACGCTGCCGGTTCGTTCGAGGAGGACATAAAGCTGTCCGAGCTGTGCTTCCAGTCCTCGCCTGCATTGGAAGCATTGGTCTCCCAGTTATAGGCAGTCAGTCGGTTGCCGCCCTGACGGACAGCACTGATGCGCACGTCATCAAGCACCGAAGCATCATCGTATTTATTCATACCATAGATGTACGGGCTGATCGCCTTTTGTTCGCCGGAAAGATCAACCGTCACATTCATATTGTAGCTCCCTGCGGCGGATGCAGGAGCCGTCTGAAAGGCTGCCGCCGGAAGTGTCAGCGCCGCGAGCATTGCGGCACAGCGTTTGATTTTCGTCATATCTATATCCTCCTTTTTTGCGCCGGAATCGGGCGGTGCTGTTCAGAAGGGAGACAAAAAGCACGCGCTGATTCCGGCAGAAACCTCTTTCCGCTTTTATTATAATCAGTTTTCAGAAGATGCGCAAGATACTATTGCACCGAGTTCAAAGATAATTCTGTATGCTGCAAGAAAGGATTATGCAAAATTATCTTGCATTTTGGTTCACAATATGGTATAATGGCGGAAAGGGCATAGAGGAGGCGGAAATAGCATGAAGAAACGTCTGACCTTTGGCGTGATCACAGCGGAATGCTATCGGGAGCATACCGCTGAAATGATGAGCGGGATCCTCGCGCAGTGTACACTGGCCGACTGCAATGTGATCGTGCTTTCTGCAAAGAACAATTTTCAGGAGCCGGTGACAACGCATAATTATCATGAAGCTGATCTGTATGAGCTTGCACAGGCACCGGAGTTTGACGGCTTTCTCTATGACCGTAATTCGTTTGCGCATCAGGGGATACGCAAGCATATCGACGATCTGCTCAAGCGCACCGGCAAGCCGGTCATGCTGCTGGATGCCAGTGAAGTGCCGTATTTTGAGAATACGGTGACCCACGATCCGGAAGCCTTTGAGCTGCTTGTCGAGCATTTGATACAGGTTCACGGCTATCGCAAGATCTACTGCCTGACCGGACAGAAGGCATTTACACAGTCCGCAGAACGGCTGGAGGCGTACTGCAATGTCATGCAACGGCACGGCTTATATTATGACGAAAGCTATTATGCCTACGGTGATTTCTGGCGGGATTATCCCGTGGAATATGCGCAGCGTATCATCAGCGGCGAGCTCTCCAAGCCGGAGGCAGTTGTGTGTGCCAATGATGTCATGGCAGATGCACTGATCGCAGCACTGACAAAAGCCGGGATCCGTGTGCCGGAGGACATTGCCGTGACAGGCTTTGACGGGAATCTGGAGGATGCGCAGAGCGATGTCGCCCTGACGACCTGCAAAAAAAGCCATGCACAGCTCGGAGCAGATGCCGTCCGGCGGCTTTACAGTATCCTCACGGGGCGGAGCTGCCGCAGAGTTCCGGCTGACCGCAGCCGTATACAGATCGGACGGAGCTGCGGCTGTATCCCCGTGCGGCATCGGTCTGCAAGCAGCCGCAGAGAACAGCGTCTGCTTACCGACCATAAGGAATGGTTTTACCAGAGCGAGCTGATGTTTGAGATGATGCATACGGAAACGCTCCATGAGATCCTCTCTGTCGTGGCAAACCGTGCCTATCTGATCTGCCATTGGACTCAGCTTCGTATCTTTCTGACGGCAGACTATCTTCGGGCAGCACGGGATGACCGTTCTGTACCTTCCCGCAAGGACTGCTGTGAGGTGCTGTGGTGTGACCGTGCCGGAAAAAGCAGCGGTATCTCCGACCGTGCGGTGCAGCAGTCTGCGATCATTGCTGATCTGACACAGGAAGCGCATCACCCGACTGCATACTATCTCTCGCCGCTTCACATGAACGATCAGCAATTCGGGCTCATGGCGCTGTCCTTCGGAAAGCTGCCTTGCTGTTATCAAGCGGAATACTGCACATTTCTGAACTGTCTTTGCCTTGCACTCGAACATCTGACGCTGCCCGGAAAGAGAGATACCGCCCGTGAGAAAAGCATTGAAAATCCACAGCTTTTTGAAGCCCTTGTGCCGCTGCGTGAGGAAATGCAGCAGTACCCCGAAAAAGACTGGAGCATACAGGTGCTGTGCCAGCACACGCACATCAGCAGGAGTTATCTGCAAAGGATGTATAAGACCTATTTCGGCAAAAGCATTTTCGAGGAGCTGATCGACTTCCGGATGCAAAAGGCAAAGGCGCTGCTTCGGGATACAGAGCTGTCCATTTCGGAGGTCGCTGCCGCCTGCGGCTATGGCTCTTATTCCCATTTTGCCAATCAGTTCAAGGCACAGGAGGGCGTTACGCCGTCAGAATACCGAAAGGCGCGCTGCTTTTGATTGCTGGAAAATGCCGGTTTCTTGTGCAAAGACAGTTTCGCATATTTCTCCTGAATCTGCAAACACTACCAAGGCAGCTTACTGCAAAATATATCGAAAAAGGAGAATACAGCGAAATGAAAGCAACAGGAATCGTCAGGCGAATTGATGATCTCGGTCGGATCGTCATACCGAAAGAGATTCGCCGAACACTCCGGATCAGGATGGGCGACCCCTCACTGAAAACATTGACACAGGATTATGTATTGACACCGAAAGTGCGATGGGATATCCGTTATTCAATGTGAAGCCGTATGGCAATATTGCTTCATCTTGACATTCCGGCGTGTTTGTGATAAAATATAGCAATCATCTTGACATTCCGACGTGTTTGTGATATTATATAATATAGAAAGAGATTGTGTTTTTGTCCATCAAAAGTTTACAATCAATCTTTCAAGAGGTCCGTCGGAAAACCATGCCCTTGGGCTGCGCTTTTATTGTTTCATGAACATAAAGGAGGTATCGGAATGAAAAAAACACAAAAGGCCGCGTCTGTGATACTGGCGGCAGCAATGGCCTTGCAGGCAGCACCGCTTGCAGGCTTAGGGCTGACAGTTCAAGCAGACGGCGAATGGTCAAAGTTTGCTGACGGTGTCACCACGCTTGGCACAGGCGTTATCTCCGCACCGAAAGCGCCCGAATATGATACAGATGCCTGGACAGGCAGCTATGTTTACTACGGTCAATATAAGGAAAAGCCCAAAGATAAGAAACAGCCCGTAAAATACCGTGTGCTTGACCCGAACACATCTGTATTTGGCGGTACAACGATGTTTCTTGACTGCGATACCGCGCTGTTCGCAGATGAGTTCCGGTATGACTGGAAGGCTGCTGACGCAACTGTCTGGGCAAAAAGCGATCTGTATAAAGTCCTGAATACCAACGATGATGCTTTTTTGAACACTGCCTTTACAGACGCAGAGTCAGCAGCGATAGCAGAAAGCACAAGAGAAACTCACGTTCTTGTGGAGGGTAGCGAAGCAGGAAATGTAGCAAGCTGGACAGCAAAAGCTTTTGTTAATTATACGCCGCTGACCGGCGAGAAGATCTTTTTGCTGGATGTCGAAGATGCTTCCAATACTGCCTACGGCTACAGTGTGACAAATGACAGTGACAGTATAGAAAACCGTAAAAAGAAGCATTTTACCAAGCCTGACCGCGATGCTGACTGGTGGCTGCGGTCGGGCAAAGCCGCCGCTGATCGCTATGGCTATGCCGGCTGTGTCTACAACTCCAGCAGTCTTGCCTACGCCAACCGCATCAACCTTATCAATACGAACGCCCTTGGTGTCATGGTGAGTCCCGCTTTCAATGTCGATTTGTCATCTGTAATCTTTTCATCCAAGGTCGAGGATGCTGACGGCGCTTACGGCGATGCGTACAAGCTCACGTTGAAAGACAACAATACAAAGCTCACAGTCGGCGATGTCACTCGTGACGGCAATACCGTGGCTGTTCCATATCAGAGAACGGACAGTGATTCTGCGGACGGCATCACAGCGAATCAGGTCTCCGTTCTGATTCTCGGCAGCGACAATGCGATCAAGTATTATGCGCCGCTGAAGAGCAGCTCTTCTGCAAGCGGCACCGGTACATTTGTTGTTCCTTCTGACGTGACCGGATCGGATAAGGTGTATGTCTTCGCAGAAGACGTCAATTCGCAGTATCTGACCGACTATGCGAGCGAAATGACAGAGATCTCGATTATGAATGGTCCGAAGATTCAAAATGCTTCTCTTACACTCAGTGATGACCTCGGACTGAACTTCTATATGACCTCGGCAATCACAAACGAGGATGCAGACCTGTACACGGTCAGGTTTGATGGCAAGTGCCTTGAGGACGGTCAGACAGTTCAACTTGCGAAAAAGGAAGACAATAAATTCTATGCGACCGCGCATGTCTACGCAAAGAACCTTGAAAAAAAGATAACGGCAACGCTCTGCAAGGGCGATGAGATCATTGATACCAAGGAGTATTCCGTTGCGGATTATCTTGACAGCGCGGCAGAGACAGTGACCGATGCAAGGGCGCTTGCGCTCATCAAAGCGACAAAGGCGTTCGGTGCAGTGTCCGCTGAATACTTCTACGGCGACGATCACGGTTTTGATTCTGCTTTTGCAGCATATCTGACGCAGTCCAATCTGACTGAATCGGAGATCGTCAGCCACGCAAAGCGCAACGCTTACACGACGGATTTCACCACAGACGATGCGAAGATCTCCCTTGTTCTCGATTCCAAGACAGCGATCCGTCTTTATGTCAAGGGTGTTCAGCCGGATGAAAGCAATGGCCTGATGCCCAGCAAGCAGGCGAACAAGGACGAATACCCGTCCTATTACGAGATCGAAGGTCTCACGCCGGACAAGCTCGCAAAGGAGCAGTCCGTGAATATCGGCGGCACAACGTACAAATTTAACGCGCTCGCATGGGCGAACCGTATCCTGAATCATTCTTCTGCAAGCAATAAAAACGTCAGAATGGCAAAGGCAATCATGGCCTATTACCTCGCTGCAAGAGATTATGCAAATACGATTAGTTAATCGTATGCGGATTATCAGGCGAAGGACGGCGATGTCCTCACAGGCAAAAACTCGGCCGCATCGGCGGAGGCAATTATATTGACTGCGGTAATATCGTGATCGAAAGCGGTGTGATCGAAGCAACCGGTGGAGTAGATTCTGCCGCGATCGGCGGCGGAAATGGAGCTGAATGCGGCAATATTACGATCAAGGGCGGTACGCTGACAGTGACCGGCGGACATTATTCACCTGCAATCGGCGGCAACCGGAACGGCACCTGCGGAGATATTACGATCGGAGGCGTTATTTACTTCCAGAACGACAATTATGTCAATGGCGGTGAAGAATATCTCAGACAGGCCACGATCGTTTATGAGCCGAATCAGAACTAAGCATCGGAGGTGATATAAATGAAAAAATATACAGCTCCCGAAGTGGAGATTATCGAATTCGACACAGAGGACGTTATCACAACAAGCAACAACGAAATCAGCCAGGCATAACCAGGCAAAACAGGCAGTTCGTGTGGCTGCCTGTTGCTGTGCAAGGAGGATATATGAAAAGAATAATACCTGTTTTACTGCTTGGGGCTTTCATGCTGACGGGCTGCAATGCAGGACAAATCGAACGCAAAATCAACTGAGGGCAATGAGTCTCCCATGACTACAAAAAGCGTCGAGAAGGAACTCAATACTGCGCCGCCTATCATTACAACTCAGTCAAAAGCTCAGCATGTTACCGAACCTGGAAATACCAAGCAAGCTGAAAAGCCAACCGAGACTACAACTACTGCTCTTTCAAAGAATGATGAGCCGATAGAGCTTCCGATTATTCCCATTCAATAGCGGCCTTGATGCATATGCATATAAAAATGCATAAGGAATGGTTACAACTGTCCGGGCAGTGCAGGATCTGCCTGGTCGTGCATTGAAAATGCTGCGTGATCAAATGCACGCAGGAGATTTGACGCTTACCGCATTTCTATAAAGATCAACCATGAATGGGGTTGATTGAAACAGGCTACCTGAAATTTGCGCCCAGCATTGCTGGGCGCTTTGATTATGGGTTTAAACGATATTTCGGAAAACAATCGTATGCGTAAAATAGGCTTACAAACAATCCCAATGCATAATCTTCCGTTCACGGCAAACAATATCGATAAGCTATCACAAATAGCAGCACAACACAGGAGGAAACAAAATGAAAGCAACAGGTATTGTGAGGAGAATCGACGATTTAGGGCGGGTGGTGATTCCGAAGGAAATTCGCAGGACCATGCGACTGCGGGACGGAGACCCCTCACTGAAAACATTGACACAGGATATTCAGTTTTGTATGGGTGTGGAATCCGCTGCTGATAGGTACATCGGGAAGTGAACACAGGGGAACCGCCGTCTGCGTTGAGCAGGCGGCGGTTTCTCTTTTTATTTATAATGTTCCCAAATTAAGGTTTTCTATTTCGTCCAAATCCAGCGAGTAGTAGTTTGTTCTGCCCACAATTTTCCTGATCAGCGCTTTTCCCGGAATTTGACGCAATCTTTTTCTGATCGTATTGGGTGACTCTTCCATATTGTTTTCTAACTCATGCATCGAAATGCCATAATTTGAAAACAGTGCTGCTTTTGTTAAGAGTCTATATAGGAAAATAGTGCTTGAATCTATTTCCTCTGTAAATCTGTCGATGATTCTGTCGTAGTACTCAAGTTTTTCCTGACGATCTTTCAGTGCGGAATATAGGTTGTTTTCTGATTCCAGGATGATATCAAGAAAGAAATGGACAAAAGGCGAAATATCACCTTTGTTTTTCGGATCATTGCAAATCTTGAAAGCTTTATAATATTTTGATAAGTTCTCCTTGATTGTATAAGAAATGCGGAATCCAATTAGACTATTTAACTCATTCATCAACAATGCGCTGCTGATAAAACGGCTAGTTCTTCCGTTTCCATCATAGAACGGGTGAATATATCCGAACAAATAATGAAATGCAGCAATTTTAATTAATGGATCTGCTTTGCTTGTTTCTAAAAACAAAAGAACTTGCTCCATTGATGAAATAATTTTGGTTTCGGGATACGTTCCTTTATGAATCTCTTTTTGTGTTTCTGAAATGATGCTAACGGGTCCTGCACGGAAAATCTTTCCGTCTGGAAGATCATCCTTATCATTCTTTTCGATATCATACGAAAACAGTTTATCATATAAGTCGCGGATATCCTGACACGATGAAATATTTATTCTGCTATTGTTTGTCAGCATAACATATTGGCTTACGATTCCCATAAGATTACGCGGCTTTTTATTCTTCTTTACTTCCTGAAGAATTTCTGACAGTTCCTTTCTTGTGCTTACAACGCCTTCAATATTATTGCTCTGGAGTATTTCTCCGATCAAGCAACGCTCTGTATAATGGTGAATCGCAATGCCCGGCAAGTTGACGCATAACATACGAATATTTGTATCCACCCTAAGAATTGCAACGATTTTTTCATACATTCGATAATCTGGATAGACAAATGCAGGATTTGATCCTATATTTATATCAATATGAATTGCATTTTCCTCATTCCAACGCCTAGTGTATTCTTTCTCATACATATCTGTATCAGAGTAATATAACTTGGATAAAACAGGCTGAAACGTAGTATCACTCCTCTATCAATAAAGCTTAATCAATGCGCATTACTGCACAATACATTGTGATTTGTAATATTATATGCTCAAAACAATAGGAAATTGCGCTCTTGCCTTGATTATAGCACGAGTAAAAGAAAAAGTCAAGTGGATTTGCGAAGAAAAATAACGAAAAAAGGGCGAATTTGGGAGATCTTTTCGATTCACTTGTCTTTTTACAGCTGATATGATACAATAATAGCAAAAACATTGCAGAGGTGATTCCGTGAAAACGCTGATCCTGAACGGCTCTCCGCGAAAAGACGGAGATGCTGCTTACCTGACAGACAAGCTGATTTCCCGTCTGTACGGCGAATACAAGATCGTTGATTGCTATACTGCGGATATTGCACCATGTATCGACTGCCGCTGCTGCCGAGAGAAGCTATTCTGTCCGATGAGCGATGAGATGCAGGAAATCTATGCATATCTTTTGGAATGTGATAACCTGATTCTTGCTTCGCCGGTGCATTATGCAGAATTGTCATCCGGGTTGCTGAAAGTCGCAAGTCGGTTTCAGATATACAGCTCAGCTTTGATATTCCGGCATGAATCGCTGCTTGTGCAAGCAAAACGCGGTGCAGTTATGCTTGCACAGGGCGGCAGCGGCGGTGCAGAGCGTGCTTATGAAACAGCCCGTCTGATTTTTCAGAGTATCGGCATCAAAGAGATCTATCCGCTTGTTTGCAGCGGAAATACTGACAGGCTGCCTGCGACTGATGATGAAAAGGCAATCGGCGATGTACTGAAACTCGCAGAGTGGCTGAACATATTTGAAGATGCCATGCAGAATTATGGGAAAACGCCGCAGGTCACATGGAGAAGTACACCGCAGGAGAAGATCGCATTATACCGATCGCTGTTTCACGGCCGTGAAGATGTGTATGCATTGCGGTATGAGAATCCGAAAAACGGAAAGCACGGATATACGCCGGTCTGCGAGAACAAATGGAAACCCGGCATCTGCGATATGCAGAAAACCAAATGTCCGAAATGCAAATATCGCCGGTTTGCGCCGCTGACCGATGAGGCAGTTTTCAGGCACCTGAGCGGAAAGGACGCGCTTTGTCGTGATGTAATCGGGATTTATCCGATGCTGTCGGACGAAACGACCTGTTTCCTTGCGATTGATTTCGATGACGGCGACTGGCAGAAGGATATTTCTGCGGTCAGAGATGTATGCAGAAGCAATAATATTCCCTGTGAAGTCGAACGCTCCCGTTCCGGAGAAGGAGGGCATCTTTGGGTATTCTTTGATATGCCGATTCCTGCTGCAAAGGCGCGAAAGTTCGGAAGCGGATTGCTGACTGAAGCAATGAAGCAGCGCCACGAAATCCGATTTGATTCCTATGACCGAATGTTCCCGAATCAGGATACCATGCCCGTCGGCGGATTCGGCAATCTGATTGCGCTGCCGCTGCAAAAGCAGGCTGTGAAGCGCGGCAATTCCGTTTTTGTCGATGAATCCTTTATGCCGTATCATGACCAATGGGCTTTTTTGTCAGGTATTCAGAAGATGTGCGAATCAGATGTAGAAGCGGTAATCGAGAAGCTCTGTGATCAGTCCGAATTGGGCGAATTATACCATGAGGAACCGGAACAGGCGGATGGACCGTGGAAACTGATTCCGCAGGACGAGAATTATGTACTGCCGAAAACACTTCAAATTGTGCTTGCGAATATGCTGTATATCCCGAAAAGCGGGCTGTCGCAGAATGTGCTGAATAAAATGAAGCGCCTTGCCTGCTTCAAAAATCCGGATTTCTACAAGGCGCAGGCAATGCGGATGCCGACCTACGGAAAACCGCGTATCATCAATCTTTCAAGCGAAAATGAGAAATATCTGATGCTGCCTCGCGGTTGTCAGGATAGTTTAACCGTATTTTTGTTTGAACACGGCTGCAAGCCTGAGATTGACGATCAGCGCGTGACCGGCAAACCGATTGATGTGCAGTTTCAGGGTGAACTGCGCCCTGATCAGCTTGAGGCGGTGCAGACACTTTTGCAATATGATACCGGTGTATTGGCAGCAACAACCGCATTCGGCAAAACCGTCGCAGCAATCGGACTGATTGCTGAGCGAAAAGTCAACACACTGATTCTGGTACATACGCAGGCACTTTTGCAGCAATGGAAAAAGGCACTGGAGCAGTTTCTTTTTATCAATGCGCAATTACCGGAGCAGCCGGTCAAACGCGGAAGAAAGAAGCAATGTTCTCTGGTCGGGCAGCTCGGCGGTTCAAAGAATACGCTGTCCGGCATTGTTGATATTGCGATCATGCAGTCGCTGCTCACAGATCATGAAGTGAAGCCACTTGTTAATGACTACGGGATGATCATTGTTGACGAATGTCATCATGTTTCGGCGG
>Ga0310691_10007288_pt1 | contig 11565 bp, 14 predicted proteins | sample 176DNAGHGlowgp2_FD_203887 | JGI IMG/M metagenome (GOLD analysis project Ga0310691, IMG submission 203887) | Sheep rumen microbial communities from Palmerston North, Manawatu-Wanganui, New Zealand - 1766 DNA GHGlow gp2 (v2) (version 2) | ecosystem: Host-associated > Mammals > Digestive system >... | reverse complement strand
AGGTAATACGCATGCTCCCATACATCAAACGTCAGCAACGGCTTCAACCCCTTCTGAATAGGATTAGCCGCATTCGCCTCCTGCGTAATCACCAAGTTGCCATTCTTATCTGCCGACAGCCATACCCAGCCAGAGCCAAATAGACCGACACCCTTAGCCTCGAACTCAGCCATGAAAGCCTCCACACTACCCCACTGCTTCTCTATCTGTGCAGCAAGCGCCCCCTCAGGGCAATGAACAGCCTCACCCGCAGGTTTAAACTGCGCGAAATACATCTCGTGATTCAGTATCTGTCCTGCATTGTTAAATACCGCCCCAGCCGGAGCCTTTCGCACAATTTCCTCCAGAGCCATATTCTCATACTCACTGTCTGGAAGCAGTTTGTTGAGATTATCCACATACGCCTGAAGATGTTTCCCATGATGGAAACCAATTGTCTCTTTACTAATCACCGGTTCCAATGCCTCCGGTGCATACGGCAATGCCATCAATTCATATTTCTTCATATCAATAGTTTTAGTTTATTCTTGAAACACTTCATATCTCCTTCAATAATACAGCTGGCACATACGCAATCGCCACGCTTGCTATACCTTCAAGTTCTACGACGACCCTTTTGCAGTGCTTTACGCGGCGAATCACGCCCGTCACGCCCTCAAACGCACCACCCATAATCTCCACACGTTTGCCTTCTTTGCCCACGACAGTCTCGCTATCCAAGAACATCACACTATCATCAGTCACAGAAGCCACCCGCATAAAGTTCGCCATATCTCTATCCGACACAGTCATAATCGAATGCTCACGCGAGGCCGTATGGTCTATCATATATCTCAGCGGCTCCAGTACCTCGTTCGACATCTTCAGCTCGCTCACCCGCTCTTGCGTCGACCTGACAAAAATCAGATTACTAATCGCCGGCACCAACTCCCTCCGCAGTTCCGTCGTTCCGTATATCCGTTTTATCCGTGTCATCTGTGTTCGTTCATCTCCGTGGTCCCGCATATTCGTGTCATCCGTGAGATTCGTGTTCGTCTCTCTCCGTAACTCCCGCATATTCGTGCCATCCGTGAGATTCGTGTTCGTCTCTCTCCGTAACTCCCGCATATTCGTGCCATCCGTGAGATTCGCGTTCGTCTCTCTCCGTAACTCCCGCATATTCGTGTCATCCGTGAGATTCGTGTTCGTCTCTCTCCGTAACTCCGTAATCCGGTACCTCATCGGCACAAAGTTCTCAATCCCCAGTCGGTCTAGCTCAGCCTTCACCTTCATCTCCCGCTGATACGTCACCCTCATTGGAAACCAAGTCTTAGGGTCACCACACATTGCTGTGTCGCGTCCTTGTTCTTTTCCGACCTCAGCCTTCTGTCTTCCAACATCAGACCTCAGACATCCTACTTCTTCCGTCGTCATCATATCACTCTGGTCTTCAGTTGCTCTATGAATTCAACTTTGTGCCTTCAAGGTACAAAGATAGTTAAATATTTCGACATTTCTCCAATCTTATACGATTTTTTAACAAAATCTCTCAAATAGTAATTAGATCGATACCAAATAATAATACAAAGTATACCACTCTCGTCTACTTCGCCCTGTCCCTTTTTCCTAAACTTTTTACCGTTTTATGCTCACAATTCATTTTTTCTTCGTATATTTGCCGCCAAAATGGAATCAATTTAATGATTGAATACAATTTCAAATATCGTTCAGAACTGCAAAAGCTTGAAGAAGAACAGGGCATATCATTGCCTCAATTGCACATCCCGGAAAGTAAACCAGCCTTCCGATATGTCTTCAGCGATAAGCCTGAAAAGAACCATTTGCCCGTCTATATTCAAAAGCCCCAAAGGGCAATTAGCGATGCTGACAAAAGCAGGCTATCCGCCTCTGGATATGCGCTCTCATGTTTTGAAGATGAAGATAAAGCAGTCACCCGATACGACGAATTGAGGTCACATAGTCCCAAAATCATGAACACCCTTGGTGATGCTTTGAGTTACGGTATCTTGACCGAATCCGACGGATTGATTACCGATGCTAACGATGACAGTCACTTCGATTTGTACGAATCTGCATCATGCACATTATCAGAAAAATTCCAAATTAAGAAATCACTCATATGAAGACTATCAACGGATTCGACATCACATTCGATTTCAGCAAGCTTATAAAGATTGCCGACCTGATATATTTCGATGGTCCGCTATTATCTCACTACATGAGTGAAAAAGGAGAGAATTATCTATTCCACTGGGTTGATTCCGATGATGTTTATAACCGATGGATAGTACTGCGCACTGATATTATTTCAATCCAGCAATATCTTGAAAAGAAAATCAATCTCCGATCTTTGACCGTCGAGGCTAATGATGGTTTTGTATATTCCGTAGATATCGATAACGACCTGAACTACACCAATATAAAAGCAGTTCCTGTTGCAGCATTGCCCGAGGATTACATTCCTACAGAGGAATCCTTCTACACATTCAAGGTCGAAGACGATATCGATTTATCAGCCCTGTCAAAGAAATATTCAAGTGGAATTCTTGAAATCCACATTAGCGGTAATGATGTCAGATATGGTAGCATGCCGTTCAACAAGTTTGCACTGATTATGCCTAAATTAGAGGAAATCAGGAAATCCATGTCTGCTAAATATTCCAACAACATAAAAAAAGCGCAGCAAAACTGCAATAATATGGTGAAGCAGGATATTGCACGCGAAATTGCCTTGGATACCAATTATGAATACCTGACGTCTATGGCTGGCTCCGTGAGAATTATCCTGAAGCCTGTAAATCAGCAGACTTCTTTCACTTCTACATATTCTGACGATTTTGCGAGAGATTTCACTGGTCTTTTTATTTCAGGCTATTCCAAGGAGTCTATCCAAAACTATTCAGAGACATACGACAAACAGACCATCAAAAAATATAGTGACTTCATGTCATATCTGAGCAAGGAGAGGTTATCTCTAGGTATTAAATGGTGTAACGTTGGTACAAATACAAGGATAAATCACGAAATCGACATCAAAGATGCCCAGAGGATCCTAACCAACCTCTCCGACTTCGAATATGACACAAAAGAAGAGATTAAAGTCACAGGCAGGTTCTATTCTATGAACATCAAAACCGGAAGTTATTCTTTTGAATCATCAGAAGGCGATGATTTTAAATCTTTAGGTTTCTTAGATGAGACAAGGAGACAGATGGCATTTTCTATTTCTTTCAATAAGACATATCAGGTAATCATCGAAAGAAAAGAATCAGAGCAAGTAGGAAGAAGCCCAAGTATCAAAGATGTCATCATTTCCTTTGTCGAATATAATGAATAAAAACAATCCGCCCCTGCAACTCCATCCAGAGTAACAGGGGCGGATCATCATTTCCAGTTCCTTTTCTAGTATTGCCCTCAAGGTGCCACAACCAAATATTCTGGCCTAACACCCAATGGCCTTCTCGAATGGCTCCTATTAAAGCCATTGTACAAAGGTGTAATAAACTGCCCCATCTCAGGATGTCCCACTATTTCCACATGCGCACCGTCTAGTTCGTCTCGTTTACACACATTTTGTGTTGCAGGGCAAGTATATCCATGTTCAGCGAAGTTGTAATTCGTATGTTCCCCCCAGTAATCTATCATTATTTCGTCTGCTTCTGTCCCTTCGGCATTGACAACAAGCACTTTTTCATTTCTCATCCGCTTAAATGACATATAATCAGGCCATTCTCCCTGAAAGTCAAAACGATTATCCTCAGGGTATAGCAGTATATTCATATCATCAATATATGTCATCGGGAAAAGCTTGATAATATCATCCAGCGATTCATTATAAGGACATTGGATATAAAAGTGTGGGAACATGCCTTCCAGCCCGTATTTCGACACGAGCAAAGTATCCAAATGGTTTTCAAATCCTTTCAGAAAATCTACAATCTCCTCAGGTGATGCACCTTCCGATTTAGCCATTCTCGTCACTTGATAGATGTGATACACTTCCCCATCGGGTAATTTCAACACCTCTTCATTATAATCTACTGCAAACTTATTTTTGTTGAAGTACATCATAGCTTATTATTATTTTGTGATTTGTCTCCATCTAGACCACAAAGAGGCATGCCCAATCCGATTGTTCACACCTCTTCATATCATTTATCTACCATAAAATTCCTTTAAGCAAGCTCTCAACGCTGGCCGTATTTCCTCAATCGTCACAGTACCGCCCCACATTCGGTGCACATACTCTGCCGTCACGCGCCCAAAATCCATTGAGCACGACCGCGCCTCAACCTCTAAGAATTCGCGCAATCTGGTAATCAAACTCTGATTCATATCCATTAAATTCGTTTCATCCGTGTTCGACTTGAAACTTGCATCTTGAATTCTGCAACTATCACCGAAGTATATCTGCTTCGGTGATTGGTTCATCCCCCCCATTCTTCATTTCCAGAATACACGTCCCGCTCTCCAATGCATGCACCGCATGCCATACACCAGCAGGAATACTCATTGCCACATTATCTACCCCTGGGTACATGTATCTCCTCCCTGTGTCATGTCAGGACCAGTCCCATGATATGTCACTTCATATTGATTTTTATAAATATCTGTAAAAAATTCTATATATTTCTTGATTTCTTCCTCTGTCAGTCGGTCTTGAATTAGATTGTACACTACCATTCCTTCCTGTGTCAGCGAAAATCCAGAGAATGAAAACTTATTATTGTTATTATCACCTTTTTTCGTCAGCTTCAAATCATACCCTTTCAAATGTATTTCAACACTCTCCCCTGTTTTTATATCATTGATAGTCTGCTCCTTTTCCACTTCTAATGGCAAAACAAGTCCCAACTCAGCCAAATGAATAATATCCGATTCCATTGTTCCAAGCCCTATCAATAATTTACGAGGAATGGAATCCTCAACAAAATATTTTATAGTTCTACTCACAAACTGTAAATCTTCCCAATCCATATCTCTAACCATATAGACCACCCGTTTATTCACCTTAGAAGGCCTGTATAGTTTTTCTTTCATCAGCCTCGCCCATAGTTTCTGAAGCGTTTCATCGCTTACAAACTGAGCTTCCTGAAAAAAACGTTCCACCCACTCATCGTCGTCTTTCCATTTCTCTGGTTGCTCATTATCGTTAATGAACTCCGTTGTAAACTTAGCAATCTTCATTATATTCTGACAATGAGCAGAAACACTCTCTGGATATTTCCCATCCATATTTTTAGCCAATTCTGCAGCAAATTTCAGCAATTCCAATTTATTGTCATTCAGCCTATCTTGTTCTTTTTGAGCCGCGTAATTCTTCGCTTGCTCGCTCACCCAGACATCATAAAGCTGTTTGAATGGTGCCAATACGTGTTTAAGACCCTTATACACCGAAACTATTAGAGCCATATTGGGTCCTGACTGAATTGCCGACTGAGCCAATGTAACTAACCATTCCATAATAAAATATATCTTCTCATTATTTTGTAATCTGGTACAAGTATTCCAATAGTTCCTTACCATGAGCCCATATATCCGTATACTCAGCAGGCCCCCCTTTCATCAATGCACTACTCACAGCTGTTTCTTCAGGTCTAAACCGCGGTGCGCCAATTTCCTTTTTGAGTCCTTCAATAAAATCATTGCTCATCCCATTGTTAGCAAATATATCGATGATAAAAGCGTACCATGGCAAGTCTTCTTTTCTGCTGGGCCAGTTTTGTATATCAACCAAATCTATCCCTAATGAATGGAAAAGAGTAATAACATATGTGGAGCACGACAATCCTTTACTTCCTTTGCCCAACGTCAAATCACCATTTCTGTCAAACGTAGAGTAATTCTCATATTTAAACCCGTATGGTACGTGGTAGGCTCCTGCGGTAATTTTTGTTTCTATCACTTCAAAAAAAGGAATCATAGCCTCTTGAAACATCGTCGGGATGTTGGGCTTTACCCATACTAAGAAATGTCCCCAATCATCATCTACTCTTATGTCTTTATGTGTAGCCAAGTGGAGTATTCGCAAAGTGTCGTGTATGTTATAGGCAACACCACAATGAGATAACTTGGCTCTCCTGTTCAAACTTACTACTATACCTACTTTACAATCTTCCTCCTTAGGTATCTCGTCAATATGATACACATATTCCGCTTTCATCTATCTGAGTCCGTTTAATGTATCAACTAATGTTTCGTATTCATTCAGCATCCTTGCCTTCTTGCAGACCATATCATAGAACATAGAACGATACGACAAATGCTTTTTTAACGAATAGCTTGCCATCAGGAAAGAAAGGTTCACACGAATATCAAAATCCATATCCATCACGCTATGCAGTATCTCATCACATGTATGGTAGTCCTTCTCTTCATGTGTATCCATAAAACACTCATATATAATAAACATTGCCTTATTGCGGTCATTATTTTTTAGCGTTTCTAGGATTTCATACACCTTTTTCCTTGCTTTTACTGTATAATTTATTGGCATCCGCCTTGTCAGTCGTATAGCTTTCGTTGAGTAATACGCATGCCCGCTCACCATTGGATCGCCATCAATAAAAGCACAGTTCGAGGTTACATTCTCACCATCATAATCTTCCTGTCTTTCTTCCGATGGACGGGATAATAAAGTAGCTTCTGAATCCATCGGATTACGAATAATTTCGCCTATTGTCGTATCAATTGGCGTTTCATTTCTTCTTACTTCAACAAGCATACCACTTTATTTGAATTTTGTCTTAGGTTATTCCACTTTTTCAGTTGGTCCAAAAGTTGGTTCATCGTATTCCCCTGTCTAATGTCACGATGATAATTGAAAGAGGCAATGATATAATCCTCTCTTTGTCCATTTATTATGCTATGCACAGGCTTAATATCCAACTTTAGCCTGGTCTCCGCATCAAAATTCTGACTAAAATAAGCCCCGTACATAGCGTCACTTTTGTTGAAATACGAATATATCTCCGTGGGATTTTCAGCAAAGAGATACGATGTCAGCTGATGATTATCTTGTTCATTATCAGTTACTTTCCATATATAGTTTAATCCAATCGCAATTATGGGCAGAGCACCTATTGCCTCAACCATTTTGGTAAAACGCTCTTTAACACACTCGTTCGCCTTACTTTGGTCATCTTCTTTGATAGACATCTGTATTTGATTCGGTACTATGGTTATCTGGCAGTCAGCAGACGATACTTGTGTAAAACCCGGAACAAATATGCCATCTTGTAAGAATTCCTCTGGTCTGAATATTTTCTTATCTACAAACCAATATTGCCCAAACATCGACGTGTTCAGGTTATTTGTTGCAAGCACTATATTTTGTGCTACTATCGTTCTTGTTATTGCCATAGATTTATATTTTTAATTATTGGTTGCTACATCGCTTTCAGGAACTTCATCTCTCCTTCACTATCACCAAAAACGTCTTGAATATCAACCCGATATCATACAGGAAGCTGTGCTTCCTTATACTCCAGAAACGACCGTTTACGAATTAAATGAGCCATTTGTTGCTTTTAAGAATTGCTTTCTTTCGTCGCGTGTTAGAAATTTAAAATCTGTATGTGGATAGAAGCGGAAATGAGATCTATCTATCAAATAATCATGATTCAAGTTTTCGAATACTTGATATCTATCTAAAACATCTTTAAAATGCAACCCTTCATTTTGGTCTCTCGCATACTTTGATAATGCATTGTAGAATAGCAATGCGAGTTCCTCATCTGACAACTTGGCACATAGTAAGTCCGTGTATTTTCTACTTATATCATAGTTATTCCAATAATTGACCGAAAATTTAATAGTGTTATAAATGAATCTGAAATAGAAACCGATATAACCATTTTTGGCTATAAAGTCTTCGTAACATTTTGCCGCAATACCTTGAGTGGCCTCAACCTGTGATAGCACATCATCTGGCTGTATTTTCAACTCATTTTTCTTCATTTCCACAGCCTTAATGAAAAGTTGATACCACTCTGATATTGTCCCAACTTGATTTTTATCTTTCAATATTTGAACAGCGTCCTTCCTAACTTGTTCCAAGGACAACAAGAGATTAAAATATGTTGTTTCAAATGATGCTTGGTTTTGCAATTCATTCTGTCTCTCAAACTGTCTATATTGTGTCGAAAAGGTCTTCCACATCAAGAGGAAAGAGATAAATGACAGAAACACCCCTATCGTTCCAGAAAGGAAGTCACCAATATTACCCATGAAATCCTTTGAAAAAGCACAATCATTCCAGTTTACCTTAGAAAAGAATGTAATCGATATAACAATAAAACAAATCATTGTCACAAGAAATGACAACAATATGAATAAATGGAAGAATCGTATTTTCATTTTATTGGTTATTTTCCCATTGTTGTTTGATATCACTGATTATAACATTTGCCTGTTTATCAACAGATGCAAAGGTAGGATAATGGTTTTTATCCAATGTTACCTCATTGGTAATATCAAGATAGGTCCCCAATTTTCCGATATCTTGCATTGAGATTGTACGTGATGCTCCTCCTATCTCAACTTCAAACTTTACATTTTGATACTCTACGTCAGAAAGCGAGCATATGTTCGTTCTTTTCTTATTCTTCAATTGCTCAAATCTTACTTTCATCTCATTAAACCATGACAAGATATTAATACTCCCATTCCTAGGTGCATTCAAGGTCAATTGCATATTATTAACCTCACTATCATTAAGGTTACCGTCAGAGAGCTTCGATGGAGTTATATCTGAAAGTTTGACATGATTGAAAATAACCTTTTTAGCGCCACCAATTGTTTTCATGTGTTTTTTCAATACCGACTCTAAAGCCATTGGTTCCAGCGAAACAACATAATCTTTTACGTTGGCACCAATTTTAGCAGACACAGCCTCAATCAGTTTTTTCTCGAAGATAGTCATAATACCGAAATTACTGATTCTTTCCAAGATTAGGACAGCTCTTTTCGTACCCTGAGGTACATATAGCATGAAATAGAAGGGGCGTAACAAGGCATCTTTTTCCTTCTTTTCTTTAGTCTCTCCTGTTTCCACATTAACAATATTCTCTTCTGTCCCATACTCACCAGACTCAATAAGCCCTGTTAGATATGGTTTCCGAGGCTTCAGAATGTCCCCGTTATCATCTTTCATGATTCTAAAGAATCGTTTTTCTGCAGTATCGTTCTTTTGAGACAGATTTGCTTTCTCTTGTTCTATTTCTTTTTTATACATTATAGAACAAAGCATGTCATAAGCTATGTCGTACAAACTTGTTCCATTATCGAAATCCGTTAATACTAACCTGTCATTCCGATTACCCAATCTGTGAATAGTGATCGAATAAAGAGCTAAACTATATGTCTGAGCCATACAAAAAATTAGTTATTGATATACTTCTGCTGTCAACACCTTTACTATATCCTATATTCTGGAGATACATAAGGACAGTCCTATTGGTTACTTCCTAGATTACTTCTAACCTTGTCTGAGTTTTACTCTAGTCGTATATGCTGATGAGTTCTAATCTCTATCTCGTTTGCACAAATCAAACTAACATGATAAATATCATTGTATTCTAATAATCTCTCTGGTGATGGATAGAACTGACTAAACGGAATCAATTCGTCGTGTTCTGGCATAGAAACCACCCAAATATAACGATAATCCCTTTCATCAAATAATTGCTTAACATCACGCAAATAAATAAAAGTATCCCTAACTTGCGACAATGCCTCTGTGAAATTGTCCATAACTGTACGAGGCTCATTACCACAATACTTCAATTCCACCAATATTAGCCAACCACGCTTACGGGCTTTGTCAGACACAAGCATACACTCACAGTTAGAAGCCAGTAGCCCCCCCTTGTCTTTGAAATATCCCAGGTTCTTTTCAAAGTTTACACCAAGTACAGAAATGTGCTGGTGATTTATGAAATGCAGGCTTGCTATGTCATTCAAAGGCAGATTTGACATAACAACACCTTTCTTGTGAGTTAAAGGATTTTCCTCAACATAATGTGTATAGTCACCAATATAGATATCAGACTCAAACCGTTGTGTAGCATTAAACAAAGACTCCATACCACTCAGTCCTTATACATCAGCAGGTTCTGAAAATCTTTCATCACTCCACCCATCACGTTATTAAAATAGTTTTTTCTAATCAATCCGTCTTTGTCTTGAATTGTCCAATTAACAGCATTTTCGTCATACACTTTCATCCTTCCATCTTCAATCTCCCATACTGCCACGTCACTCGGTACAATATTGATCTGATTGTATTTATATTCAGCCTTTTCATCTTCTGGAATTTCATCCTTGACAAGATTAGCCAACAAGCAATTATTTAATGCATAGAGGATATATGGACTATGTGTAGTTATAACAGCACGGTGATTCTTCCCGTGGTTGAGACAAGACAGCATATAATATAGCAAGTCACACTGCGTCTCTGGGTATAAATTCTGCTCTGGTTCCTCAATAATAAATTGAGTATGCGAATAAATCGTTCCCTTCAAAATTCCCATCATCCGTTTAGACAAATCATCTATATGACTGTCCACGAAATTGTCACTGTTTTCTCGAAGGTTCTGAACAACTTTCAGCAATTCTTTTTCTTCAATAGGCGAATAGGGTTTTGCATTAATGTATATGCCATTTGAAAGCCAGTCAAAAAGAGTTAGCAGAGGCACTATAGATTGAATGCCACTTGAAGCCGTATCAAGATTTACAATCTGCTTTTCACTAAGTTTTATAACATTTGCATCTTGTGCTGTTGCATAAAACTGAACACTTAGATTTAACACATCAAGAGGAGTATCCAATGTATAATGACGTTTCGCATCATACCAACTAGTTACAAAATCCTGTAGATTGTCCCTATCTTCAGCATACTTTCCCAAATTTGGCACTCTTGATACAAAGTTTCTTTCAGCAGGAATATAAATGACCTTGGGATTAAAGAAACTGTCATTCATAAATGCAATTTTGTCTAATTTATTTTGGACAATCCCAACAAATCCTATGTCATATTTGTCACAGTCTTTTAATGTACAATTATAGAAATAGCTTATATTTTCACCAAGATAAATAATTTGGGAATCATTACCAAAATATGCTCCAGTTAGCTTATGATATTGTTTTAACCTATTATTCAAATCGGGAAGTATATCAGAATCAGCATCCATAAACTTTTTCTTTTCCAGCCATGAACAAAAACTGATAATCTTAGCCAATGTGCTCTTACCACAACTTTGTGGCCCCATAAACACATTTACTTTTTTCAGTTCAATATCAATGTCCTTAATCGGACCTACATTTTTAACTATCAGCCTTGCCATATATACCGATTAAATATCTTTTATGCCGCAAAGATACAGATTTTTTTTCAAATTCAACTACTTTTTTACAATAAATGTGTCAATTAGCCGTATTTCGCTCGATTATTAGGTATACTTTTGAGGCACTCATTATCTTTTTAACCCTGTATCTTCCTCAATTACGCCATCTTTGTTATGACAACCCAATATCATAGTTTCACCCCAACCCATCGAGCCACCA
>Ga0310691_10007287_pt1 | contig 11569 bp, 11 predicted proteins | sample 176DNAGHGlowgp2_FD_203887 | JGI IMG/M metagenome (GOLD analysis project Ga0310691, IMG submission 203887) | Sheep rumen microbial communities from Palmerston North, Manawatu-Wanganui, New Zealand - 1766 DNA GHGlow gp2 (v2) (version 2) | ecosystem: Host-associated > Mammals > Digestive system >... | reverse complement strand
CCTGCCAGATGGCACGGCTATGCTCGTCCCAGTCTGCATCCCAACGGCAAATGCCAAGCAGCTCTGCCACCTCGTCGGTCAACTCCGTCCATGTAGGACTCTTACCCGTCTCACTCACACGGTTGTTGTATGCATCTTCTATCACGTCCATCAAAGGGGTGCTCTTCGTACACAAGCCGTACAATACTTCCTTCGTTTTCATATCTTACCTCCTTTCCCTATTATCTTGCCCTGCATCAGCTTGCTGCCCAACAGTAGAAGCACAGCATAGGCAATAAAGAAGAACACGCTGAACGGACTCAGGCAGAACAGCACCAGGCTTACGTTAATCAGCAGTGCGCCGACAAGCTGGGCGTTCGTCACTCGCTCGTCCATAACGGACGAACCTTTCTTGTTCTCGGACTGGAGCCAGGTTCTCAGGCTCTGGAGGACATTCACGCTGCCATCGGAGCGGAATGCGGCTACATTAGTTGTTTTCATTGTTGAATTTTGTTTGGCGTTAAGAACAGAGAAACGGCTGTCCCTTCCCGTGTCGCCAAACAAAATCCAACAATGTCCCGTTACCAGAGCCAAAGTCAAATTGTGGGAAAGGCAGCCGTCGTATCAAGATACTCGACAAGCGCGTATGTCTTTGTTTCGTCAGTGCCACACCTATTTATAAATGATGTCAGCCGAGGATTCCATCCTCTGGGAACGTATGGGCATAAAAAAAGCCCTACGTCGTTCGTGGAGCACTTAACCGTGGCTCTCTTGACGTAACGTGTTTGACACGTCGGATTTTATTTGGCATTGCAAATATAGGGAAATAAATTGAGATAGCCAAAAGATATTGATGTTTTTTTCAATGACAAGTAAAAAAAGAACACGAGAAAAACGGACGTTCATTCCACTGCAAGCAAACGCTCGTTCTTGTCACAACGAACGCCCTTCACTCTTACACTGAGCGTTCAAACTACTTAGGATGATTGTATGGGAGAGGTGAACAGAAACAATCATAATCTTAAAATCCAACAAAAAAAGGACGGGATAGCATCTCGTCCTCAAGAAAAGAGAAAATCACGTTCTTTTTCTAAACGCATTACTTCCTCTAAAGTTTTTTACGCTCTCTCCTATTCCTCTACCAGCACCACTATTTAGAAACTTGCTGCAATCATTTCCTTGCCCAGCTTATGGATATGGGCGAGGATTTCACTTTCCCTCTCGGCAGAAGGCTTCTTGAAACCGTTTATATAGTTGCGCAGCAATGTAGCATTCATCCCAATAGAACGAGCAAATTCAGCCACGTTGATTTCCTTATGTGTCAGGAAGAAACGCTGAAGGGCTGTTGGCTCAGAATCTTCATAGTCGAAACTCTCGAAGCTAATGTCCTCATCAAGATGACGCCAATGGATGCCATCATAGCCAAAGGTGTATTGGCTGCGTTCATCGTCGGATGCTGCCTTCAACTTTGGATACCACAGCAGCGACTGGCTGTACTCTTTTCCCTCTTCGTCTATGCCAAATATATGATCGGCAGAAAACCAAATCTTTGTTATCCTCATATATTGTCCTCCCTTAACTATTAAAATGCTCTTTCCAACGTTTGACGATCAGGTCGGCATTCTCATCAATGACCGCCTTAATCTTCTTCAGGTCGTTTGCTTTTATCTTCTCCTTGACAAGCAATGTGAATTCGCTTCCATCCCAAACAAACTTAGCCATACCACCATTCCCTTCAACATGAATGTGGACAGGCTCATGCTCTTTACTGTAGAAAAAGAAAGAGAATCCAAAGAATCTAAAAACTTCAGGCATACCTCTATTTCATTAAAATGATAGCGCAAATATAGGAATTATTTTCGATACCAACGACTTTTTGAACAAAATATTTTTATATTTCGTTTTTTTGTTATCATTAATACGTGGAGAATAGACAACGAATTCTACTCCAACAAAAAGCCAGGCAAAGGAACTCCCCTCGCCTGGCTTCTTCTTGAATGTGCAATCTCTGTATTCTAACTATTCCTACACTCAGAACGTGCTCTGCATGAAATATGCCGTAATCATCTTGGACGGTTTTACATAGCTCAGAGCTAGTGCATGAGATTTGCCAACATAGCTGAAAGAACAATAGTATGTGAAAGAACCATTGCCACGATCATCGTATTCCTGCGAGGAGAAAGTGAGCTTCGACTCCAAAAAAGACTTGTAGGAAGCGAAATCAGACTCACTGCACTTTTCCACGGCGAAATATACGCTATACAGCGGACTGTCCTTGCTCAACACGGTGTCAAAAACATAAGTCAAAGTCTGGCTATAAGACTTGTGGTGATAAACAAAGGACCTGGCATCACTGCTGGTCAACTCCCATCCGCTGAAACCACCCATATAGCTGCGCACATCCGATTGGGAAGTGCCCCAATCAAGATAAGGAAGAATCCATTCACCTGAGCCAGAGGAACTGCCACTGGAACTGGAGGAACCGCCTTCGGAAGAAGACGAGTCACCACTACTGGACGAACTGGAAGACGTTGGGTCTTCATCGTCTGTCTTATCACAGGAAACAAATGACACGGCAACGAACATGCACAGCATCGATGCCAACACTAAATAAAACTTTTTCATAAAACTCTATATTTTAAAACATGAACAATAAAGGGTATAATAAAAGAACAAGTAAGGATATTGAAAAAACTATCCTGTAATCAAACAAACAGAAATAAAAACTATTGAAAGGGTGCTGTTCTGTTTATTGTACACTGAATGTTCCTACAGGAATGGTCAAGGAGGTGATTATACTCATATAGAAGACACCATACTCGCCCTCTTCCAATTCACTCAATGGGATAGTCAACAAATAGGACTGCTGACCATACTTGTGACCTTCGAAAGGCACATAACCAGCAGCTTTAGTTTCTTCAGTTCCAATTAGAGAAGACTCAAACTCAACCCATTGAATGCGACGCTCCTTTTTCTTAGCCTTGAAACGAACAATGCGATAAACGTCCATTGGGTCAACCTCGTTGTTTTCTCCCTTGATGAGCAATCGAAGGTTTTGACCATCAGGCGAAACAATATATGGGCTATGGCCACCCTTGAATATCACATCCATGCCCGATTTTCCTGCCAGACCACTGACAGTACCTGCTACGCCTGCTACATTACTCGCAGTCCTTGCTACCTTGATACCATTGATAACACCACCTACAGACCCCGAAGTAGCTGCTCCCAGCAAACCACCTGCTCCGATAATATTTGCAGCACCACCAAGCAACTTGCCAAACTTTCTGGCTGTGTTCTCATGCTTGCCTAAATTCCCAGACTCCTTCGGCAAGGCAACACAAGTGGAGTCACTGGTTAGCACATAGTAGCTGTTGACAAACTCGGGTTCTGGAACACGAACCTCTTGTGCGGTCGCACAAGTCGCTGCGAACAAAGTCGCAACAATCAAATAAAACTTTTTCATATACGGCGATTTTTCTGACTACCTTTGAGCAGCAAGCAAAGGCGGGTTTATAAAAAAAGAAGTGAGCTGCTGTCCATGCAAGCCTGAAGGTATCGCCAAACACCTGTACCCAAACACGAACAGGCAGCCCACTATGAGTGAGTTGCTTTGTTGCTCCATTGGGTACTTTGAATTGGCGATTCTACAGGCCTGGGGCACTTCCTTGATTATGCTGCAAAAATACAACATTTTCTTCATATTATCGCAATTTGTTCAATTTTTCAATGAAAAAAGGCAGGTTGCCACATGGCTACATCCAAACATTGGCGATTTTTCAGGCCAGGGCTTCCTGCCATCGTGTCGGAGCCGCCGTACTCACCCCATACACATATCGTATTTGATTATACTCGTGGCTCAAAACTGATGCAAAAATATGAAGAGATAATTAAACCGCCCCTCTATTTTAAGAAAGGGACGGTTTCGATTTAAGGATTATTTAGAATTGAATAAAGGGATAAATAATAACGAGAACTATGATTGAAAATTACAGCTTATCAGTCATCTGAATCAAATTCCTCGGCAATGAAACGGTTCTCGCTTCACCACGTTCACCAACAACATAATAATATTTAGCAAGATGGTCTGCAAAACAAGCGGTAAATGCGCATTTTATCTTCGTGCAGTTCGTATTGACCAGCTTCGAATAGTTGAACATGTCAACAAGCTTACTGACACTGTTCTTCTTGCTACTGGACAACTCACCTCCACTTACCTTTCTCAATATCTCCAGCAACTCATCCTGATAGTCGGGAAGGGTCTTAAAGGCAATCCCTTCCTCGTGCCTGAGAAAAAGAATATACAACGACTTGGGAAGTGGTTCCATCTTTATCTCCATATTGCCATAGTCAGATAGGATGATTCGAAAATCATCGGTAATCTGCATCCTACTCAAACCCTTCAAGTCTGAATAAGCTCGTTCAACCATCTGCTCAACGACATAGGACTTGACTCCTTTGAGTTTCAGTCTTCTCACCCTATCGTCAATGTCCGCCATCAGCTGCTTCGTTTCCTCATCGTAATCATCCATTTCGGAATAAATGCCTAAATCAAGATGCTCGGAAGCTTTTGAGCAAAAATACTCTTCATCTTCACCGATGTCCTGAATAACAGCCAGCAAGGCACGAACAAGGTTCGTAGTATCGAAGTTTTTTTCAGAGAGCGACAATCCACGCATATATAAATCTACGCCTGGCGACTTACGTCGTGGAATATCTACTCGGTACAGCAGTGAAGGTGGTACTTTGCTCCTGTTTTCAGGATGGGCCATGAACTGAAGGATATAGTCATTGGTCATCGCTGGGAAGCGGAATTTCATTCCTCGCGAATAGGGAGCGTTGTATTTAATAATGTCTGGTGAAGCATACATTATCTCATCAACAATACAGGGAAGGAAAATAAAATCATAACCTTTCCTCCTGAATATATTCCTGATAGCATTATAATTCTCAAATATATGCCAGTTGATGCCTAAATCAAATTTGCCCTCTGCATATATGATTTGCCGAGCTTCTGGCTCAAATGGCAAGTCTTTTAATCCTAAATAGAAAAACATACTAATCTTTTTTGTTTATGCAAAGATAAAACAATTTCAAGAACCAGCTCACTCATGGCAATGAAAAAAACGAAGATGTAGCGAAAAGATTATTTAAAGCCCAACGGAATCAGGCATCTATCATAATATATATATATTATTTTCTTTTTAAAATATAATATAATATATCCCTTTATTCTTCGCTACAACTCCGCTACACTTCGCTACATTTTCGCTACAAGCATATTTGGCAAAAACACAATCTAACTCATTGATTATCAATAACGCTACATTCCGCTACATTCGCTACTTGAAAATATGTTTCACGCGCGAGTAAAAACACGAAAGCATAAATGAGCACAAAAAAACCTGCAAGAAAGAATCTTACAGGAAAATTTTAAGTGGAACGTGTTTGTGAAATCATTTGAATGATGTGTAATACTCATTCAACTTCATAATACTCATTCAACTTCACAATCTCGGCATTAATCTTGTCAAGAAAGCCATCAAATATATCAGGAACAGGTAAGCGAGCATCATCTATTCCTCTCATATACACATCCTTAAAACAGATGTCTTTATTGTTTAATATCGTTCTAAGTGCAAAAATGATATGCGCCAAATATTTGACGACAGGACATCGGCCATATTTTTCTTTAGATGACAGATACTTTACGAACAAGAAATCATCAGGCTTGTCTTCGTGAGCAACATGAGCAAACCATGTACTCAAGTCGTATGCGTGTGCTCCGTCCGAAATAGTAATGCAATAATAAGCAGAATTTTGGAATATGATTATGGACAAATCGTTTCGGGCAAGATTATTCAAGACTTTCAATCCATATCGATCTAATGAGTCAGAATAGTCGATGGGAGCTTCATTGTATGGAAAAGCGTTTTTTGACCATAGACTGAAAAGACCGCTTATATCAATCTCGTCACCTATATGAGCAAAGAGAGGTGGTTCATCTCCTGCGTCATAAGATTTACTCAATGCCATGTTGTAGTCAACAATACATTTATATTTCACAAGATAGTTATCATCTTCATCACTATATTCTGTGATAGCAATAAAGCCTTGAAGATGCCATAGTGTACCTTCAGAATCTGCTATGATAGCCCTCTCTGAAGATTTGTCAATGTAACATGTACTGAAATCCATATCGTTTAATCATTTTTTGGGTTGTTTATCATTTTTGTTCACATCAGAAGAAGGAGGAACAATCTCTTCTATCGAATGGGTACGCCCCCACTCTTCTATCATTTCATTGGAGGTCTCAATCACTTCCTTGTTGGGTAGCTTTGCATATTCCTTGTTTCCATCAGGACCCGCTTCAAAAAACAAGCAATCCACTCCACCGACTTTAACCAGGGGCTTGTCGAGGAACTTGGAAGCAATCACTGCATCATCACCAAGCATTTCTATTCTATCATCTATCATCAGACCCACAAGATTATGGGGATAATGCTTGTTGTACTTTGCATAAAGCATCTTCAAGAGCATGAACTGGTCTGTTTCTGTCTCATTGCGCTTCTTCAATGTGTCTTCTTTAACGACATCAATCATGTACACCAAAGGGACACCCTTACGCACATTCTCCAATTGGAGAAGCTGGCCGATACGCTGGGACACGTTGCTGTCAAGAACAACCTCCTTCACGTTTTCATACTGATTGGACTTGCTGACTAACTTCAGCTGCGTAATAATATACCCATTATCGGCTCGCTCTATGGTGAACCTCAGGGAATTCTTGATTTTGTCTATTGCCATAACTAAAAGAATTTATTCATTGTCAAGATTGGATTCTAAAGTACTCAGTCTCTTCAAATCTATATCGTAGGCTTCAACTATCATCTTGTAATCGAAAGCAAGAACTCGCTCCTGGTCATACAGTATCTCATAGCTGGAAAGCGACCTGTCATCAAGCACGGTTCTTCGTTTTGGATTGCCGTCTTTGTCGTAAGTGATGAATTTCAAAGGTGATTTAGTCTTTCCCAGATATGCTGCCGTTGAGACAAGGTATGAATAAAGTGTATCGTCGGGTATCAACTGCTTGCCCTCTCTCTTGGCCTGTATGTTCACTTTCGAAAGACAAATATCCTTACGGAGAAAGAGTATCTGCTTGCCATCGTCATAATTAAGAGTGATGTCTTTCTTGCCCTGTTCTGATGCGCGTATGACAGTCAGGCTCTTCCTGGACACAATCTTGTAGTCCTGTCCTTCGGCAACATCGCCCAGTTGTCGAGCTTTGCTAAAAAGTGACCAGAACGACGCTATTTCGTCAATGCTATTCGACAAGGAAGCTTGGTACTTTACTCCCTTAACGATGGCTGATAGCACTTCACCTGTCTTGAATGGCAAATCCTTTACCTGGTCTTCCAAACAATACATTGTCGAAAGCAGGATAGCCCAATTGTTGATGATACGCTCATCAATTGCTGAATTAGACAACCGCTTCTTCAATGTGGACTGGGCACGTGACCAACAAGATGGCCATCGGGATTCAAACACAGCTCTGTGTTTTTGCAAGTCAACTGTGATATTTGTTGGCCCCATCCTGCGCATCTGCTCCAACTTGTTGAACTTGGACGTTGCCTCAAGGGTTCTCACAGATTGCTGGGACTCAAGAAAAATAAGACGTGTGAACAAGGCTATGTCTGCTGATGCCATTTCCTGCCCTGTCAAAATGACTCCACAATCGACATTAGTTGTTTCACGCCTATCACTGTCGGCTGACTTCTTGGAACGACCAGCTGAATCATAGACTCCTTTCAAAAAGTCTATCTGCTGGCCTTTCAGGGAATTCTTGTACTCATCAAAATGAACCAGTTCGTTTGACACTTGGGAACACTTGTCGCCCATGGCAAATAAAGAAGTGTTCTCAAGATTTGAAATTTCAGGACTACGCTGAAAAAGACACATTAGCGAAATGGCAAATTCAGTCTTTCCCGTCCCCTTCTTTCCATAGATATTCAAAAGTGGAAACTTGGTAGTACGAACTATGATGTCTCTAAACAAGGTGGCAAGATAGAAACACAAACTAATCATGCCATTATCTCCATATACATCGAGAATCTGACTGAAATAGTCATGCAAGGATATGTTCATCTGAGGGTCATGTATAAATCGCCTCTCGTTGGCATAGGAAGTCTTGTTTCTCTTATGTATCTTTGACAATGCAGGAAGATAGTAGTTTTCCTTTTCAAGCCTGATAATACCATACTCATCGATAGGGAACCACTCTCCCTGATAGACAATACCATTGCAAAAGGCAAAGAAACCATCGTCTCCAACCATGTTCCAGCCCATTTGATGGACACGATAAGCTTCTTCTGTCTTATCATACATATATGCCTTCAAATACTCATATTTCTCAGGCTTCTCGAAGAACCTGAAATTTCCCTTTCCCTCTATTTTCTCCTTGAACTTATCGAGCTTGGTGACATCACATTGCTTCAGTTCTATGGTTTTCTTTTGGCCATTCTCATTCTCAAATTCAAAAATCCTCGTTGGATTGTCATCGTCAGCTATGAGGAACAAAGGCTTGATAACAAAATTTGTCCAGTCTCTTTCCCTTCCTTGTGAGTCTATGCCATAGTAGTGTTTTCCCTGTCTATAGAAATTATAGTTTTCCAGGTCATCACCTGCCTGCTTCATCGCTTTCCTGCGCTTTTGTTCCTGCTGCCGACGAGCAGCATCAGACAATGCGGTCTTCCACACAGAGGCTTGCTTATAGCGATTCTTCAAGTCACACAAGTAGGACTTCTGCAAGGTGTCATCGGCTATGCAGACAAGCATGTCGCATATCTCATTGATGACCTTCAACTGCTCATCGCGGGTAGAGGATGGATCATATAGCTTAGATGCGTACCAAAGGATGAAATCAGTCTCTTGCAAGGACTCCCAGCGACTCATGTTTGTAATATACGAATCAGCATCTTGCTTTCCTGGAGTCTCTGACACGATTTCACGAACATTCACACGAAAACCTGATTCTACAGCCAAACGAGCGTTTTTAAATACGAACTGGATTCCTTTGCCATATTTCTCATCGACTTTCGTAACATCCTTGTCTGGTATAAAACAAAGAGTCGGCATGAAGGACTTAAATTGAGCCAACTGTTCCTTTGACCAAGAACCTCCCAAACTGGCTATGGCATTCGTGATTCCAAGAGACTGCAACCTGAGAACATCTGGTGCGCCCTCTAAAAGATACAGCTTGCCTGTCTGACGTGCTGCTCTCAAGGCTATATCTATGCCAAATACTGATTGGTGCTTGGTATATATAAGACAGTCACAACCATTCAAGTATTTGACCTCAGACAAATCATCAAGCGCACGAGCGGTGAAAGTAACAACCCTACCATACCTGTCTCGCTGCGGAATCATCAAGCGACCTCTGTAAAAGTCATAGAAGCTTCCTGGATGGGATTTGCTTTCCTTCACGAGACCCAGTTCTTCAAGAATGTCAATCCTTAATCCCTTTGAAATAGCCCAGCGAACAAACTCCCTACCAGACGATGGACTATAACCCAGCCCTATCATATTACAGAACTGAGAATTCCATCGTCCTTTCTTCGTAACTTCATCATACTCAGCATAAGAACGGCAAGCAAGTGACTCACTGGAAGAGGATAAATACTGCTCTCGATAAAAGCGAAAGGCATAATCCATATATAGATATTGTGTTTCTCTCTTACGGCGCAATTCTTCATCTTCCTGTTCTACTAAAGTCTGTCCTGAAAGATCAGCCTCAGGACAATACTTCTCAAGCAGATACCTGACAGCATCTTCAAAATCAAGTGAAAGCGATTCCCTAACAAAGGATATTACATCACCTCCTTTATTGCAGCCAAAACAATGATACAGATTAAGAGACTGGTCAAAATAAAGGGATGGAGTATTTTCTCGATGAAATACACAGGAACACTTCCTCCTATGAGTACCAGAACGGGTTAAACTCATATCAGGGTGAAGATCTTGGGCGAGTTGAACAATATCCACTCGTGACTTCACCATGTCTATGTACTTTTCTTGTATCATAACCGGGATATAATACAGACGTTCTACAAATGCCAGGAGCCAGACGCTATGATAGAATTCAACTCGCGGAGTATAGGAGGAGAAACATTACGAACTTTGGAAATATCTTTCTTCCACTTGATAAACTTGTTTTGCCATGTGTGAGGAGTACCACCACATCGACAACTTACAAAGGCTGTGAACAAGCCCTTTTCACCGTGATCCAAATTCGAATAGAAATCTGCTATTTCATACGTTGTCATAAATACCTTAATTTTTTTAGTTAATTATTTATAAACGTGCAGAAAATTCAGAAATAAAATCCTAATTTTGCCTACAAAAGTAACGCAAAAATATGATATTTAAAAACATTTGCTTAATTTATTGAGGATTTTAACCACAATTAACAAATATACAATTATGCTGAACACAGAACTTGTAGATAGTTTATACGCTTCACTGACAAGCAGCCAGCAAAAAAGCTTGACAACACTGCTTTTTAAAAATTCAAAACAAACAATGGCGTATTTCAAGAGAAGGAAAGACATCAGTCTGAACAAGCTTGAAATACTGGCCGATTTCTTCCACATGCCGCTGGATTACTTCAGAACAGGAAGTAGCTTCAAGGCAAACAACGTCAACGGAAGCAACAACTACGTCGGCAACGTTTCTATCAACACAAACCTCATGGTGGAAAACGACATGCTTAGAAGCAAAGTAAGCGCAATGGAAAAAACCATAGAGGCGAAAGACATGACCATCAAGATTCTAAACGAATCTGTCATTGAGAAAAAAGCTGAAATTATTGAGCTAAAAGCCCAAATCAAATCAGCCACATCAAAAGAGAACGAAGATTCCTCAAAACCTTAGGGTACAGACATCAACAACACAAAATAATTCGTTTCGTGTTAAGATATATATTTTACATTGCCTATATATATAAAAGGTGCATTAAGGATTGTTCGTACTCAAAGGATTAAGGAAAATAATATTTGATAAAAACAAAAATAATACCTATAATAAAAACGAATGAACTGACAAACAGCGTCTTACTAAGATTTGTCCAACGACATAACAGAGACATTTTTAGTTTAAATCGGACTTATTGATACGTTTAAACAAATTGATTCTCAACTATTTACACGAGGGAAAATTAACATATCGAATCCCTCTCTCTCCGCTTTATAATGAAAAGGGAACCTTACGGATTCCCTTTTTTTTATGTCTGTAAATCAAAAGCTTGCATTTTTAACCCATTGAAACTCTGCTATATAGAGGGAGGGACGTCCCTAAAATGACATAAGCAGTCATTGGACATCTTCCGCTATCATAAGCACGGAATGTATTACCAGATGTATTACCGCCCCCCGCTGTCAATAGTTTAAAGTAATACTTTTAGTAAAAAATGAACAAGACACCGTTATTAGAGTTCGTTTACAACCGCAAAAAGACTGCGACAACGAACAGGGAGGCAGCTGTTGAACTCAGAATTACTTTCGAGCGAAAACAGAAGTACATGACAACAGGCATC
>Ga0310691_10007285_pt1 | contig 11571 bp, 10 predicted proteins | sample 176DNAGHGlowgp2_FD_203887 | JGI IMG/M metagenome (GOLD analysis project Ga0310691, IMG submission 203887) | Sheep rumen microbial communities from Palmerston North, Manawatu-Wanganui, New Zealand - 1766 DNA GHGlow gp2 (v2) (version 2) | ecosystem: Host-associated > Mammals > Digestive system >... | reverse complement strand
GACTGCACATGCCCGATTCCCGTCATCCGCGTCGACGGAACGGGGACATCCCTTTCGGAACAGACCCGTTTCGATTTCCCGTCCGAGGCGGAATGCTGCTGCTCCCGCCCCCGGCTGTTCTCCTACTCACGTCTCCTTCGGATGGACCCGAACCTGTCCTTCGGCTCGTACGCCGCGCCGGGCCATTGGGTCGATCCTCGCCAATGCCCCGACCATGCCTTGGTCTACGCGACGGGGGAATCCGGTTCGGCCCCCTCGGAAATCGAGTATGAAATCGTGCACCGTCGCTACGACGGTAACGGAAATGTAACGACGAACGAAAGCGCGGGAACGAGGACGCTCCGCGTCTGGGCGACGACCCCGACGCTGGAGCCGATCACCATCGTTCGCACGGACGACCGCATCCTGAACCCGTGCGGAATCATGACGAACGAAACGGCGACCTTCCGGATCGACGTTTCGCCCGCCGCCTTCCCGGATTCCCTGATCGAATGGAGCGCGTCGCCCGCGGGTCGGATCCGATTCGTCGGCGACGTCCGAACCGGTCGGCAGGTTTCCGTCGTCGGAGTGTCGACCGGCGACGTGACGCTGACCGCGAACATCACGGGCTACGCCGGACCGCCGCCGCTCGTCCGCGCCCGCGTGATGCCGCGGACGACGGTTCCGGTCTACGCCTGGATCGTGTGCGGAACGAACGGCGTTCCCGCGGTCGAGGAACCCGTCCTTCGCGGGAAGTTTCCCGAGATCAACCGCATCTGGGACCAGGCCGGCATCACGTGGCAGCTGGCGGAAGTCAACTTTGTGACGAACCAGGCGTGGGCGAGAATCAATGATGATACAAATCGAGTTGACCTCCATTCAACCATCTGTTCGTATGGTTCAGCACCGAATGGGGTTGAATTGTATTGTGTAGGAACGATTGAAGGCGCCGGAGGGTTGACGAGCACCAACGGTTGCGTCGTTCAGGGAAACAGCCCGGCGGTTTCGTATGCCCACGAGTTTGGGCATTTGTGTGGATTGCGCGACATCTATGCAATTCGACCCCAAAAAACGAATCTTGCGGTTTCCGGATATGTGGACAAAGATCGTCTTTCGCTCGATTGGTCGTCCGACAGCCATGAAGGATACTATCCGCCAAACCTAACACAATCAACATTGATTCTTCGTTTGTTGATGCATGGAAGAAATCCATCAACACAGTGCGACATTTCCGCTGGCGACATCGATGGCCTCTGGTATCATTGGCGGAAAGATGATGAGACCGGAATATGGGGATTCCATCATGACCTCGGAATTGTCCCTGTCGGCTTTTATCTTCACGGAAACAAACAACCCACGACAAAACCATGAAAACGCTGATTTCCGTTCTTCTCGCATCCGCCCTAATGGCCGTTGCGAAACCCTTCGGCCCCATTGAACCATCCGACAGCCCGTTGGTTCTACCCGATATCGCGATCCCCGACGATCCGATCGCCTACTATGCAGGCCTGAGAGATGCTCTCTCCGACCTTCACGAAAAGGGAATCGCCGTAAAAGGCTATCTTCAAACGGTCTGCAAACTGTCGAACGAAGACGCTGTTCTGGCTCTGAAATATCTTATCGACAACCTTGCCGGATGTGAATCGTTTCGCGACAAGGATGATCGTTTTCAGGCCATTTGTTGCATACGTGACTATCCATGCGACGAGGCTTACGCCCTTCTCGAACACCTTCTCGCCGACGAGAATGAACCCGAACGACGGGCGGCGGCGTATTCCCTGACACGAATGTCTCTTGGCGATAGCGCCCGTCTTGCACGCTTGCAGGCAATAGTAGGTACGATCCCGACGGAAAACTGGGCACGACAGGAGGTGTATCAGACGATAGCCACTCATTTGCAATATGCTGGCCCGTTGTCTTCAAATCAAATATCGCTTGTCCGGTTTCTATTGAATCGGACCATTGTCGACGCTCAGTTGTTTGACATGCTCGACGAAATCCTCTGCCGCGAAGTTCCCAAGTGGCGGGCGAGTCCGCAGCGCGCGGAGAACGCCGCGAAGATGATCCGCGAACATCCAGACGACGCTCGGCTCGTCGCGTTCTTCGAGTCCGTGCGAACCAACGCGCTTGAGTCGGCGCGAGTGGCTGTTCCTGCAGAACGGCACGATTCCGCGCCGACGCCCGTCACCACGAACCTCGTGTCCGAAGCCGGCTTGTCCGCCGTGCCGGACGGCGACAACGCCGCTTCCGATCCGTGGGCCGATCTTCTCGACGACCTCCCGGAAAAGAAACCTTGGGTTCCCCCGCCCGGCTGGGAGCCGCCGTTCTGAGTGCAACCGGCGCAAGGGCGCAAAGCAGCATTCCCCGGTTTTCTTGCGGCAGGAAACGAGCAACGCAAACCGAAGGGGGCGGACGGATTCCGGTCACTTTCTTCCGTCCCGTCCGATCTCTGCAGGATTCGGCTACGGGCGAGTTGCCGATCCCAGAGGCGCAACGACGAGATCCCGATTGGCTTGGCCCAGATTTCGTGTTCCGGGTCTGGATCGACAATGCGACGAAAACCGTCTTCCTCGGCGAGGTCGGGCAATGACCTGCCGGGTGGGTGTTGCTACGAAGGAACAAATCCATTCATCCAGGCGTTGCATCTCGACGGCAATCCGGCTTTGGCGACTCCCTCCGACTATTTTCCAAGCAACTTGACGGCGCCCTGTCCGTGCCCTTCAGTTGGACGGGGCTATTCCCGCCCGTTCGTGGCGAAGAGGGGCTTCTCGACGCCGAGACGGCGGGCGAGGAGGACGACCTCCATCACCTTTCCGTAGTCCGCTTCCTTGTCGCCGCGGACGACGAGGGAGAGCTTCGGGTTCTCGGCGAGGCGAGCCGAGAGGGCCTGCGCGAGGGCGTCGAGCGTGAGCGAATCCTCGCCGAGCGAGATGCGGCCCTCCTTGTCGATCGTGACGACGCTCGTCTTCTCGTGGGCGTCGATCTCCTGCGTCTTGCCGTCCGGCAGCTTGACGGGGAGGCCCTGCTCGATCATCGGGAACGTGATGATGAACGTGATGAGCAGCAGGAAGGTGAGGTCCGAGATCGCCGTCAGGTTCATGTCGAACAGCGGCTTCGAGGGGCTGGGGTGTCGGCGCGACATCGGAAGGGGGAGGCTGGGGCGGGACGGGGCTAGAGGCGGGACTCGGGCGCGGGCGGCACGGACGGCGCCGGAACGAATGCCGGCGCGTAGGGCGCCGCGGCCGGCGGGGGCGGCGGCGGCGGGGCGTAGGCCGCCGCGGGCGCCGGGGCCGGCGCGGGGGCGGGGACGTAGGCCGGCGCGTACGCGACGGGCGCCGGAGCGGACTGGATCACCACCTGCGGCGCGGCCGGCGCGCCGCCCGAGGGGGCGCTCGACGAGCCGTGGATGCGGATGATGTTCGCGAGCAGCTCGTCCGTGAAGTTCTCCAGGTCCACCTTCTGGGCGTTGAGGCGGTCGTTCAGGAAGTTGTAGCCCACCGCGGAGGGGATCGAGACCAGAAGGCCCGCGACCGTCGTGAGCAGCGCGCTCGCGATGCCGGGCGCGACGGCCGTGATCACGATCGCCGAGCCGCCGCCAACCATGTCCATGAACGCGCGCATGATGCCCCACACCGTGCCGAGCAGGCCGAGCGACGGGGCCGCGTTCGTGCAGGTCGCGAGGAAGGTCATGTGGGACTCGACCGCGAGCAGCTCGCGGTTGAGCGCGCCCTCGGCCGCCGCGCGGACGGACGCAAGCTCCGACTCCGGCAGCGCCGGGCCCGTGACGCCCGCCTGCCATTCGGCGACGGCCTGGTCGGACACGCCGTGGCGGTGCAGGTAGTTGAGCAGCTCCGTCATCGTCGTCACGTAAATGTCCGCGAACGGCACGTTGCTCACGAACCCGTTGGTCGCCTTCACCTTGAGCTGGGCGGGATGGACCGACGTCCGGAAGCGGGCGAGGAAGCCGCGGTTGTGCCGCTTCGCGACGGAGAGGAACGCGCGCTTGGAGGACATGAGCGTCCACGCGTAGACCGAAAGCAGGATCAGGATCGCGACGATCAGCTTGCCGAAGAGGTCGCTGGTCCGGAAGGCGAAGAGGATGGTGTGCATGGCGGGGAAGGGGCTAGAGGTTGTCGCGGAAGTAGTGGTCGATGCGGGAGCCGCAGTCGAAGGTGGCGGCGATGAGCGCGCAGCGGATCCACATGCCGTTGCGGACCTGCCGCCAGTACATGGCGCGCGGGTCGGCGTCGACCTCGGGCGCGATCTCGTCGCGGCGCGGCAGCGGGTGCATCAGGATGGCGCCGGGCTTCATGAGGGCCATTTCGCGGAGCCCGATCTTGAAGCGCGACGTGTCGATGCGGGCGCTCTCGCCGCGGCTCTCGTCCCATTCGTCCTGGATGCGCGTCATGTAGACGGCGTCCGCCTCGGGGAGCCACGCGGCCATGTCCGACGAGACCTCGAAGGCCTGCCCGCGCGAGCGCAGCATCTCCAGGATGTCGTCGCCGATCCGCAGCTGCGGCGGCGCGACGAAGACGTGGCGCACGCCCTCCCAGTTCGTGAGGAGGTTGGAGAGGGAGCGGACGGTGCGCCCGCGCGCGAGGTCGCCGACGTAGACGATCGTGCGCCCGCGCAGCCCTCCGCGCCGCTCGAACGAGCGCTGGAGCGTGTAGACGTCGAGCAGCGCCTGGGTCGGGTGCTGGTCCTTGCCCGAGCCGGCGTTGAGGATCGGGACGGGGCGGCGGCTCTGGGAGAGCGCCCACGCCATGCGTTCGGCGAGGCCCTTCTCCTGCGTCCGCATGACGATGAGGTCGAAGTAGGAGCTGAACGTGCGGATGGAGTCCTCGCGGCTCTCGCCCTTGAACTCGGAGGAGACCGAGGCGTCGCGCACCTCGCCGGTGCGGAGGCCGAGGATCTGGCAGGCGGAGAGGAAGGAGAGGAACGTGCGGCTCGACGGCTGCGTGAAGTAGATCATCGCCCGCTTGTGGAAGAGGAGCCCCTGGAGGAACTCCATGCCGGCACGGCTCTTGGCGATCGAGCGGATCTCGGTGGCAAGGCCGCAGAGGCGGTCCAGCCGCGCGCGGTCGAACTGCTGGGCGAAGAGGGTGTGGAACGGCATGCCGTCGGGGCGGGCGAGGCACTCGACCTTGTCGGCCATCGGCAGCGCCTCGTATTCGGGCCAGGTGTAGTCGGTCAGTCGTTTCATGGGGGAAAGGGAAGGGGGTGGGCGGCGGGGGGGGGCGACGCGGGCAAGGGCGGTCGGGAAGGGAACCCGGACCCCGCAGGGAAACGCCGCCATTCTACCAGACCGCCTCTCGAAAACGCAAGGGCGATCTTCGCCAGAGGGGGCCGTCCGTCGCCGCGCCGTTGCGCCCGGGCGGACGCTGTGCTAGACTTCGCCGCATGACCTTCGAATTCGCCAAGATGCACGGGGCGGGCAACGACTTCGTCGCCGTGCTCGACCCCGGCGCCGCGTTCCCGCTCGACGACCCCGCGCTCGTCCGCCGCATGAACGCCCCCCACGTCGGCCTCGTCTCCGAGGGCATGCTCGTCCTCCGCCGCCCCGCCCCCGGCGAGGGTGCCGACGTCCGCATGGTCTTCTTCAACCCCGACGGCTCCCGCGCCTCCATGTGCGGAAACGGCGCCCGCTGCGCCGCCTTCCTCGCCCGCCGCGCCGGATGGGCCCCCGCCCGCCTCCGCCTCGCCACCGACGCCGGCACGATGGACGCCGAGGTGCTCGACGACGACGGCTCCGGCCCCGCCGCCCGCGTCCGCATCGCCCTCTCCCCGCCGTCCGGGCGCCGCCCCCGCGTCCGCCCCGACGGCGCCGCGTTCGACTACTTCGCCGTCGACACCGGCGTCCCCCACGCCGTCGCGTTCGTCGACGGCCTCGACGCCGTCGACGTCCGCCGCGAGGGCGCCCTCGTGCGCCATTCCGCCGCGTTCGCCCCCGCCGGGACCAACGTCGACTTCGCCCGCGTCGACGGCCCCCGCGCCCTTTCCGTCCGCACCTACGAGCGCGGCGTCGAGGACGAGACCGCCGCCTGCGGCACGGGCTCCGTCGCCGCCGCCGTCGCCGCCGTCGAGACCGGCCGCTGCGCCCCGCCCGTCGACGTCCGCGTCGCGTTCGGAGACGTCCTTCGCGTCGAGGGCCGCGTCGATGCCGACGGCCGCTTCGGGGATCTGCTGCTCGTCGGCCCCGCGCGCTTCGTCTGCCGCGGCGTCCTCGACCTCGCCGCCTTCGCATGAACCGGATCCTCTTCGAGCCCGGGGAGGAGGAGGACGGCGCCGTCGCCCTCTCCGGAGACCGCGCGCGCCACGTCTCCGCCGTCCTTCGCGCCCGCGAGGGCGACCGCCTCCGCCTCGGCCGCGTCGGCGGCCCGCGCTACGACGAGGCCCGCGTCCTCTCCGTCGCGCCCGACGCCTGCCGCGTCGCGCTCGGCCCGCCCTCCCCGCCCCCGCCCCGCGCCCCCGTCGACCTGCTCCTCGCCGTCCCGCGCCCCAAGTGCCTCCGCCGCCTCTGGCCGCAGATCGCCGCCCTCGGCCCCCGCCGCGTCCTGCTCACCCCCGCCGAGAAGGTCGAGCGCGACTACTGGGGCAGCACCTTCCTCCGCCCCGAGGTCTACCGCCCCCTCCTCCTCGAGGGCCTCGCCCAGGCCGGCGACACGATCCTCCCCGAGGTCCGCGTCCTCCGCCGCCTCCGCCCCCTCGTCGAGGACGAGCTCCCCCTCCTCTACCCCGAGGGCGCCCGCCTCCTCGCCCACCCCGCCCCCGGCGCGCCGGACGCCGCCGCGGCCTTCGCCGCCGCGCCCGCGCCCGCCCTCGTCGCCGTCGGCCCCGAGGGCGGCTGGTCGGAATTCGAGCTCGGTCTCTTCGCCTCCCGAGGCTTCCGCCCGATCTCCCTCGGCCCCCGCGTCCTCCGCACCGACACCGCCGTCGTCGCCCTCCTCGCCCTCGCCTCCGCGACGCGCCCTCCCGGGCCCGCAGAATCCCGTTGACTTTCCCTCCCGTTTCGGACATACTTCCCCCTATGCCGTGCGAAGGCCCCGCGGCATCCCCGACACCCCCTCGCCTCCGTTCCATGCGCAGCATCATCAACCACCTCATCCAGCTTCAGGAGCTCACCCTCATCCGCGACGAACAGCGTTCCATCCGCGGCCCCTCCGCCGACCTCGGCGCCCTCAACCGCGCCATCGAGGAGATGACCGAGTCCCTCGACCCCGCCACCAAGGCCATCTTCACCCGCCTCAACAAGAAGGACCATGTCGTCATGGCCCCGATGAACGACGGCAAGTGCGCCGTCTGCGGCATGCGCCTGGCCATCTCCCAGGTCCAGGCCGTCAAGCAGTGCCGCACCCTCGTCGCCTGCCCCAGCTGCGCCCGCATCCTCCACGACACCGAGGGCGCCCGCTGGGTCGCCGCCCGCCCGAAGCACTCCGCCGGCGAGCCCAAGTCCGGCATCGCGCGCTTCTCCGCCCCCGTCCTCATGGTCCCCTCCCTCCGCGCCAAGACCGCCGAGGAGGCCATCAAGGAACTCGCCGGCGCCCTCCAGAAGAACGGCTTCGTCGACGACGCCAAGAAGCTCGTCGCCTCCGCCATGGAGCGCGAGGCCACGCTCGGCACCGGCGTCGGCCACGCGCTCGCCTTCCCGCACGTCCGCGGCATCGAGGGCGGCGGCCTCGCCCTCGCCTTCGGCGTCAGCCGCGCCGGCATCCCCTGGGGCGGCTCCGACTCCGGCGTCGCCAAGTTCGTCTTCTTCTCCACGATCCCGACGGCCGTCAGCATGTTCTACCTCAAGCTCCTCGCCGGCCTCGCCGAGTCCTACACCAAGGAGGCCAACCGCAAGGCCGCCCTCGAGGCCTCCACCCCCGAGGAGCTCTGGAAGGCGCTCGTCAAGGCGACGCGCCACACGGTCAAGTAGAGGCCGCCGCGCCCCCTCCATGCGCCCCGCCGCCGCCCTCGCCCTCCTCGCCGCCCTCGCCGCCACGGCCCGCGGGGAGGGCGCCGCCGCGCACGGCCTGCCCGCCATCGACCGCTACGACGTCATCCTCTCCCGCACCCCCTTCGGCGCCCCGCCCCCCACCACCGGCGACGCCGCGGGCGCCGCCGGCGGCGCCGGCGCCGGCGCGGACGCCCCCGCCCCCGAACCCCCGCCCCCCTGCCCCGTCGTCCTGCGCTCCGTCTCCTCCTTCGGCGGAACCCCCGCCGCCGGCCTCGTCGACACCGCCTCGGGCCGCTCCTTCCTCCTCCGCCGCGGCGAGTCCGTCGGCGGCTACCGCCTCCTCGACATCGACGCCGCCCTCGGCGCCGTCGTCCTCGCCCAGGGCACCAACGAGTTCTTCGTCCCCCTCTCCTACGCCTCCGGCCAGCCCACCAACCTCGTCCCCGCCGCCCGCGCCCCCTACCTCACCGTCTTCCGCCCCGCCGCGCCCGCCGCCCCCGTCCCCGTCGCCGAGCCCGTCGCCGCCGCCCCCGCGGCCGGAGGCGCGACCGCCCCCGCGGCCGATTCCGCGCCCGCCCGCCGCTCCCGCCGCGCCGCCGCCCGCGTCACCGACGAGGAGGAGGCCGAGCTCGTCCGCCGCGCCACCGTGACCGACCCCGACGGCTCCACCCACGTCTCCTTCCGCGAGCTCAACCGCCTCCGCATCGAGCTGCGCGAGCGCAAGGCCGCCGCCGCCCGCGAGGCCGCCCTCGCCGAGGAGAACGAGCGCCTCGCCGCCGCCCGCGCCGAGGCCGACCGCCGCCGCGCCGCCGAAGAGGCCGAGCGGAAGGCCTCCGAGGAGGCCGAGAAGCGCCGCCGCGCCGCCGTCGTCGAGGCGCTCGCCCGCGGCTACGACGTGGAGGTGGACTTCGAGCTCACCGCCGACGAGGCCGCCACCCTCCGCGAGGCCGGCTTCGCCGTCCCCGACGCCGCCCTCGACGACGACGCCTCCGCCCCCGAGGACTCCGAATGATCGACTACCGCGATTTCGCCCGCGAGGCCGCCGCCTCGCCCCTCCGCTGCATCGTCCTGGCCCGCCACGGCGAGCGCCCCCGCATCGCGGAGGAGGACCCCACCTACGGCGAGAACCTCGGCCTCACCGACGCCGGCCGCGCGATGGCCCTCGCCGCCGGTCGCGACCTCCGCGGCGGCCCGCCTCCCTCCGAGTGGGCCTTCTGGGCCTCCCGCCTCCTTCGGACCCGCCTCACCGCCGCCGCCGTCGCCGAGGGCCTCGGCGCCGCCGGCGCGCCCGTCTCCGTCTCGACCGAGGCCAGCATCCCCGGCCTCTGGATCGAGGACCAGCCCCTCACCCACCGGCACTACTTCTCCGAGGGCTCCGTCCCCTTCACCGACCGGCTCATGTCCACCGGCCGCGCCGAGGGCTACCGCCCCATCGAGGAGAGCACCCGCTTCGCGATGGACTGGATCCGGACCTTCGACTTCGGCGCCCGCTGCGCCTTCGTCGCCACCCACGACGTCTTCCTCGCCTGCCTCCTCCAGGGCCTCGGCCTCGGACGCTTCTCCTGCGCGAACTGGGTCGGCTTCCTCCAGGGCTGCGCCCTCCTCGAACGCCCCGACGGCACCTGGCGCGCCGACTACATCGTCCCCGACAAGTCCGCCTGGCGCAACGCCTTCGTCCAGTAGCCGCGCCTCGCCCCATTCGGTGGAACGGGGGGGGATTTCAGCGTGAAAAATCCGGGTTGCGACGACGGGGAGGGTTCGGGTATACTTCCTCGCGAAGCCCCGCACGGGGCTCGGCCCCGCCCAGTCCATCCGGTTCCGCCTCCTTCCCCACCGCCCCGCCCCTCCATGAACGACATCGCCTCCTTCCTCGCCTCCGGCCGCGCCTCGCTCGGCATCGAATTCGGCTCCACCCGCATCAAGGCGGTCCTGATCGGACCGGACTGCGCGCCGATCGCGCAGGGCGCGTTCGACTGGGAGAACCGCCTCGAGAACGGCGTCTGGACCTACCACGACGACGAGATCTGGGCCGGCCTCCGCGCCGCCTACGCCGCGCTCGCCGCCGACGTGCGGGCGAAATACGGCGTCCGCCTCGAGCGCCTCGCCGCGCTCGGCTTCTCCGCGATGATGCACGGCTACCTCGCCTTCGGCGCGGACGGGAGCCTGCTCGTCCCGTTCCGCACGTGGCGCAACACGATCACCGGCGCGGCGGCGGACGAGCTCTCGAAGCTCCTCTCGTTCAACATCCCCCAGCGCTGGACGATCGCCCACCTCCACCAGGCGGTCCTGAACGGCGAGCCCCACGTCCCGGACATCCGCTTCGTCACCACGCTCGCGGGCTACGTCCACTGGAGGCTCACCGGCCGCAAGGTCCTCGGCGTCGGCGACGCCTCGGGCGTCTTCCCGGTCGACAGCGCCGCGCTCGACTACGACGCGCGCATGGTCGCGGCCTACGACGCGCTCCTCGCGCCGCGCGGCCTGCCGTGGAAGCTGCGCGACCTCCTGCCCGAGGTCCTCCCCGCCGGCGCCAACGCCGGCGCGCTCACCGAGGAGGGGGCGCGCCTGCTCGACCCGACCGGCGCGCTGCAGGCCGGCGTCCCGCTCGCGCCGCCGGAGGGCGACGCCGGCACCGGCATGGTCGCCACGAACAGCGTCGCCGCCCGCACGGGCAACGTCTCGGCCGGCACGTCCGTCTTCGCGATGGCCGTCCTCGAGCGCCCGCTCAAGGGCTGGTACCCCGAGGTCGACATGGTGACGACGCCGACCGGCAAGGCCGTCGCGATGGTCCACTGCAACACCTGCACCTCCGACCTCAACGCGTGGATCGAGCTACTGGGCGAGGCCGCCGCCGCGCTCGGCGCCGACGCCGGGCGCGACCGCCTCTTCTCCACGCTCTTCTCCAAGGCCCTCGACGGCGCGCCCGACGCCGCCGGCATCGTCGCGTGCAACTACCTCGCGGGCGAGCCCGTCACCGGCTTCTCCGAGGGCCGTCCGCTCGTCGCGCGCCTGCCGGACGCGAAGCTCCGGCTCGGCGACTTCATGCGCGCCCAGCTCTACTCCGCGGTCGCCACGCTGCGCCTCGGCATGGACATCCTGTTCGAGCGGGAGAGCGTCGCGCTCGACTCCCTGCTCGGCCACGGCGGGCTCTTCAAGACGCCCGTCGCCGGGCAGCAGATCCTCGCCGACGCGCTCGGCGTCCCGATCACTTGCCTCTCCACCGCCGGCGAAGGCGGCCCGTGGGGCATGGCGCTGCTGGCGGCCTACCGCGCGGAGAAGGCGGAGGGCGAGTCGCTCGAGGACTTCCTCGCGCGCCGCGTCTTCGCCTCCGCCGAGCGCTCGACGCTCGCCCCGACCGAGGCCGGCCGCGCCGGCTTCGACGCCTGGCTCGCGCGCTACCGCGGCCTGCTGGAGGCCGAACGCGCCGCCGTCGCCTTCCTCCCCCTCTAGCCCGCCCTGCCCTCCCCCTCTAGCCCGACCTGCCCTCCCCCTCTAGCCCCGCCCCCCTTCCAACTCCTCCACATCGACTCGTTCCCTGTTCGTTGTTCGTTGTTCGCTGTTCGTTGTTCGTTGTTCGCTGTTCGCTGTTCGTTGTTCGCTCCCATGACCGTCCTCCCCTCGATCCTCGCCGCCGATCTCGGCCGACTGGCCGACGA
>Ga0310691_10007283_pt1 | contig 11574 bp, 23 predicted proteins | sample 176DNAGHGlowgp2_FD_203887 | JGI IMG/M metagenome (GOLD analysis project Ga0310691, IMG submission 203887) | Sheep rumen microbial communities from Palmerston North, Manawatu-Wanganui, New Zealand - 1766 DNA GHGlow gp2 (v2) (version 2) | ecosystem: Host-associated > Mammals > Digestive system >... | reverse complement strand
TAAAACCCGCCGGAACGACCGTGAAATGTCCGGCGATCGGGTTGACTGCCTTGTCGTCGATATAGAAATCCGCGTTGATCTTTCGCGTGTCTCCGCCGTATAGTTCAATCAGTTCGGGAAGGTTTTCGTTGACATACTCGAATTCAAGTCCGTGTTCCCGGCAATACTCGACCGCAAGATCCAGATCCGCCCCTGTCCTGCAAGTGTTCAGAATCAGACGCGCCCCGCGTTCCTTTTCTTTCTTCAGGAAGCCGAACAGATTCACGTTCGGATCCCCGACGCCCGGAAATCTCCCGAATGATAGTGTCCCGTCAAAATCAACTGCATAAATCACATGACCGTTCAGATCCATTTCGTCCCCCTTTGCCCTTGATGTCGCCTGTTATGATGTAAAGTTTCAGCGGCGGAAGGTTTCTGATCGCGTCCGTCAGGTCTGATTCGTTCCTGATCCCGATCTTTGCAAGTTCCGCCTTCAAGTTTTCAATCTGTTTTTCCATGTTCCCCGCCTTCCGTCTGGATCATCCCCTGACGCGCTACTGCTGCAAGCCGAACCGACTTTCCCGCGATACCGACCGCCGTGTTGTATAGTTCCGGGAACCGCTTTTCCTGAATCAATAGATCTGCGTCGTCCAGATCGTCACGGATTGCGCCCGCTGCCCGGTGCGCTGATTCTTTCGCCTGATCCGGATCCTGAATGTGATTCAATTCCCGCCTTTCGCGCTCGATATCCTCGAATAGTCTGACTGCCGGTTCGATCATGTTTCCTTTTCTTCCTTTCCGAATATGTAAATGTCGTAATATAGGAATATTGTCAGATCCTTGAATTCATACATCCGCGTCAATTCCGGTTCATAAGGCGGTAACAGTCCGCGTTCTTTGAATTCTTTGTGTCTGATCTCTGGACTTGCTACCACGCGCCGGACTTCCGGATCTCTTTCCAGATATGCGTCCGTGTCGCCGTGATATGCGACCATTGACGCGTAACCGGAATATAATATTTTGACGCCCGGATCGAATTGTGGTTCACGGTTTCCGCGTTTTCCTTCAATGATCCGGATCCTGTCTGATCCTTCGATGACTGACAATATTTCTGATAATCTCATGACGGTTTGATCCTTTCCTGTTTCTTATTTGTTCGGGAAATAACAATATATCCACATAACATATCGCGGTTTCTTTGATTCCTGTTCCTTTTCCACTTCCGGCGCGATATGCTTTATCATTACGCCCTTCCCGGCGTATTCCTTGAACGCCTGAACCGCTTTCCCTTTGAACGCTGTTATTTCGTCCGGGTTTAAGAACATCCCCGTCGGGGACATTGTTTCGTCCATGATCCGGACTGTCTGTTGTGGCGAAATAACCGTCAATAATGCTTCAAGTTTTACGTCCTGTTTTGTCATTGTCCTGTCCTTTCCTGATCTAATAGATCAAATAATGAAATCTGCGCTGTTTCGCGTTCATACCGCGCGGCGGCTGCCTTGTAATAATCCGGATCCAGTTCAAAACCGACGAATGACAGTCCGTTGTTGTGCGCCGCTATCAATGACGACGCGGATCCGACGTGTGTGTCGATGATCTTTTGACCGCGTGTCGTGTAATTTGCAAAAATCCAGTTGTAAAGCGCGACCGGCTTTTGTGTCGGGTGGATCCTGATTTCCTTTTCTTTCATGTTCCCCTGCAGCATACCCGCCCAACGGAACCGGAAGATCCGGACGGCTGTCTGGAATGATGTCAACGCAAGTTCGCAGTCCGCGAAATCGTTCTGTCCGTTTTCCTTGTCCCAGACGATCCAACAAGGGGACGAAGCCCCCCGAACCCTTTGACAACGCTGTCAATGAAATGATTCGCCCCGAATATGATCTGATTCTTGCTAATCCGTTTCAGTTGTCGGAAATATTCAGGATCCGGCGCGGATATGTCGCCGCCTGCGTATGTTTTGTAATTTTTCGACGCCGCAAGTTTTGACCGGCTCGCGTTGTCCTTGCTGAATACCTTGATCCCATACGGCGGATCGACGATCGCAAGGTCGAAAAAGTCGTCCGGGAACTCTTTCAGGGCGTCGTTGCAGTCCATGTTGTAAAATCCGAAATCTAACATCCTTTTGTCCTATGCCCCGCCGCTGTCGGGCGGGGCGATTCTTTGATTATTTGATTACAAATAGCGGGGCGATCCCGCCGTCGGCGCTCGCGGCGGAGTCGTGGCTGCTGCCGATGCCGTCGAAAGAGCAAAAGCCGGTCGTGCCCGCAGCCGACGGATCCGCAGTCCAGTACCAACAAGGATCCCCGTCGTCATCGTATGCGACACGGTTCCGTCGTTCTTTTGTGAACTCGAACTGTTTATCCTGTCCGTTGTATTCCGACCAGTCTGTCCGCCCCTGAAGTTCAAATTCTGACGGCAGGAACAACAGATCCTCACATTCGACCGTTTCGCCGTCGATTTTCTGGACTGTTTTGTGTGGGATGATGACAGATCGCAGATCATCCGGGAAAAGATCCAAAATTTCCCCGTTCAGATATCCGCGCATTTTAGAAGCGGCGAAACCGCCTTCGTTTGCGTCATCGTCGTTCATGGATCCACGTCCGACGATCTTTCGAAGCCAGAACACAACGTCGCCCTGATCGTAATGATCCTGCGCCACGATGACCGCCGTCGCCTGATCCCCGTTCTTTAATTCAAAATTGATTTCTGTTCCGACAGGAAGGGAAACGCCCGCGCGTCCTTTCCTGATAATGTCCTGAATGTCGATCCATTCGACGCGCTGTTCATTCTTGCGGATGATTCCGACAGATCCGGATCCTTCGCCTGCTGCCCCGGCGTCCTTTTTCATCTGATAGATCTTTGTCGGTGCGTTTGTGTCCTGCTGCCCGACGGCGTTCTGAAGGACAGTTCTTTTGACCGCTTCCGCAACCTCTGACGCGTGAATCTCGATCGCCGCCGACATAACCGTCGGATCATCTTCGCCTGCTGCCTGTTCTTTCTGTCCGGTTGCCATTTCCCGCGCGTATGAATACGGGACTTCGCAATTTGCCGCGTTCATCAGGAATTCCGCCTTGACCGCTTCGCGCATGATTCCGAACAATTCCCCCGCCTTGATTTCGATTTCTGTTTCCGCCTTGAAAAGATCCACGATACTATTTGACATTGTTTGATTCTCCTTTCGATTCGTTGTTTTCCTGTCCCGTCATTGTGATCGCGTCAATCGTCACTTCCTTGAATACCTGTTCCAGAACCGCGTCCGCGTCATCGATCAAAACGCGTCTGACGTGTGATCCTCTGAATCTGGATTGTTCATATTCTCGCAGCGTGACCGGGAACAAAATATGACGCCCCTGTTTTTGTGCCATATCCGCCAAACATACCGCCCGCGCCCTTGTCGCTACAATGATATATGCGTTCGTTTCTTCCGCGATTCGGATCAGTTCTGACGACTTCCCCGCCTGTCGCTGTCTGATAATCTTTTTCAATTCCCGCTGCCCCCTTTCCTGAATGTGTTTATCAATCGCCGGATCGCCTGTTTCAGTCGTTCGACCTCGATCCGGATCGCTTCCTTCTGTTTTTCTCTATCTGAAATGTTCATCCCGCTATCCTTTCACATCCCTGCGCCCCTGAATATGACGACCATTGAAGGGAACGGTGCGCCCGTAGTACCCCCCCCGAACTTTAATCTGCCCGGAACGAACCTGATTTCCGAACGGTGCAGGATGTAGTCGTGAAAATAACGTGTGTCCGTCCTTGCCGGGATCAGCATAACGACAAGTGTGTCGTCCTTCGTGCCTTCCCTGAATGACTTTTCAACCCATTTCCCGATCGCGCGTCCGTACGGCGGATTACAGAAAACACGATGTCCCGACCAGTCTTTCGACAGTCCGTCATCCTCTTTCGTGAAATACATTTCCGCCTTGTGGTTCTGTTCGTCCGCGCATGGATCAAGGTCAAAATGAAATTCCCGATCCAGTTCGTCGAAAAAGTCCTGCGGCGTCGCCCATTGATCCGTTTTACTGCTGAATAGTGCCTGATTCATTGCTTTGTTCCTTTCCTGTTTGGTTTGATTCCTGCGCCTGCTGCCCCGGCTGTTCTTTTGCCGGTTCCTGCGGCTGTTCCTTTTGTCTGATCTGATATCTGACAGACTTCTTTTCGTTCCCGTCGCTGTCATAGACGACGCGCGGGCGTTGTACCAGATAATGATCCGGATTCTGATCGAAGAACCAGTTCAGGATCCGCAGGCAATATTCCGCCGTGTCCCTGTTCGTCTGATAACAGATTTCGATCGGATTGTTGTTCCTTGTCGTTTCCGCTGCCTGGTCTGTCTGTTCCTGTTCGTTCATGGTCTGATCCTTTCAAATTCTGACAAGCGCGATCGAATATATCTTTGAATCCTTTCCCGCTGCCATTTCCTGACTGTTCCCCGTTCTGTTCCGGGATCGGTTTCTGACCTGTCAGGATGTCAGACGCCCACATGATCCCCGGAATTGCTTTGATCCTTGTCATTCGCCCCTGTCCTGAAGAATCTTGTCAAGGCGTTTCGTCTTTTGTCGGATGATCTCGTTCACTTCTTCCCCGTTCTGGAATATGATTTCCATTTGTTCAAGAACGATTTTCACGTCGGCGATTTCCTCGGCGATATTGTTCGCGCGTCCCCGGCGTTCGTTCAGAAGTGCCTTCGTCAGTTCCGACATTTCTTCGATCATCATGTCAACCTGTGCGTTTTTGCCGAATGTGTTCACGGCGCGGTTTAATACCTTCGCCCGCTGTTCCCAGTCTTTCAGGCTGTCAAAATATCCGCCCGTCGAATAATCCCAGTCGATCGTCCCGTCCTCATAGATCCCGATCCCGTTCGCTGTGACCGTCCACCCGGATTCAATGTTTTTCATGACTGCCGAATATGTGTCATCCCCTGCCGCTATGCAGATAAATTGACCGCCGCCGTTGTTCTTATATATCCTGCCGGGATATGGATCGAAATGTTCCCTTGTCATCGTCTGGATCTCCTTTCTAATAGTCCGCTTCGATCTGTTCGTCGCGTTCGTCGTAATATTCCCCGTCGTAACCCTTCGCCATAAGTCGCGAATAGCATTTGAAGCAGACAAGGCGGAACGTTATTCCGTGACAGTCTTTTGTGAATTGCATATCCGCCCGATCGACTTCCTTTTCGCATACCGGACAGATCCGGATATCCTTTTCTTCGTTCATGGTTTGATCCTTTCCTAAACGCTAACGGCGTTTATTTATGTTAAAAAAATTTATACTGTTGCTGACTGCTTTTCAGAATTCCCGAACAGTTCTTCGAACGTCTTTCCATAACGACGCGTCAAGATCTGGATTTCTCCGACATCAAATTCACGTTCGCCCCTTAATCTGCGACGTGTTGTGTCGGTGCTGATATTAAGAATCTTCGATAATGTTTCGGTGTCGTCGCCGTTGAAAGACATCGACGCGCGAAGTCCGGGATAAATGTTGATTAGTGCCTTCGCCATGTTTTCACGCTCCTTTCATTTTCTTAAACGCTCCCTGCGTTTCCCCTCATGCAGATAGATTAAACGCTTTTCGCGTTTATGTCAAGCGGTTTTTCTTTTTATTATATTTCTATTTGCGTTTATTATCTTGCATTAACGCATTTTTGCGTTTATAATAATTCACGAATAGACCATATTATGAAAGGAAAAGGCGGGGAAATATGTCGAAAAAAAGAACAGTCGAAGCGCGAAGCCCTGAATATGAACAGTTGGGACGGCGGTTGACGGACGCCCGGAACGCCCTTGAAATATCACAATCAGAAGCGGCGCGGCGGATCGGGATCACGCAGTCCACATATTCAGGATATGAAACCGGAACCCGGCGGATTAAATTGTCGATGTTACAAAAGATCGCCGCCGTCTATAATGTTACGGTTGATTATCTGATCGGGACGGACGCCTATTCAGAAACGCGTCCCGCGCTTACTCTGTCCGATCAGGAATATGACCTGATTGTCCGGTTCAGGGAACTTTCCGACGTTGAACAGGGAATGATCCTTCGTTCTGTCGGAATAAATATATAAATATCAAGAAAGGAATCAGACCATGAAAACAGGAATCAGAAAACCGAACATCAAGAAATCCATATCAGCGCGGACGACCGGGAAGGTCAAACGCGCCGTCAAGAAGTCCGTGAATCCCTTATATGGTAAAAAGGGCGCGGGATTCGTCAAGGATCCGGCGAAATCTGTCAAAAATTCCATTTATCACAAAACAACGATCGGCGTGTCCGATATAATCGGCGGATCGGGATCCAGTTCGCCCGCTGCCACGTCGTCCCCTGCTGCCCGTTCCGCTTATTCAGGAACAGATCCGGCGGCTGCTGCCCCTGAAAAGAAAAAAGGCGGCGTTCTTTCGATCATCCTGATTGTGATCGGCGTTCTGTTCTTGATCGGCGGGATCAATGGTTTCTCGATTGCTGTTTCAAACGGGATCTTCGGACTTGTCGTCGGCGGCGTCCTGCTCTTTTCTGGAATACAGATCTGCCGTCGCCGTAACAATAAATAATAGAATTAAAAAAGGATCAAGCCATGAATGAAAAGAAAAAGATTGTCGCATTATATACCCGCGTTTCGACCGGATATCAGATCGACAAAGATTCCCTGCCGTTCCAGAAGAAGGAACTGACGGCATATTGTAAACACATTTTACACGCCGAAAACACGGAACTGTTTCAGGACGCGGGGAAATCCGGCAAAAATACCGACCGCCCCGCGTTCCTGCGGATGATGAAAAAGATCCGCGCCGGGGAAGTGTCCCACGTCGTCGTTTATAAGATCGACCGAATATCCCGGAATCTGATCGACTTTTCGATGATGTATGACGAATTTAAGAAATACCGCGTCACGTTCATTTCCCTGAACGAACAATTTGACACGTCAACGGCGATCGGCGAAGCCGTTCTGAAGATCATTCTTGTTTTTGCTGAACTGGAACGGAAACTGACATCAGAACGTGTCACGGGCGTGATGATCGACCGCGCAATGTCCGGGAAATGGAACGGGGCGCGTATGCCTTACGGGTGGAAATGGAACACGGAAACAGAATTCCCGGAACATGATCCGGTCGAATCAGAAAAGGCGCGGACGCTTTATCGCGTATATGATGAAACCCATTCGACGGCGAAGGTTCGCGATTATTGTTATGAACACGACATCCAGACGAAGCGCGGCGGAAAATGGACAACATCAACGATCCTGAACTTCCTGAAAAATCCTATGAATAAAGGCGATTACAGATATAATTATCGTGGATCCGCGCGTGGACAGAAGAAGCCAGACAACGAAGTCGTCTATGTTCCGGGCGTGTTCCCGCCCCTTGTGGATCCGGATCTGTGGGAACGTGTCAACGCCGTGATAAAAGAAAACGGAAAAGGAATCGCCCACAATCCCCACGTCAAGAAACACGTCCACATATTCACGAACGGACTTTTGACTTGCGAAAAATGCGGGGCGTCCTTTCAGGTTTCGACACTCGACAAAAAGCGTCTGAACGGATTTCAACCGTCCCTTTATGTTTGCACGAACCGGCGCGTGTACCGTTCCTGCGACGCGGCGTATTGTTCCGACGTCCTGATCGGTGCGTTCGTGTTCAATTACGTTCGGAATCTGGTTCAGGCGACGAAATCCCGCGCCCTGATAAAGTCCCCGGCGGATGTCGAACGGATATTGTTGTCCGGGGAAGAATTCGACCGGATCCGGAACATCGATCCGGCGGATCTGGATGTCGTGTATCAGGCGATCAGGGGAACGATCGCGCCGTCAAAAGGTCTGTCATACATCCCGACGCCCCCGGATCACGGTCAAAAGGATGAAACCGAACTGTCAGGACTGCGGGCGGAAGCGTCCAGACTATCCCGCGCCCTTGACCGGCTCAAAAAGGCGTATTTGTTCGACGATAACGCCCTTCCTGAATCCGAATATCTTTCGACGCGGCAGGATCTGACAGAACAGTTGACGGCGGTCAATAATAAGATCGCGGACGCCCTGACCGACGAATCATATTCGGAAGCGGCGGAACTGTCATTCGTCAATAGTGCGTCGTCGTTCCTTCTGTCCTATCGGCTGCAGGGATCCGATCATATTGTATATTCGGATTTCGCGGCGGCGGTCGAAAAAACCGTCCTGAAGAACTTTGTCAACCTGATAATCGATCACATCGTCATCCGGGAATCATACCCGGTCGAAATTGTATTCAAGAACGGACTTCGGAATCGGTTCATCCTGAAGGACTGATCCGTCCCCTTTTTCTTTCCCCTTCATCCCCAAAAACTACACCATAAGAAAAAGCCGCTATTTCAGCGGCTTTTCGTTTCCCGTGTTCAGTATTCATTTGACACCCCATGGTGACCGTACACGCAGACAAGGGGCGACCGATTTCGTCCGATTTCTTTTTTACTATTTCCCGGCATTTTTTAATGAACCAATACTGACGATATGGTTCATTTTCCGGCGGCGGACTGTTCAGATCCATTCCGTCGATCATTTCCTTTATTTCATCATTGAATCCTGACATGGTTTGATCCTCTTTTCTTTTTGTGATATCGTGGGATATTCTAACATAAACCCATAAGAAAAGCGACTGTTTTTTGACAGTCGCCTTTCATCCGTGATATGATTATCCTTTATATTTGACCAAAAGAAAGTAAATGTTGATAGTTACCGCCCGCGCCTTTCTTGCGGACTGGATCCCCCTTCCTTTTGTATTTCCGCGCCGCGTTATGCGACGTAACGGTTCCCCTTCCAATATCCGGCGATCCAACCGGACGGAATTCTGATCCAGATGTCGGATCCGTCTTTCTGGATGTCAAGAACGGTCACTTTTGTGTATCTGTCGATCGCGCCGTCCCTGTCTTTGTCGTTCCTCTTTGCGTCCGCCGTCAGTTCGGCGTGTGTCTTTTTCCTGCTGCCCGTTCCGGCTCCCGTCCTGACATTCAATTCGACCTGACAGGTGTATATCTTGCCGATCTCATATTCCGGCGCGTTTGAAGCCTGTCCGACGCCTGTGTCCGATGTCGGCATATTGCCGCCATTCAGGGCGGCGTCCCATTCGGTCAGGTTATGCGCCCACACGACGCGAAGGTTGTTCTGGACGTATGTCGATGACGTCGCATATCCCGCCGCCTTGATCGCTTTCAGATATGATTCCGGATCCGCGCAACCTTTGACCGCCTTATATCTGGAATATGCTATGAAATCATAATATCCTTTCACGCCTTCTTCCATGTTGGCGTATGCCCTGAAATTGTCCTTGATCGCCGTCAGGACGCCCGTTTTGTATTCTTCCATTGTCCGCATATTGACGGACGCGCCCTTCCACGCTGAACCACATTTCAAGCCGAAATAATTATGATACTTCGCCGCAAGGGACGACAGTCCATAACCAGATTCAAGACACGCCTGCGCGATTGCCGCCGACGCGCATTTGTACCCGTTCGCCTTTGCATACTTGACGATCAGGGGCGCGATCTGCATTATGAACGCCTTCTGTTGTGTTGCTGTTGCCATGCTTTCACATCCTTTCAGTTGCTTTCCTTCTGGTTCCCTGATTCGGCGATCTTCATTCCTTTGACCGCCGCTTCGATCATGTCGTCGATGAACTGATCTGTCAGGTTGATGTTGCATTGTTCAAGCGCGGACGACAACGCGTCCCTGACGATTTTCTTTCGTTCTGCGCCGGACTTGTCGCCGAAGCATTGCTGCGCCATATAGACGAACATTTCCGCCATTTCCTGCGCTGCCTTGAACTGTTCCGCCGTCATTTTCTGACGGATGAACGGAATGACATCCGCCCTGATTGTGTAGGCGATCAGACACGCCGCCGCCATGATGACAAGTTTCAAGATCTCGACCATTGTTTGATCCATGTTTTCACATCCTTTCCCTTTTTGTTCACTCTTTGTTATCTATCCGACGGATCCGCCGTCAAAATCGGATCCGGAAGGATCATCGTTCCCGGACATTGTGATTTTGTTATCCTGTCCGAATTTGTGAAGGTTTTCCGCCTTTGCCTTCCAGAAATAGAACCCATGCGCCACGCCCGACAGTCCGAACACGCCGGGGATCAGGAACGCAAGGGGCGAAATATCTTTCATCCAGAAAACCGCGACAAACGTCAAGATGACCGTCACGGATGTGATGACATCCGACACGATCAGAAGGATCTTTGACATTTCTGTTTTTCTTTTCTTTCCCGTCATTTGACAATCCCCGCCATAAATGCCGCCCCGATTGCTGCGGCGATTGCGCCGATCAGTCCCCCGATCAGGGCGTCCCAACGCTTCGCAGGCTTTGCTTCGATACTTTCAAGGCGTGTCCCCTGTTTTGATATTTCTTCCGTCATCTGTTGGATAGAAACGGCGATCCGTTCTATCTGCAAGGCTAAACGGTTGAATTCTTTCATAGATTCTTCGACAACGCCGATCCTTTTGTTCTGACGGTCGTTTTCGTCTTTGATCCTTGCGTTTTCGGATTCCATTCTGCGGGCGAATTCCTCATGTTCCCTTCTTGTCAAATATTCCTGTTCCATATAGTCAAAAATTTCCTTTCTTTTCGCGGTTTTATCGCTTTTACACCCTTATTATGTAAAACAAAACCCCGACGGTGTGACGAAATTTCGTCAGTCCCGCCGGGGATATTCAGGAAAAGATCCGGAAGCCGGATCCGCTTCCGGCAATTTAGGCGGCTGCGCCGCTTTCCTGTTCGTCTAAAACCTCATAGACGACTTCGCGAAGGTTGTATAAAACGGGAACCTGTTCGCGTGTATATGTTCCATTCTGAACCAGTCTAACCCATACTTTGACAAGTCCTGAATCCTTTGTGAATGTCATCGTCCTGATCTCCTTTCTTTTATGCGCCTAATAATCCCGAAACAAGGACTGTCAGTTCTGCGACGCTCTGTTCCGCTGCCTGAAGCTGCGCCTTCAGATCCTTGTTTTCGATTTCCTGATCTGTCAGTTCGCGGATCGCGAATCTGGTTCCTTCGTCCCACGGATAGATCGAAACAAGTGTCATGTTGAAGTATGTCACGCCGTCGATCTGGATTTCCTGAAGGTTTTCGTCTGTCAGTTTTGCTTTGTTGATGACTGTCCCGGATTCATACGTTGTCCCGTTCTGAACAACGTCTAACTCGGTGCCGTCTTTCAGACGGATCAACACGTTCGGGAAACTCATATCGTTTGAATTCTCCCCTGAACCTTTTCTTGTTTTTCCCATTGTTTGAAACTCCTTTCTTTTCGTTGATGATTTCCGTTTGAAACAGTTCGTTGAACAGTTTATCCATATTCCGCGCCGTGCGGTATGAATCAAAATGTTTTATGTGTCCCTTCCACGAATTGAACGCTTGCTGAACATCGTCAAACGTGACCTTTCCTTCGTCCAGTTTACGGCGAAGGGCTTTCAGTTTTCTTCGTTCCCTTGTGATCGTCCCACGATCCGGACGCATTACAACCCGCCCGGTGTCGGTTAAACGTGTTTTGACCTTCAGGAACTTGAATTCGTCCGATAATCTGACGATCTTCGTCTTTTTCTCGTTCAGTTCGATTCCGATGTCGTTATACATC
>Ga0310691_10007281_pt1 | contig 11577 bp, 16 predicted proteins | sample 176DNAGHGlowgp2_FD_203887 | JGI IMG/M metagenome (GOLD analysis project Ga0310691, IMG submission 203887) | Sheep rumen microbial communities from Palmerston North, Manawatu-Wanganui, New Zealand - 1766 DNA GHGlow gp2 (v2) (version 2) | ecosystem: Host-associated > Mammals > Digestive system >... | reverse complement strand
CCCGTCTGGGCGTGGCACGGAGTTCTTCGCAGACTTCGACGCATGGATTAAGGAGTCAACGCTGAAGCAGTCGAGCATCAGCGCACTCTATGAGCAATGGATAGCGCAGGGATGGTTGCACGTCTCGCCTGGCGACATCTTCCAGCCGTCGCTCTTCATCAACCGCTTGGACGAACTCATCAAGAAAGGCTGTCAGTTCATGTATTGGGGCTATGACAAGTATCAGTCGAAAGACCCCATTAACACCCTGAAAGCCTACTTGCAGAGCGCGTGGGGCATAGCGAACCCAGACCCATACATTCAGGTAGTGAGTCAGTTGAACAGCGAGTTCAACGCCCCGACTGATGACCTCTTTGCCGCGATGTTTGCGCCCGTGCCGTTCATCAGCTTCAGCCACAATCCCATGTGGCCGTGGTGCTTCGGCAATGCCGCGCTGGAGATTGACGGGCGCGACAACAAGCGACCCGTGAAGCGGAGCCAGTCTGACAGTTGCAAGGTTGACCCCGTACAAGCGTTGATAATGGCGTTAGACCTGTATGAGAGGTATGAGGGGACGCTGCACTAAAAACTTTCCAATATTGAAAGAATTGACAAGAATTTGAAAGAATTAGTAACTATGACAGTAGAACAATACGACCAATTCAGAGAGGTCATCAGAAAGAAAGGCTATAAGCAGTACAACCACCCCGGCACGATTCACAATGAGTCGTGGTACTTCTACAAGGGCTTTGCCCATACGGAAGACGAGGACGGCGAAAGTTCGCCAGGCTATCAGGTGATTTTCTTGGTGTGGGACTATCGCAACCATCGCGTCGAAATACCCATGCCGCAAGAAATGACAATGGGCATCACTCCGCTCATACAGACTCAGAACCATGAGTATGAGCGCATCGACCTCGAAATCACCGACGACAAGGTGATGGACGTTGACAACGTGGAGCAATTTGCACACGACTTTTATTTCAACTTCTTACTGATTCACAACCTATGAAGCCATTAACGTTCAAAGGCTTAGACCCTGATGACTTGCACACCTGCCAACACTGCCAGCACTCGTTTCACGACATCGGCATGTGTCGGAAGGTGTGCGCCAAGTCGGGACAGCCCATCGCACCGATGGACTATATTCAAGTAAACGACTGCGAGGAATACAAGTCGCCGTATCTATCCGACTACCGACGAAGAAAGGATTTGGAAAACCAATTAAAGAACAAGGAACTATGATTATCATCGAGACAAAGACAGGGCCTCACATGATCAATGAGCGTGAGACCATTGGCTGCTCATTCGACAAAGCGAAGGGTGAAGCCATCGTGACGTACAACCGAGACCCGCGTGAGGTGGTGAGCTTTCACGAAGGCACACCGATAAGCAGAACGGAATATCCAAGTGTTACGTTTACCGATGTCGAGGACGTGATATACGTCACCGACCAGAACACGGGCAGCTATCATTATAATGGCAGCGAGATAGAACGCTTGCAAGAAGTGGTAAAGAATGACATAAGCTATCAAACCGACCTTATGGTCAAGTGCAATCAGCAAGCGGCAATCATCGAAGAGTATGCTTTCTTCCTGCGTCGTGTGTCACCACATCAGCAATGGCACAAGTTTATGAAAGAAGAGCTTGAATTGCTTGATAAGAAAGTACGCGAAAAATTCCCCAAGTTTGACGTTTATTTCGGACGTAACGACGACAACTAATTTATATAACTATGGCAAAAACAGTAAACAACCAACGGGCAGGGCTTCGGATCTGCCCTTAATGATTGAAGGAATTATGATAGTAGATAGCATGACCCACGAAGAGGTCTACAAGGAACTGGAGCTTGACCGCGAGGCTTACAGCCGATGGTGGCGGCACCAGCTGAACGATATGAAGAGGCCAATGCTGAAAAGCACGACGTTTCCGCGTCACGTCTGGCGGGAATACACATCGCCGAGACGTAACAAATACCTGTTCTTCACCCGTGTCTTCGACAAGCGGATGAAGGCAATGTTGACCGGCATCGCGGCCCTGCGGAAGACCAACGACGGGATGACGATATACACCACTTGGCTCGACCGCCAGAAGCTCATCTCGCCGATGGTGCTCATTCCGCACATGTGGAAGCGGTATGCAGAGCGCGTCGGTGTTGATAAGAAAGGCATCGACTTGGTAAAGCACTACTTCATTCACAACGCCAACGGCAAGGATTCGCACAACCAGCGTGCCGTTGGCCGAAGCGTGCGATACAACGGTGAGGAACACTTGGCATGTTGCGTCAATGAAGGTGTGCTGCTGGGTCAACAGTACGGCGATATGTTTGTTGCCCGCACATTCATCACCTACGACATGTGCTGTGGCCAACAGCAGCAGGAGTTCGAAGGGTGCAAGCGGCAGATACTGACCGACCGCGAGATGTATGAAGAAGCAAGAAAATTTTATTATTAAGCATTATGACAAACAAAGAAGCAATCGACCGCTGGGCGGAGCAGATCATCCCAGCAACGGATTTATAACTACAACAAATTAAACGGATTAAACGGATTATGAAACAAAAGAAACGAGTTTATATCAGTGGGCCGATGACGGACCCGAAGACGGGAAAGGTGAGTGCGGAGAACCTGCTTCTGTTTTGGCGGGCAGAGGACTTGCTGCGCGATCATGGTTATGATGACGTGGTGAATCCCGTCAGGGTGTGGACATGCAAGTTCCCGTGGTTGTATCGGTTGTTTGGCTACCGGCTGACGCTGCTGTATGATATATGGTTGCTGATGCGGTGTACGCACATCTATAAGTTGCCGCGCTGGCAGCAGTCGCGTGGTGCGAACATTGAAAGTTGTGTGGCGTACCACTTTAAGATTTGGCCGGTGCGCCAGAAGGTCATCGACGCCATCAACAAGAAACTGGAGAACATCATTAAAAATAACGAAAACCAAAACCAAAACGAAAAATAGTATGGATAAGCTAACGAAAGATTTCATGAAGTTCGAGGGCGTGCTGGTCATCATCCTCGGACTGTTGGTGCTGTGGGCATTGTGCTCGTGTACGAAGACGGAGTATATCACGGTGGAAAAGGTGCGGAATGATACGACGTACATCAATAAGGTACAACGGGATAGTATCTATCTGCATGACTCGACATTCGTGAAAGTGGCTGGTGATACGGTGTGGATTGAGCGGTGGCACACCAAGTGGCAAAACCACGTGGAACATGACACCGTGTATAAGGCCCGCACGGACTCGGTGCCCGTCCCCTACCCTGTCACGAAGTATGTGGAAAAACCGCGCTCGACGTTCGAAAAAGGAATCATGGGCGTGGGTATCCTCTCCATCATGGCTCTGGTAGTCTTCATCGCATTCAAACTGAAACGTTTCTTACCATAACCGCTATGCTGATAGACTATAACAATCCGAACGATGCGTGGTTCAGGAATCACGACCTGACACCCGACGACCAGATACGGATGGGATGCTTCCAGATGTTGGCATTCCTCATTATCCTGTTGGCTCTACTGTCGCTGTGCATCCTGCTGCGGTAAACCCGCGGCGACGTTTGGCACGAATGGTAGAACAAATAATCAAAACGTAGACAATTATGGATTTGAAAAAGGTTTTATCATTCGTGCTCCTGTTTTTGTGGGTAATGGGTATAGTGGGCGGAATAGGTTGTAGTTTCTACTGCTACGCATATCCGTGTGCAATAGGTGTGGTGGTTGCCGCTTGGCTGTCGTGGCCAAAGGTGACTGAGTTGTTTCACAATCTGACGGACTAACGGCGTATGGAAATCACACTCGAAGCAATCATCTCGTTCATCGGCTTGTTTCTGAGTGGCGGTGCCGGTGCGTTTTTCACATGGAAATGGCAGAAGCGCAAGGCCAAGGCAGAAGCCGAAAAGGAAGAGGCTGAAGCCAAGAACGCTGCGATGGACGCGGTGAAGAACATGCAGGAAGCGTATGAAAAGATGTTTGAAAACGTGAACAAATATCTGGACGATGCAACCATCAAGGTGGACGGCATGAGGAAAGAGCGCGACTACTACCAGCAGCGCATGGAAGAAACGCAGGAAAAGTTCGACAAGTTTAACCGCACGGTGATGGATTGGAAGCAGAACACTGACGATACCATCGACGATTTGAAACGCAAGGTGGCACGTAACGGACGGCAGATCGAGATGATGCGCCCTTTTATGTGCGGAAAGCTCGATTGCAGCATGCGTCAGCACGTAGTACTATCGGAAGACGGCACGGTTAAGACCAAACGACCGCAAAAGAAGGCCGGTACAGTGGTCAGCGGCGGAACCGCTGACGCCCCCGAAAAACCTGCCGACATTGAACCCATAAACAGCGATGATCTATGAACACCTATCTCAGTAGAAACTTCACCCTCGAAGAACTGTGCGCAAGTGCTACCGCCAAGGCGAAGGGCATCCGCAACAACCCAGGGCAGACGGACATCGTGAATCTGTGTGCGCTGACTCATCAGATATTGCAGCCTTTGCGCAATGCGATGGGCGAACCCATTAAGATAGGCAGCGGCTATCGCAGTCTGGCACTCAATCGTGCCGTTGGCGGTGTCAGCAACAGTCAGCACATGAAGGGCGAGGCGGCAGACCTCTGCATTGACGGCGACATGGAAAAGGGTCGCAAGTGGTTCAACTGGATAGCCAAAAACTGCGAGTTCGACCAACTGATTTGGGAACACAACACGAAGGGCTCCTACTGGGTCCACGTCAGCTATCGTGCAGACGGGAAAAACCGCCACCAAGTCATCAATAACTTACTGAAGAAATAGCGGCTTGCGGCATAAATAAAAAATAATAAATAAAAAATAAAGGATAGATGTCCAAGAATTACAGCATCACGTTCAAGAGCCTGCGGGCTGGTACCACCTATGTCGTGAACATTGGCGGTGGCACTGGTGCTGCCGTGCCGCTGAAGGGCGGTGCGCAGCCATTTACCACCGAGGAGGACGGCGACGAGGACATGTTCAAGCCCATTCGCACACAGTCGGGCTATATTCGCATTATGGACGACGGGCGCGACTATAACGGCAACGTGATAGACGCGACGATGGGCGCGAACTGGTGGCAGGACCTGATGCCGGCGACGGACACGAGCAGGCCTGTGACGCTGACGGCTAACGGAACGGTGGTTTGGCAGGGATTCATGCAAGCACAGAACTTTGGCGGTGTGCTGTATGGCAACCCGCAGGAGCGCGAGTTCCCCGTGCAGTGTCCGCTGACCATATTGAGCACGCAGCAGCCGACGACGCAGGACATTCAGATTCGGTCGTTTGCCTATCTGATAAACCTCATAGTGACGATCCCCGCCACACTGTCGAGCGATGCCGTCGGGTTCGATTATATCAAGGTACAGGGCGGCATGGACGCGCAGCAGTGGTTGATGAAGAAGTTCGACTGGCAGAACCTATTGAGCGACAGCAGCAACAACGACATCACGCCGCGTTACAATATGTTCGAGGCGTTAGAGGACATCTGCCGCTTCTGGGGATGGACGGCGCGGACGGTGGGCAGGACGCTGTATCTGACGTGCACTGACGACCAGGTAGAGCAGACGTGGCTCGAGATGACCGCCTTGGAGTTAGCCACGATGGCTGGAGGCTCGACGGCAGGCACCACCAGCGGAACGTTCGCGACGAAGGCGCTGACGGGCGACATCTTCGCCAGCACCGACAACGACGAGACAACCATGCGCGGTCCGAACAAGGCCGTAGTCAAGGCCGACTGTAACGAGCAGGACACCGTGACGCAGTTTGCGCCTGGCACCGTCGAGTTGCAGATGGAGGGAATATCGCCGGGCTATGAATGGGTGCAGGGTGAAAACGATCTGACGGGTTATTTCACGACGCAGCGCCTTGCCAGCTTCGACTCACTGACATTGAAGGGTACGGCGACATCCGACGGCGGATTCTATCGCAGGCAAATCTATTCGGAGGGCGACCAGCAGGAGGCCGAGGTGTGCGACATATTTGCATTCAGCAGCAGATATATATCAGGCAATGATCCTATGATCAGCATTCAGACCAAGGAAGTGATGGCTTTCTCGGGCGGTTCGCTGAGTTTCAGCGGTTCGGTATGGATAGGAGAAAAGAAATGGAACTGGAGCGACGGCAACGATAGAATTATTGCCCGTATCGGCATTGGCATGACCCGTGCGAGTGCTGTATGGTATTATCAGACGCTTGATTTAAGCCGCATATTGGATTACGGATGGAGTAATACCGAGCAAGAAATAAATCTGTTGGTGTCGAGTGGTAGCATTCAGGGAGTTGTGTCTCGTAATCGCGACCCAGATGAAATCCCCGAGAACTACCGAACCATCCAGGCAATCCCCATCGACGACAATATATCGGGCTATGTTTTTGTCGATTTCCTCGGCATGTGTCACGAATGGACCGAAGACCAAGACAGTTTCGAGATAGGCGACTTTGCCATTCATTTCTCGCGCGACTCGGTGTATATCCCCACAAGTGCAGGAGAACCACGTCCAAGAACGATGACGAAGAAGCGCGTGTCGACGAAGGAATACACATCGTCGAACCCTGCTAACGTGGAGAATGCGCAAAACGTGGACCTGATATATGCGTCGGATAATAACATGGAGTACGGCTACGGGCTGGTATTGAACGCAAACGGTTCATTCATGGCGACGGCGAAGTATAACGGCAACACGAGTGACGAGCACCCCGAGCAGCACCTGGCCAACCGCATCACGTCGTACTGGCAGACGTCGCGGCGCAAGCTGACGCCCGAACTGCGTACCGACGTGGTGGGCGACTTCACGCCCCAGCACTACGTGACGCTGGAGAACCAGACGGGCCACTTCTCGCCGTTGGCCGTGACGCGGCAGTGGCGTGATGACGTAACGATAGTATCATTAGTAGAAATGCCATAACGATATGCAATTATCAAGAGACGCGATACAGAGAATGACCGAAAGCGGCGTCGGTGGCGGCAGCAGCTTCGACCCGTCGGTGCTGGGCGGTCTGGCCTCGCAGTCGTGGGTAGAGAACATCTACGTCAGCAAGGCATTCTTCAACACGCTGTTCACAGTGAACGGCACAGAAAAGGTTGAGACGAAAGCCCCCGGTGCCACGACGTGGACGGTGGTGTCGACGACGGCCATCGTGATGTCGCCGAACGAGACACCCTCGCAAGTCGAGGTGGAAGACGAAACGACACACGTCATCACCCGCACCACCCGCAGCATCACCAACATCGAGATCAAGACCGGCGCATGGACCAACTCGTTCCTCAGCGCCTTGGGACTGAACAGCGCAGGCGGTGGCGGTGGCGTGACGCTGAACGAACCGCTGGCCAGCATCAATACCGCCAGCCTTGGCAGTCCGACGGCAGCCGGGCAGGTCATCACCTGGAACGGCTCGTCATGGGTGTACGATATACCCAGCGGCGGCGGTGGCTCGTCGACGCTATACGGACTGACGGACGTCAACATCAGCAACCCGACGAACGGACAGGCGCTGGTGTATAATGCCACATCGCAGAGGTGGGAGAATCAGACCATCGGTGGCGGTGGTGGTGGCGGCACGCTTACCAGCATCGGGCTCATCATGCCGACAGGATTCGCAGTCAGTCCGTCCACGCTGATGGCAGACGGCGACTTCACGGTATCGTTTGCAACTGGGTATGGTCTGCCACTGACGGCTGACGTGGCAAAGGGTGTGACGGCCTACGGCTGGGGCAACCATGCCAACGCAGGCTACCTGATGGAGTCGACGTTCAACAACTATCTGTTCTGGGGTCAGTCGATTAATAACGGCGTAGTGCAGGGCTCGATAGACGCAGGAACCAACGGCGGAGCCATTACCGGATTCCATTCTATTGAACTGAACACAGAAGGTTCTCTGAGCGGCTATGGCGGTTATATTGACTTCCACTACAACGGAGCTCTCTCCGACTACACCGCACGCATCATCGAAGCGTCGCCCGGTGTCGTTCGCATCTACGACAAGTTGCAGATCGGCGATGCCGTCATCGAATGGGACTCGACGAACCAGTGTCTGAAAATCAACGGCGGTGTTTATGCAACCAGCTTCGTGAGTGCGCTGGGATTGTCGTCGAACTAAAACGAAAACGATATGTCATACGATAGCAGCAACAAAGTAATCAGTGCGCCCGTCAGCGTGGAGGATGCCAAGCAGTGCGTCCCCGTCACGCTGTCGCGCACGGTCAGCGGCGAACCACAAACGAAGCAATCGTCGGACGTCGGAGCGCTGTGCGGTGCGGTAGTCGGTCAGACTATTCCCGCCACAGATGCCAACGGTCCGTGGACAGTAGCCCGTGAGCGCATCAACAAGTGGGCGAAATACAAGCCCGTGCGTTTGGCCGAGACAGACACCACATCACAGCTGAAGGCCGACAAGACATGGAAGACTCCGAGCGAGCTGCCAGCAGGTGTGACACCATGGTGGAAGGGCACGAGCGGCAACTGCGGCATCACCTTCGCCACGTTTGGCGACATCGAGACCAGTCTGAAGGCAGCCATCGACAACAAGACCACCATCTGGGGCTACGAGAATGCCAACCAGTTCTTCCGACTGATTGACTTCAACGAATACCACCACGAGGCGCTGCCTCCGACCTATGCCGTGTCGGCCAGCACAGCCCAACTGAAGGCAGGCTCGACGCTGAAGATCATGGTGGCCACATCCATCGACGACGGATATTCGGTGCGTTTTTCCGATATTGGCTCGTTCAATAACTACTACCATACGGCAGCCATCTTCGACGGCAGCGGCAATCTGAAGCTGATACACTCGGCCCCGAAGACCGTCGGACAATATGGCGACGGCGAGACCATCGAGATAGAGATACCATGGAACAATGGTTCGTATGGCTACGACGGTATCCTTCAGGAGAACCAGACGTACTACACATACGTTTTCATCTCGTCGGCATCGTACACCTGTCAGACAGCAGAATATGTCGGCGATTACACCTATATCCCCATGCCGTGCGGTGAGGCCGACTACGGCATGCAGCCCGCGTCGTTCTTGTGCAAGGCTGACGTGAAGTGGGCTACCATCACGTCGTTCTGCAACAGCGGCGAGCGTCTGGTCAACTGGACTGTGGACATGTACGGCAACGGCAATCAGGTGCAGGGTGTGCTTCGTCTGATAGACATCCAGGGCAACATCGTCGTCACTGGACAGGTGCAGCAAGTGATTAACCTCAATTTCTCGAATGGTGAGCAGACCATGAACGGCATCACCGTAAAAACCACCGTTGGTAGCGTAACGGCAGGTGACGGTACGACTGGCTACGAAATGACGAATGGTAATGATCCACGCGTAACGCTGGCACTGCCCACGGACAATCCAGAGGCATACTTAGTGGAATTCGTATGTCTTGGCGTCGACACCGTTCGCGCCGGCATCGGACACGATATTAATCCAAACGTTTAAATATCAGGAACTATGAAGAAAGTAGATTTCAGAAAGATCATGGCTGAGAATATCGACGGCGAGGTGCTGCCGTTCGACATTGCAGCCGAGTTGGGAAACGGGATGTACATGCGTGGCATGAACATCGAGGAGTGCGAGCTGGGACGCACCATCTATAAGACCAGCAAGCTGAAGCCCGGCGATGACACGGCGGTGGAGTTGAGCGACGAGCAGGTGAAGATCGTGCGTCGGTATATGTCGCAGTTCCCGATGTTTCTTCGCAAAGGATTGGAAAAGCAACTATCATAGCATTCGCTTAAACACAGCGTCGTGATGACGCAGCACTTAAGATTATTGTAATATTCATAGCAGTTTGTAGTTTTCATAAACTTTAGTTTTTTAGGTTTTTTAGTTAGATGTTATATGAATAGATAGAAAATTAACCACGGGTGCAGCGGCACCGAGACGGGACGGGTGAGCAGTGATGCTTGTCCGCCCCGTTTTTTATGCCCATCAGTAAACCCCAGCCGCTTTTTGTCGGTATCGTAAAGGACAAACAAAATCAGATATGAAGATATTATCTTTGGATTTCATTAAGCAGCACAGCAGGATAGACTACGACTGCGAGGATGACTTGCTGGAATTGTATGGCGATTCGGCGGAGGAGACGCTGGCGCAGTACCTCAACAGAGGGAAGACGGTGGGCGAGATGGTGGCGGACCTAAAAGAAGTGTACGGATATATTCCCGCCCCGCTGTACCATGCGGCTTTGATGCTGGTTGACATCTCGTACCAGTACCGAAGCCCCATCAGTCCGACCAACGTGAGCGTTGTGCCTTACACCTTCGACATTCTTGTGAAACCTTATATGAAACTTTAGCGATATGGATAAGACAAGGATATTACAACAGGGCGAAGAGGCAAAGTTCAAGATTGAGATTGCCGACTTCTCGATGGAGGATAATGAGTTCTCGGTTCAATTATCATGGGGTTACCGCCGTAACGTGATGACCATCGAAAAGAACCAGATGTTCCAAGGGCCTGATGGCAAGTGGTACTTTGTGTTTGATACCGATGACATGAGCGGACGCGTGACGGCATTGTGTACGTGGCGCGTGCCTGATTCGGACTGTGATGACGGTTTCCGCGAAGAGACCAACGAGCAATACCTGTGCTTCGTGGCTACGACACCGTGCCCGAAGTTCGTTTGTTGTCCGAGTTGCGACGACAGCTACCAGCCCGTGACATACACTCGAACTGAGATCAGCAGCATCGCCGATTCTTACGCATATCTCGAAACCAGCGAGGGTGACAAAATCATCTCGTGCGACAATGAAATCATCCTGGTACTGAAGGAAGAAGTGACGGAATAATAACTAAAAGATATAGAATATGGATACCACTTACAGATTGACCCAAAAGGGTTCGGAGGTTCAGGAATTACTGAACAAAGTGACACCAAATGAGCAGGCCATCAGTCAGCTCGATGAGGACAAGGTAGATAAGATTGCCGGCAAGGGCTTGTCGGAGGCGAATTTCACCAACGCCGAGAAGAGCAAGCTCGACGCACTGCCTACCCGTGCCGAACTGACCGAGGAGGAGAACCTGAAGGCTGACAAGAGCGACACCTACACGAAGACTGAGGTGGATACGAAGCTCTGGCAGAAGCAGGACACCATCAACGACATTCAGACGATTCGTGAGGGTGCCGCTGCCGGTGCTACGGCTTATCAGAAGCCTGGCACGGGTATTCCGCAGAGTGCAATGGATGCTGATGTTCAGGCTAAGTTGAATGCGGCCGGTAGTGCATCGGCTGACATCGCTGCCGAGCGACTGGCACGCGAGACGGCTGACCTTGCCATCAACGAGGCGTTGGGCACGAAGCTCAATCAGAGCCAGGTAAACGCACTCATCACCGCAGCGGTGGCCAACTTCGTAACGGGTTCGGATGTCAGCACCGCCATTGCAACAGCTTTGGCATCATATAGCACGACGGCTGAGATGAATCTGGCCATCAGTAATGCCATAACCACGGCACTGGCCAATTACTACACATCGGCGGTTATCAATCAGATGTTGTCAGAGAAGGTGAACAAAGTGGACGGCAAGCAGCTCTCTACAGAGGACTTCACCACCGCGCTGAAGAATAAGTTAGACGCGCTGCCAACG
>Ga0310691_10007280_pt1 | contig 11578 bp, 13 predicted proteins | sample 176DNAGHGlowgp2_FD_203887 | JGI IMG/M metagenome (GOLD analysis project Ga0310691, IMG submission 203887) | Sheep rumen microbial communities from Palmerston North, Manawatu-Wanganui, New Zealand - 1766 DNA GHGlow gp2 (v2) (version 2) | ecosystem: Host-associated > Mammals > Digestive system >... | reverse complement strand
TATATCGTTCCTATATAAAAATATAAGAACGATATAAGAACGATATAGGAACGATATAGGAACGGGCGGAGCGGGTGGCTGGCAAAGGCGGCGCAGTCGGGAGGGAAAGGAGTGGCGGCGAACGGGATGGAAACAGTGGAACAAAAAAGGCGTCGCCTGCTGGTTGGCAGGCGACGCCAGACGTGATGTCGTTGTTTTGGAAGGTTTTATTTGTAACGTTCTTTGTACTTGTCGATTTGGACACGCATTGTGTCGACGCAATCGCTGACGGCTTCTTCGAAGCTGTCGGCCTGCTTGCTGTTGAAGAGGGTCTGGCCAGGCAGGGCAAGCGATATTTCGGCAACCTTGTTTAAGATGCTCTCAGGTTTGTCGACCCTAAGGGTGACTTCGCACTTGGTGGCGTTGTCCACCAGGCGTTCCAGTTTGCCGACTTTCTCTTCGACAAATTTCTCCAGTTTGGGGTCTGCCTTGAATTTAACGGCATTCATTGTGATGTTCATAAGTTACCTCCTTTTATGTTTAGATGTTGATATTATTTTTAATGTGTTAATTCGTTAGTGGTTTATGCGGTTCTCCGTTCCCTTCTCCCTCGGGTGCGTGTGTTTGTAGGTTTCTTTGAGGTGCTGGCGCGACACGTGGGTGTAGACTTCGGTGGCGCTGAGGTCGGTGTGGCCCAGCAGCTCTTTGATGGCGTTGATGTCGGCACCTTCGTTCAGCAGATGCGTCGCAAAACTGTGGCGGAAGACGTGGGGGCTGATGCGGTCGGCCTGCGACACGGGGGCCATATACTTCTTGACCGTCTTGCTGACATCGTATTTTGTGAACGGCGTGCCGTCGTTTCGGACGAAAAAGAACTCTGAACTGATGTTGTTCTCCCTTTTTAACGAAAAATAACATTTAATATTGTGCAGAATTTCATTTTCGAGTGGAATTATTCTTTCCTTGTCGCGTTTGCCCAAGACTTTCACGGAGTTAGCAAAAAAATCGACCGACGATTCTTTCAGTCCCACCACCTCGGAAAGGCGCATCCCGGTCTCGTAGAGCAGCTGCAGCAGCAGACGGTCGCGGTGGCCCTCAAAATCGTCGGCAAAGCGCGAAGGGTCGTACACCGTCGCGGTCTCCTTCTCGGTGTAGAAGATGGGCAGGCGTCGCGGCAGGCGCGGCGTGGTGATTTTGGCCATCAGGTCGGATTCGATCCAGCCTTCGCGGCGGCAGAATTTCACAAAAGTGCGAATGGTGGTCAGCATTGTGCGCTGTGTGTTGACGCTATAGTTGTTTTCGGCCAGCTGCATCTGCCAGTCGCGAATCTCGAGGTGGGTCAGCTGTCCGATGTCGTCAATCTGGCACGTGTCGCACAGATAGGCGGCAAAGAGGGCCAGCGTGTCGCCGTATGCCTCCACGGTACGAGCCGAAAGGCGGCGTTCGGTCCTGATATACAGCAAGAAAGCATCTATAGCAGCATCAATCTTCATACCTATGTAACGCAAAATGTCCGAAAATCGCATTTTTTGACCTTCATTTTTTAAAAAAAGTGTAATTTTGCATCCGTAAGTGGCTGAAAAAAGAATGTTAAATCGATTTTTTGATTTTTCGCAATCAGTTGTTTCCAAGAGTTTTATAAATTACAAAATGTTAAAAATATTTAAATTCCGATTTCTGACAAAAAAACATTTTGCCAGTTTGGAAAAAGATGCGACTTTTGCACTCCGTTTTGGGGCGGAAAAGGCAAGCGGCAACGCTCCCGATTCGTACCACGAACGCAAATTCAAACAATAATTAAAGCAATTTAAAATTTAGAATAAGATGTCAAAGATTTGTGAAATTACAGGAAAGCACGTCATCAGCGGAAACAACGTTTCCCACTCGCGTATCCATACCAAAAGAAAATTTATGCCCAACCTGCAGACCAAGAAGTTCTACATTCCCGAAGAGGATATGTGGATCACGCTGAAAGTTTCGGCCAAGGGTATGCGCATCATCAACAAGAAGGGTGTCCTCAATGCCATCAAGGACGCTGCCGCCGAAGGACATTTCCAGTTCTAAACTGGTTGTCATACAACTAATTAATTATTAACCCTAACAAGAAAGAGGTATTAAAAATGATCGTAGTTCCTATCAAAGAAGGTGACAACATCGAACGCGCACTGAAAAAACTCAAACGCAAATTCGAAAAAACAGGTGTGGTGAAAGAGCTCCGCGAACGCCAGAAATTCACCAAACCCTCTGTCATCAACCGCGAACGCAGGCTGAAAGCCATCTACGTGCAGAAACTCCGCCAGGAGCAGCTGGACAAATAAAGTGACTCAGCACTACGCATCAAAAAAAGAGGATTTCTCATCACGAGAATCCTTTTTTTATTGCCCAAAAGCAACGGAAGCCAAGAAAAAACAGCACTTCTCACCATTGAAAGACAAAGCATTGGAACGCGCGGTCGAAAAATGTTCTTGCAAGGATAGGAAATTTTGCTATCTTTGCAAAGTATTTTGACAGTAATTTTATAACTTAATTTTATGGTAGGAGTAAACAAAGTAATACTGATTGGTAACTTGGGGAAAAATCCCGAAATCATATCATTCCCAAAAGACGGACACCGCGACGACCCGATGGCTCCGGTGGTCCGCAAGGCAACCTTTCCGCTGGCGACAACGGAATACCGCAAAAACCGTGACGGCGAACGTGTCGAACAAACCGACTGGCACACCGTGGTGTGCTGGCGAGGCTTGGCCGACATTGCCGAAAAACTGCTCAAGAAGGGTATGCAAATCTACGTGGAAGGCAAGTTGCAGAACCGCAGCTGGGAAGACCGCGAAGGCGTGAAACACTATGCCACGGAAGTGGTGGCCGAGAACTTCACCCTCCTCGGCAACCGCGGACGCAACGAAGAACAGCAGACACCCGCCAACGACCCCTTCGCCAACATCCTGACCGACGAGACCGAACCCCTCGGCGATCTGCCGTTCTGAAACAAAGGCAAACTCGCCTTCCTGCAACAGAAAAAAATAAAATGGGCTGCCACAGGCAGCCCATTCCCATTTATTCACAAACTATTGATGGGTAATATCATACAAGTTCTTGTCCCTCGTAGCCGGGTTTGCCCAGCAGGATGAACATATTCTTCTTGTAGGCCTCGACACCAGGCTGGTCGAACGGATTGACACCCAGTGTGTAGCCGCTGACTCCGCAAGCAAACTCGAAGAAATAGATCAACTGGCCCAGCACATATTCATCCACTTTGGGAACGCATATTTTCAATACAGGCACCCCACCACCGCGATGGGCTATCATCGTACCCAACTCGGCATTGTGGTTGATCTCGTTGAGCGACTTGCCCAGCAGGTAATTGATGCCGTCAAGGTTCTGCTCGTCGGCAGGAATGTCCACTTTCGAAGCAGGTTTGTCGACACTGATGAAGGTCTCGAACATCAGGCGCTCGCCCTGCTGGACATACTGACCCATCGAATGGAGGTCGGTAGTGAAACTAAGGCTATGGGGCAGGATACCCTTGCCCTCCTTGCCTTCGCTCTCGCCATACAGCTGCTTCCACCATTCGCTTATATATTTAAGATTGGGTAAGAAGTTGACCAGCATCTCGACCTTGCGGCCCTTGCGGTACAGGATGTTGCGGATGGCGGCATAAAGCAGAGCGGGATTCTGAAAGACATCGTCGCTCTCGATGCACAGGCGGCGCATATCGCGGGCACCCTGCAGAAGGGCGTCGACTTCATAGCCGGCCATCGCTATGGGCAGCAGGCCGACGGGCGTCAATACCGAGAAGCGGCCGCCCACATTGTCGGGAATGACATACATCGGGTAGCGTTCCTGGACAGCGATGTCGTGCAGCGCGCCACGACGGGCATCAGTAATGGCGATGATGCGTCGAGCAGCCTCACTCTTGCCGTATTTCGACTCGAGATGTGCTTTGACTATGCGGAACGCGACAGCAGGCTCGGTGGTGGTACCCGATTTCGAAATGACCGCAACGGCATAGTCGTTGACATCGAGCAACGAGAGCAACTGACGGTAGTAGTCCTCGCTCAGCGTGTGGCCGGCATAGACGACAAAGGGATGCTGCGACGGCATCACGGCAGCAAATTCGGATTGCAAGGCCTCGATAACGGCACGCGCGCCAAGATAAGAGCCACCGATGCCGATGACGACAAACAGTTTGATTTTAGGTGCCAGACGCGCCACATCGTTCTTGATGGAGCTAACAATCTGCGGGTCTAGTTCCTCTGGCAGGTTCACCCAGCCAAGGAAATCATTTCCCTTGCCGTTGCCGCTCATCAAAGTCTTTTTGGCCGCAAGCACTTCGGCCGATATCTGGCGAATCTCGTCGTCAGAAACATACTGACGCAAATGTTCTGTATCAATTCGTAGTTCGTTCATTGTTTTTATCTATTATGTTATAATATATTATAATGAAATCATTTCTGTTTCACCAGCCACACTGCCTCCTTTTCCACGGCATCCTGTCCCCTCGCCTGCTACCCTACACCCCTCTATAGCAACCGCATAAGTACCCAACTCCTCTCTTATCAACGGGAAAAACAAGCCACAAACGCTCAACTATATTACTCCCAAAAGCCCTGCAAACGAGATTGCAAATGTACGAATATTTTTCGGATTATGACCAAAAAAGATTAAAAAACACACGAACTCCTCACACCCTTCACACTCATACCAATTGTTTTTGGCACATTTTTTCAACAAAAAAACAAAAATTTTCTAATATTTTTTTCAAAAAATGAAACAAAAGGCATTGCATTAACGTATATTAGAGCGAAAAAAAACGAAAAAATATAAAGAAACAGCTGTTGATAAGTTTTGCACAACAATCATCTAACACAACTGAAAAACAAACAACTAAACTACAAACACAATACTACGTCAAGCATCTCGCAAAACACGTTTCTTAAAAAAACTAAAAAAACAAAGAAAAAAACTTTAGCATTAAATAAAAAATTTGTACTTTTGCAAAGTTATTTATGTGTAATAATTTCAAAAAAACAATAAACTATGTTGAAAAAACTATTTAAAATTGGAATGCTTGCAAGCCTTATGGTTTTCGCTTGCAATGCTAACGCCCAAGAGAAGAACTACGAGCTTGAGTATCCCCACTTCGGATTCTGGAGCAACTGGTCAATCGGTGGTTCCGTGATTTACAGCTGGCAATACGAGCACGGTGGTATTCTCGACTGGCGCGATGGTAGCAACATCGGTGCTAACCTTTTCTTTGAGAAAGAACTGAGCCCCGTTTGGAGTATGCGTCTTATCGGCGAGACCCCTGGTCTCTACCACAAATGGGCTAACCCTCTTCCCGTTGGAGCTTACAACCGCGACGGTATTCAGGGTTATGACCGTTATGGCAAAGCCGGTGTCGACTTCAAAATGAGCTTCCAGGGTCTTTGCAAGGGCTATGATCCCGACCGCAGAGGCAACCTCTACCTGTTGGCTGGTACTGGTGCTACCTTCAGCCGCGACGATGTGGAACTCGGCTTCATCGGTATGTACCTGCAGGGTGGTCTTGGTTGGAGCTACAAATTCAACCACTCCTCGATCTTCGTCGAAATCGTTGACGATATCGCTGCCGACATCGCCAACCCGATCCACCAGTGGCACGACAACACCGGTATGGTCAGACTCGGATGGATGTACAACTTCGGACCTACCCAGACCGACCTCGACCTCATCGCTCAGCGCGCTCTGCTGACCCAGGAGAACTTCGACAAGATGAGCAACGAAATCGACGGTCTGCGTAACGACCTCCGCGACGCCAAGACCCGCGAGGCTAAGCTCATCAACCGCATCAACGAGCTCGAAGCCAACCAGAACAACACCAACTCCAACAAGATCGTCAAGGCCGACGACGGTACCGCCGACAGCCTCCGCAAGGTCATCGAAGGCTACGAGAGCAACAAGCACAACTTCTACGCTCTCCCGTTCTCGATCCTCTACGATGTAGACCAGTACACTGTGTCTGAGGACCAGATGGGCAAGGTCAACGCCATCGCTAAGGTTATGAAGGACAATGAAGATGTCAACTTCGAAATTGTTGGATACTGCGACTACAGCGGCAGCGACGCTTACAACCAGAAACTTTCTGAGAAACGCGCTGACTACGTGAAGAAACTCCTTGTGAAACGCGGTGTTGCTGAGGATCGCCTCACCACCAACGGCAAGGGCAAGTCGATGAGCTTTGGCGACATCAAGAACGCCATCAACCGTCGCGTCTCCTTCTATCGCGTAAACAAATAAGAGAGGTTTAAAACCTTCTTAAAAAGAGAGTAATCTAACACTCATAAAAAAGTCCGCAAGAAATTGCGGACTTTTTTATTGCAATAGTACAGGTAAAAAGTATCACTATTGCTACTAGTTTTACTAGTTATAGCTATTATAAGGAAAGCACCATAAACTCCACACGACGGTTACGCGCACGGCCTTCGTCTGTAGTATTAGTGTCAATTGGACGCGTCTTCCCGAATCCTTTATACTGTAACCGTTTCGGGTCGATACCTTTGGAAATAAGGAAATCCACCACCGCCTTTGCACGATTTTCGGACAGGCGCTGGTTATAGTCAATCGAGCCGTGACCGTCAGTATGACCGTCAATCTCAATCTTCATCGTAGGGTGACTCTGCAGGATGGCCAGCAGGTTCTGCAATTCGTTGTAAGACTGCTGTAAAATAGTGGCTTTGTCATAATCGAAGAATATGTTGCGCAGCACAAATGTTGCGCCAACCTGGAAAGTATCAGCCTCAGTGGTCTCTTCAGCAACACTATCAACCAACGAGTCTTGTTCCTTGTCGGCACCTGAGCAACCTAAGCAAACAAGCGACACATCATCAATATAATAATAGGCTCCAGGCAACAGATATGTGAGCGAATCCAGATCTACAACATTGGATTGGGAAGCTGGAAAGAAATTGCCGATAGTCATAAAGCGCTCACCACCACGTGCGGTGAAGACACCACTGATCTGCATCCACGACTTGGTGTCGGTTAGCACCCGGTCATATTCGTTCACAACTTGCGGTTCATAATAGGAAGCCACCGTCTGCGACACACCAGGTGCCAACTGACGTACACTCTTGTTCATCAATACGCTACGCACAGTATCAACTATACGCTCGTCGGTGAAAAGTGCTCCGATAGTAGCAACAGCTCCCGACGAATATTCGGAAAGACTGACATAAAACGACACACGATACAGTTCACCAGCTTGCAGAGGTTCTTTGAGTTCGGTTTGCAGATACTCTCGATAATCTGTTTTTGAGCAATATATGCCACAAAAGCCATCGCCAAGATGGGCATCCTGTATGCCAAGTTTATTTTTTGGAACACCGCAGTCTCGCGACCCACAAACGTTGTAGTAGTCTGCCGATCCAGCCGTAGGCTGATACCAGGCGTCAACGATGGTAAGTGTACCTAAAGCATCGATTTTACGCGGGCATTCACGGTATTCCTCAAACGACGGATTATAAACCAGATTGGGCATCAGTTTTGGGTGCGTCTGTGCTTGAGCAGAAGCAATCAGCAGCAGTGCCGTCGCAAGGGTAATCCATCGTCTCTTCATATGCTTGCTTTTGTTTTCATCAGACTATCCCAGAGTAACGACGCAGTACGATCCCACGAGAAGAGCTCCTTGCGGGCTCTACCCTTCTCAATGAGAGACGCACGAAGAGCCTCGTCGCCTTCTATGCGGCTCATTGCATCTGCAATGGCATCAACCGACAGTGGATCGACAAGCAGTGCTGCATCGCCAGCCACCTCTGGCATCGAAGTCACATCGGAGGTTATCACAGCGGTTTCAGCACAAAAAGCTTCTATAATAGGTATGCCAAAACCCTCGAACAGAGAGGTGTAAACCAATGCTGTCGATGCTCCCATCAGTTGTGCAAGTACGTCTGACTCGGCGTGGCCAACAAAACGCACATCACTTTGGTGACGCATACTGTCGTATGCTGACGCCAGCTCGTCCTGCCACCAGTAGCGGCTGCCGACAACAAGCAGTTGCTGTTGTGAATCACGATGGGCATCTTTAAACTTGTCGAAGGCTAACAGAATGTTCGTCAAATTTTTGCGACGGGATATTGTGCCGACATAAATGAAAAAAGGCTTTCCATCGGTATATTTTTGACGAATCAATTTCTTCTCGTCGTCACTACAGGGACGATAGAAACTGTGGGCGCCGTCATATACAACATCTATTTTTTTTGAATCAACGCCATACGTTTCCACAATATCTTTTTTTGAAAACTCCGATACCGTAGCGATACGCGTTGCTTTGTGGGCAAAACGTGGAAAGAAACGCGTCATATAGCGTTGATGCGATGGACGGAGATAGTCGGAAGAGTGTTCGAAATTGAGGTCGTGTATCACCGTCAGAGTCGGCACTTTGGTGCGCAACGACATCCATCCGTCAGGCGAAAGAAAGAGGTCTATCTTGTATCGGCGTAAGGCCCAAGTCACACTTATTTCAAAGAAGATTCGCCACAAAATCGGGTGTCGGGCCTGCGGACATAGCACCACAGGTGTTACGTTGGGACCGAAAATGAATTGCGGAGAGGGCTTGCGATCGAAGAGGAAGAAGAACTCGTGCTCTGGATGTGCAACGACAATACGCTTTACAGATTCGGCTGTGAACCAGCCTATTCCGTCAAGTTTTCCGGGTAGCAGAAGGCGAGTATTGACAGCAATGCGCATAGTTATGATTCTTGTTTCGGCATAGGTTTGTTCATTACCAGCGAATCAATCACGCGTGGGAAATAAGCCTTTTCGAGAAGGTGTATCTTTGCCGCTACATCATCGGCCGTATCAGACGGATCGACCTTGCAACGTGCTTGGAACAAAATAGTTCCACGATCGTAATGCTGGTCGACGATGTGTATTGTTATGCCAGTTTCGGCCTCTTTATTGGCAACGACAGCTTCGTGGACATTATGACCATACATTCCCTTGCCGCCATATTTGGGCAGCAACGCCGGGTGAATATTAACGATGCGGTTTGGAAAAGCATCGAGCAGATTCTGCGGTACAAGCAGAAGGAATCCCGCGAGGATGACATAGTCAATGTGTCGCTCCTGCAGGAAATGTAGGACATCGTCGGTTTCGAGAAAAGAATGGCGATTGAAGTATTTGCTCTCTATTCCGAGCATTTCGGCACGCTTTGCCACATAAGCATCCTTTTTATTATATATAATTACATTAATATTGACCGACGGTTTGTCGGCAAAATATTCTGCTATCTGCTGTGCATTGGTGCCGTTGCCCGAGGCAAGGATTGCCAACTGGATAGTTTTTGACATATCAGAGTGCGTTTCAGGGTTTAAAAAAATAGGTTGATTTCGTCAAAATTTTTGCAAAAATAAGAAGAAATTTCGATTTTTTGCACTTTTTTGCTAAATAAAAAAAACAGTACTGTATATCAAATTATTATATTTATAGTAAATTTATATCAAGTTGATTATCAATAGTGTTTTTTATCACTTTCCTCAAAAATTCGATGAAAAATTTTAAGCATTATATAATATTGGATTACAATTTTTTAATATATTTAACATAGTTAAAGGCAAAGAAAAATTAGTGTTATATGAGTTTTTTTTCGTTTCTTTGCAAATTAAATGTTTAATTCAAAATCTAGAAAAAATGTCTGAAATTGCAACTAAAGTAAAAGCTATCATCGTTGATAAGCTTGGTGTCGATGAAAAAGATGTTACTCCGGAAGCTAGTTTCACCAATGATCTCGGAGCTGATTCGCTCGATACCGTTGAGTTAATAATGGAACTTGAGAAAGAGTTCGACATCCAGATTCCTGAAGCCGAAGCTGAGAAAATCGCCACCGTCGGTGACGCTATCTCCTTCATCGAAAATGCTGGAAAATAAAGATTCTTTATGAATCTAAAGAGAGTAGTTGTTACAGGTCTGGGATCACTTACACCGATAGGTAACGATACCGCCACAACGTGGCAAGCTATGCTTGACGGAGTAAGTGGTGCCGGACCGATTACTCGCTTTGACACGACAGACTTCAAATGCAAAATTGCGTGCGAAGTCAAGGGTTTCGACCCGACAAATTTCTTTGACCGTAAAGAAATCAGAAAGTTAGACCTTTTCTCACAATATGGTCTAGTAGCCTCGGAAGAGGCAATAAAGGACTCCGGGCTGGACGACGAAAAAGTCAATAGGACAAGGGTCGGAGTCATTTGGGGTAGCGGCAACGGTGGCGTCCTCAGCTTCCAAGAAGAAGTCAGTGAATTTGAACGCCAAGGACGCAAACCTCGTTTCAGTCCCTTTTTCTGTACAAGGATGATTTCCAACATCTGTGCCGGATTAATATCGATAAGGCACGGATACCAAGGGCCTAACTACTGCACGGTGGCGGCGTGTGCCTCATCGGCAGCAGCCATCAGCGATGCCTTCAACCTACTGAGGTTGGGTAAAGCCGATGTGATTATTGCCGGTGGCTCGGAAGCCGCTGTGGCAGAATGCAGTATAGGCGGTTTTGGTTCTATGCAAGCCCTGTCGTGCCGCAACGACGATCCTGCGACAGCTTCGCGTCCGTACGACAAAGACCGCGATGGTTTTGTCCTTGCCGAAGGTGCAGGAGCCTTGGTTCTGGAAGAACTTGAACACGCTTTGCGCCGCGGTGCGAAGATTTATGCCGAACTTACAGGATGTGGATTGTCGGCAGACGCTTTCCACATAACAGCATCTCACCCCGAAGGCCAAGGGGCCTACGAGGCTATGAGACAAGCTGTAGAAGAGTCAGGAATGGCCCTCGAAGATGTAGACCACATCAACACCCACGGAACTTCAACACCGATTGGCGACATCTCGGAACCCAAAGCCATTGCACGGCTGTTCGGCAAGCACGCTAAGGAAATAAACCTTAATTCGACAAAATCTATGACCGGACACCTGCTGGGTGCCGCAGGCAGTATCGAGGCCATCGCTACCATCCTGACAATCAAAAACGGAATTATTCCTCCGACAATCAACCACTTCACTGACGACCCCAACATTGAACCTCTTGATTTCACCTTCAACAAGGCTGTGAAACGCGATGTGCGCTTCGCCCTCAGCAACGCCTTTGGTTTTGGTGGTCACAACGTCAGTCTGGCATTCCGCAAATTCGACTGATATGTTCTTGTTCAACAGACACAAAGGCAACGAGGAATTTTACAATTTCTTTAAAAACATCTTAGGTTTCACTCCACGAAGGACTGAGATCTATCAGATTGCCTTTATACACAAGTCCAAATCGGTAGAAGTCCTTAAAGGCCGACGCATCAACAACGAACGTCTTGAATACCTTGGCGATGCGGTATTGAGTGCCATTGTTGCGGACTATCTCTACAAGAAGTACCCCTACGAAGGCGAAGGGTTCCTTACTATAATGCGGTCGAAAATCGTAAGCCGAGCCAACCTTAACAAGCTGGCACACAAGATTGGTCTTACCAAACTGATACAGTACAACAAAGAACAACAAGGTATTTTCAAATCCATCGAAGGCGACGCCTTCGAAGCCCTGGTTGGTGCCATCTATATGGAAAAAGGGTATAATTTTACCCGTAAAATA
>Ga0310691_10007279_pt1 | contig 11580 bp, 10 predicted proteins | sample 176DNAGHGlowgp2_FD_203887 | JGI IMG/M metagenome (GOLD analysis project Ga0310691, IMG submission 203887) | Sheep rumen microbial communities from Palmerston North, Manawatu-Wanganui, New Zealand - 1766 DNA GHGlow gp2 (v2) (version 2) | ecosystem: Host-associated > Mammals > Digestive system >... | reverse complement strand
AACAGTTGCTGAAGATCCAGTTCGAGAAGGGCGAGATTGTTGCCGTCAATGATGAGCATTTCGACGACAAGGTAAAGGCCATCCAGAAGATTGAGGAAATTGGCGCAAGCTATGCCATCGGTCGCGATGCCAACGTAGGCGACACCATCATCGGCATCAAGGGCCGCGTAGGCTTCGAGGCTGCTGCCCCGAAGCTGATTATCGAGGCACACCGCCTGCTGGAGAAGTCAACGCTCAGCAAGTGGCAGCAGTACTGGAAAGACCAGGTAGCCAACTGGTACGGCATGTTCCTGCACGAGAGCCAGTATCTGGAGCCCGTCATGCCCGACATAGAGGCCATGCTGACCTCAAGCCAGCGCAACGTGACCGGCACCGCCATTCTGAAACTTCGTCCCTACAGTTTCGAAACGGTAGGTATTGACTCTGCCAACGACCTGACAAAGTCGAAGCTCGGCGAATACGGCGAGACCCAGACCGGCTGGACAGCCGACGAGGCCAAAGGCTTCATCAAGGTCAGCTCAACACCACTTCGCGTATATTACGGCATCCATAAGGACGAGAAAAGATGATTAGAATAGGAATATTAGGCGCAGCAGGTTATACAGGCGGAGAACTCATCCGCCTGCTGCTGAATCACCCTGAAGCCAAGATTGTGTTTGCCAACTCAGAGAGCAATGCCGGCAATCTGGTATCAGACGTACACGAGGGACTTATCGGCGATACCGACCTGAGGTTCACCGATGAAATGCCCTTTGGCGACGTCGATGTGGTGTTCTTCTGCTTCGGCCACGGTAAGAGCGAACAGTTTCTGAAGGAGCACACCATCCCCGCCCATGTCAAGATTATCGACCTGGCACAGGACTTCCGTATCAAGGGCGACCATGACTACGTCTATGGCCTTCCGGAGATTAACAAAGACGACATCCAGAAGGCCCAGCATGTTGCCAACCCCGGCTGTTTTGCCACCTGCATACAGGTAGCCCTGTTACCTGCCGCCAATCTCAATCTGTTGAAAGAAGACGTCGCGGTGAATGCCATCACAGGCTCTACAGGTGCCGGGCAGAAGCCCGGTGCCACTACGCATTTCTCTTGGCGCAACAACAACCTGAGCATCTACAAGCCCTTCCAGCATCAGCACATTGCCGAGATACGCCAGAGTCTGAAGCAGGTGCAGGGCTATCTTGACGCAGACATTGACTTCATCCCCTACCGCGGCGACTTTGCCCGTGGCATATTCTGCACTGCCGTCATCAAGACCAAGGCACCCATTGAGGACATTATTGAGGCCTACAAGCAGTTCTATGCCGACGCTGCGTTTACCCACTACAGCGACCAGTCCATCGACCTGAAGCAGGTGGTAAACACCAACAAGGCCTTGGTCCACTGCGAGAAATATGGCGATAAACTGCTTGTAACGTCCGCCATCGACAATCTGCTGAAAGGTGCCGTCGGACAGGCGGTTCAGAACATGAACTTAATGTTTGGCATTGACGAAACCACCGGTCTGCGACTGAAAGCAAGCGCATTCTAAGGAATAACGGCATATCAGCATTACGAAATAACGAAAAAAACGACATCACAATGAAACTATTTGACGTTTATCCCCTCTTCGACGTGAATATTGTCAAGGGACAAGGCTGTAAGGTATGGGACGACAAAGGCCAGGAGTATTTAGACCTGTACGGCGGACATGCCGTCATCTCCATTGGTCATTCTCACCCCCATTATATAAAAAAGGTAGAGGAGCAGCTGCACAAGATTGCCTTCTACTCCAATTCCGTGGTTAATAAGCTTCAGGTAGAGCTGGCGGAACGTCTGGGCAGGATTTCCGGCTATGAGGACTACCAACTGTTCCTCATCAACAGCGGTGCCGAAGCCAACGAGAACGCGCTGAAGCTGGCATCGTTCAAGAACCCGTCATGCACACGCATTCTGGCCTGCGAGCATTCCTTCCACGGCCGCACGTCGCTGGCCGTAGAGGTCACGCATAACCCGAAGATTGTATCGCCGCTCAACGACAACCACCACGTGCGCTTCCTGCCCATGAACGACATTGAGCCATGGGTTCGCGAGATGTCACGCGGAGGCGTGGCAGCTGTCATTTTGGAGCCCATACAGGGCGTTGGCGGCATCCGTATGGCCACTCCCGACTTTGCCCAGAAACTGGCCTATGCCTGTAAGCGTTTCGGTGTCACACTGATTTGTGACGAGATACAGTGCGGCTACGGACGTTCGGGTAAGTTCTTCGCCCACCAATGGTTAGGCATCAAGCCCGACATCATCACCGTGGCCAAGGGCATCGCCAATGGTTTCCCGATGGGTGGCGTACTCATCAGTCCCGAGTTCGAACCCGTCTATGGTCAACTCGGAACGACGTTCGGCGGCAACCATCTGGCGTGTGCTGCGGCATTGGCCGTGCTCGACGTTTTTGAGGAAGAAAACATTGTGGAAAATGCCCGTGTGGTGGGCGACTACCTGATGGAACGCATCCGCGGCATTGGCAGTTCACACATCACTGACGTTCGCGGTCGGGGTCTGATGATTGGCATCGAGCTCGACATGCCCCACAAAATGGTGCGCAAGCCACTCATCAAGCACGAGCACTGTTTTACAGGGTGTGCCGGTCAAAACATTCTTCGCCTGCTACCCCCACTTTGCCTGACAAAGGCCGAAGCCGACGACTTCATCGAGAGGCTTATCAGGGTGCAGCCTGAGGAAGATTGAAGGATTGTAGAATTGAAGAATTGAAGAACTAAATAATTAAAGACAATGAAAATAGCAATCATAGGGGCAGGTGCCATGGGAGGTGCTATTGCCGAGGGCCTCATCAAAGGAGACTATGTCAAGAACGAAGACATCACCGTCAGCGACCCAGTAGCCGAGACACGGAAACGCTTTGCTGACATGGGCGTTACTGCCACTCCCAGCAATCAACTGGCCGCTCAGGGGGCCGATGTGGTATGTGTTGTCGTCAAGCCCTGGTTGGTAGAACAAGTGCTGACAGGGCTTCGCGACGTGTTGGACTACGAGCATCAGATACTTGTGGTGGTGGCTGCCGGTGTTTCTTCGCAAAGCATACAGCAATGGCTGACAAAGGATGACAAGATGATTCCGTTGTTCCTGTGCATTCCCAACATTGCCATTGCCCAATTGCAGTCCATGACATTCCTGGTGCCGGCAGCAGAGGCGCAACCTCAGCAGACAGAACAGGTGAAGGCGCTGTTTGACTCCATGGGACACACGCTGTTGACCGACGAGCAACACCTGGCAGCCGGCACAACGTTGGCATCCTGCGGCATTGCCTACGCCATGCGCTATATCCGCGCAGCCTCAGAAGGAGGCGTGGAGTTAGGTTTCAAGGCCGACGATGCCAAGCAGATTGTGATGCAGACCATGCGTGGTGCCGTAGAGTTGTTGGAGGCCACGGGGTTGCACCCAGAGGCAGCCATCGACCTGGTGACGACTCCCGGTGGTGTTACCATCAAGGGATTGAACGAGATGGAGCATGCCGGTTTTACCAGTAGCGTCATCCGCGGACTGAAGGCCGGAGCGAAATAGGATTGAAGAATTGAAAGATTAAAAGGTTAAAGAATTGCAATAAAAAATATGGACGAACAACTAAAACAGATTGGCGAACGTCTGCGCGGACTGCGTGACGTGCTCGACATCCCCGTGAGCGAGATGGCAGACACCATTGGCATCAGCTCGGAGAAATATGAAAAGATTGAGGCCGGAGAAATTGACATCACCATCTCAAACCTCATGAAGATTGCCCATAAGTATGGCGTCTCGGCCGAAGAACTGATGTTTGCCGAGTCCCCGAAAATGAAGTCATACTTCGTAGTCCGCAAAGGGCAGGGCATGTCGGTGGAGCGTACCAAGGCATACAAGTACCGCAGCCTGGTCAGTGGTTTCGTCAACCACAAGGCCGACGTGTTCATCGTTACCGTGGAGCCGAAGCCCGAAGCACATACCATCTACAAGAACACCCATCCCGGACAGGAGTTCAACCTTGTGCTCGAAGGAAAGATGGAGCTGTTCATCGGCGGTAAGACCATTGTGCTGGAAGAGGGCGACTCCATTTACTTCGACTCTTCCAAGCCTCACGGCATGTTGGCCGTGGGCAGCAAAGCAGTAAAGTTCCTTGCATTCACAGTAGAATAAACCAGACAGACATGATTGAGAGATTTTTAAGCCAGACGCAGTTCACGTCTGTTGAGGATTACAATAAGCATCTGAAGTTCATCATTCCCGAGAATTTCAATTTCGCCTACGACGTGATGGATGCCTGGGCAGAGGAGAAACCCGACGGTCTGGCCCTGCTGTGGACGAACGACCAGGGCGAAGAAATCCGCGCGACGTTTTCCGAGCTGAAGGAGCAGAGCGACCAGGCCGCCAGCTACCTACAGTCGCTGGGCATAGGTAAGAACGACCCTGTAATGCTGATTCTGAAGCGCCGCTACGAGTGGTGGGTGGTCATGCTTGCCCTTCACAAGATTGGTGCCATTGTCATTCCTGCCACCCACATGCTGACGAAGCACGACATTGTCTATCGCAACACGCGTGCCTCTGTCAAGGCAATTATCTGTGTTGATGATGCCTACGTCGTCAGTCAGATTCAGGCTGCCAAGGCCGAGAGTCCTACGGTGAAACAATACGTCACCATCACCGACCACGGGAAACCCATTCCCGAAGGATTCCACGACTGGCAGAGCGAGTGGCAGAAGGCACCGAAGTTCCAGCGCCCTGCCTTTGTGAACGACAACGACGACACCATGCTGATGTACTTCACCAGCGGTACCAGTGGCGAGCCGAAGATGGTAGCCCACGACTACCTGTACGCCATGGGGCACCTGACGACGGGTGTTTTCTGGCACAACCTGCATGAAGGTTCCCTGCACCTGACGGTGGCCGATACCGGATGGGGCAAGGCCGTCTGGGGAAAGTTCTACGGTCAGTGGTTTGCCGGAGCAACAGTATTCGTGTTCGACCATGAGAAGTTCAATGCCGACACGCTGCTGCGTCAGATTGAGAAATACAGAGTGACCAGTTTCTGCGCTCCTCCCACCATTTACCGTTTCATGATTCGTGAGGATTTGTCCAAGTACGACCTCTCGTCACTCGAATACTGCACCACGGCCGGCGAGGCGCTGAACCCCGCTGTCTTCGACAAGTTCAAGGAGAAGACGGGCATCCAGATGATGGAGGGCTTCGGTCAGACGGAGACGACCATGACACTGGGCACCTTCCCTTGGATGACACCGAAACCCGGTTCGATGGGTATTCCCAATGCCCAGTACGACATCGACCTGCTGCGTGCCGACGGTACGCCATGCGAAGACGGTGAGAAGGGCGAAATCGTGGTGCGCGTGGGCGACAGGAAGCCCATCGGTCTGTTCAAGGAGTACTACCGCGACAAGGAGCTGACCCATGAGGCATGGCACGACGGTGTCTATCACACCGGCGACATGGCCTGGCGCGACGAGGACGGTTATTACTGGTTCGAAGGACGTATCGATGACGTCATCAAGTCCTCCGGCTACCGTATCGGTCCGTTCGAGGTAGAGAGTGCGCTGATGACACACCCTGCTGTCGTGGAGTGCGCTATCACGGGCGTCCCTGACGACATTCGCGGTATGGTGGTCAAAGCTACCGTTGTTCTCGGCAAGGAGTGGAAGGACAAGGCCGGTGAAGACCTCGTGAAGGAGCTGCAGCAGCACGTCAAGAAAGAGACCGCGCCTTACAAGTATCCCCGCATCGTGGAGTTTGTCGACGAACTGCCGAAGACTATCAGTGGTAAAATCCGCCGCGTAGAGATCAGACAAAAAGACAACCAGAAATGAAGAGAAGAATCGTTGTAAAAGTGGGTTCCAACGTGCTGACGCGTCAGGACGGAAAACTCGATGTGACCCGCATGTCGTCACTGGTCGATCAGATTGCCGGGCTTAGGAAGCAAGGCGTAGAGGTTATCCTCGTCTCGTCGGGAGCCGTGGCTTGCGGCCGGCGCGAGCTGAAGGTGGACCACGCGCTGGACTCCGTTGAACAGCGACAGCTGTATTCCGCACTCGGACAGGTCAAGCTCATAGGCCTGTACTATGACCTGTTCCGCGAGTTCGGCATCCATGTAGGTCAGGTGCTCACCATGAAGGAGAACTTCGAGCCCGGCGAACAGTACCGAAACCAGCAGGCATGCATGACGGTGATGTTGGAGAACGACGTACTGCCCATCGTCAACGAGAACGACACCGTGAGCGTCACCGAACTGATGTTCACCGACAACGACGAACTGTCAGGACTCATCGCCCGGATGATGCAGGCCGACACGCTCATTCTGCTCTCGAACATTGACGGTGTCTATAACGGACACCCCGACAACCCGCAGTCGGAAATCATCCGTACCGTAGCTCCAGGCACTGACCTCTCGCAATTCATCAAGGAGGAAAAAAGTGCCTTCGGACGCGGCGGTATGCACTCCAAATACACCACAGCCACGAAGGTTGCCCAAGCCGGTATTCGCGTTATCATAGCCAATGGTGAACGCGAAGACATCCTGACCGAACTGATGGAGCATCCCGAGACAACACCTCATACAGAATTCCAACCATGCAACTAAAAGAAACCTTTGAGAAAGTGAAGCGGGCCAGCAAGAGCCTTGCTCTGCTTAGCGACCAGCAGCGCAACGACATACTGAATGCCGTTGCCGACTCCATTGTCAACAATAAGGAGCGTATTCTCCGTGCGAATGCCCAGGACCTCGCCAAGATGGACAAGGCCAATCCGCTTTACGACCGTCTGATGCTGACGGACAAGCGACTGGACGACATTGCCGGCGATATGCGCAATGTGGCTACCCTACCCTCGCCCCTCGGACATATTACCAAGCAGAAGACACTGCCTAACGGGCTACGTCTCTGCCGCATCAGCGTACCCTTCGGCGTCATCGGTATGATTTATGAAGCACGTCCCAACGTCACCTACGATGTCTTTTCACTCTGCTTCAAGAGCGGCAACGCCTGTGTGCTGAAGGGCGGCAAGGATGCCGATGCCAGCAACCGCAAGGGTGTGGCCCTGATTCATGAGGTGTTGGAGCGCTTTGGCGTCTGTCCTGACGTGGTAACCTTGTTGCCAGCTACCCACGAGGCTACGGGCGAGATGTTGAATGCCGTAGGCTATGTTGACCTCTGCATTCCCCGCGGCGGGCGCAAGCTCATCGACTTCGTCCGCGATACCGCCCGCATCCCCGTCATTGAGACCGGTGCCGGTGTGGTCAACACCTACTTCGACGAAGCCGGCAGTCTGGACATGGGCAGAGCCATCATCCTGAATGCAAAGACGCGCCGCGTCAGCGTCTGCAACGCGCTCGACTGCCTCATCGTTCACGAAAGGCGTCTGTACGACCTGCCGGAATTGCTGAAGCCCTTGCTTGAGAAAAACGTCACGCTCTATTTAGACGAGAAGTCCTACGCAGCGGTAGCAGACTCTACACTCTACACGCTGCACGCTGCACTCATCAAGCACGCCACAACGGAGAGCTACGGTACGGAGTTCATGGACTACAAGATGGCCGTCAAGACCGTCTCTTCGCTCGAAGAAGCACTTGACCATATAGACAAGAACGGCAGCGGTCACAGCGAGGCCATCATCACCGACGATGAGCAAGCCGCCCGCCGGTTCCAGGCCCACGTCGATGCCGCCTGCGTCTATTGGAATGCCCCCACATCGTTCACCGACGGAGCCCAGTTCGGCCTTGGTGCCGAGATAGGCATCTCCACCCAGAAACTCGGTCCACGCGGCCCCATGGCGTTGGAGGAGATTACCACCTATAAATGGCTCATTGAGGGCGAAGGACAGACACGTCCTTAACCCTTTCTCAGCACAGCGCGAACCAGAAACCACACGTGCATGGCAAGCGTCGTCAAGAGCCCGTAGTGACGGCGCATCACCGTGAAACGCTCCTTGAGCGACGCACGATGGTTCCGGGTGGTATTACCGCCATCCATGAAATCAGCCACGACACCTGGCACTCTCCTGAGTGGCAGGTGTCTTCTTTCTGCCTCCTTCATCACGCGGATGCACCAATCCACGTCGGCCGAGTGGCGGTACTGCAGGTCGTAGGGAATGTCGCGGGCAATGTCCAGTCGGGCGTAGAATGCCTGATGGCACACCAGCATGCCTTTCCGAAACGAGCGCCATGTCAGACGGTCGGGCACGCTCAGATGGCGTTTGCGCAAGAATCTTCCCTCGCTGTCCACGATGTCGGTATCGCCGTAGATGACGGCGGGCCTCAGTTCCGGAGTTTCGGAGTTCCGTAATTCCGTATTCCCCCCCAAAACCCGTTCCAGCGTCCTTTCATCGTGAAACGTGTCGCCGGCATTCATAAAGACCACGTAGTCGCCCGTTGCCAGCCGCAGCCCCTTGTTCATGGCGTCGTAGATGCCCCTGTCCGGTTCGCTCCGCACGACGACGTCATACGAAGCACGTTGCCTGTACGCATCTGCCATAGCCACAGTTTTGTCCGTCGAAGCCCCGTCAACAATCAGGTGCTCCATGTCGCGGTACGTCTGGCTCCGCACGCTGTCCAGCGTCCGCTGCAGCACCTTCTCCGCATTGTATGTAATGGTAATAATACTAAATTTCATACTCCTCCAGGTATCTTCTCGCCACGCTCTGCTGTGAGTAGTGCTCTGACACATGTCGCAGGCAGGCCCCGCGCAGGGCGTCACGGTCAGCCTCCTCGAGCACCCAGTGCAGTCCGCGTGCCAGGTCCTCGCTACTGCGGTACTCCGCCACGTAGCCCGTTGTCTTGTGCAGAATCTCCTCGGGGATTCCCCCTACGCGGAACCCTACGCACGGCACGCCGCAGGCCATGGCCTCCATGATGGTGTTCGGCAAGTTCTCCGAGAGCGACGGCAACACAAACACGTCAGCGGCACGATAGACCTCGACAATACGCCGCTCATCGTTCACATAACCCAACGGGAACGCCTCTAAGGGCAACTGCCCGACCACCTCCTCGGCATGCCCGCCGAGTATCATCACACCCAGTTCAGAACCGCCGGTCAACCGCCGGCATGCCTCTATCAGGTACCCCATGCCCTTATACTCATTGGTCACCCGCTGCGAGGCAAACAGTATCAGTTTCCTGTCAAGCGGCAGTCCTAACGTCTTACGCGCAGCCTGCTGGTCACCAGGCCTGAAGACGTGTGTGTCTATCGCATTCGGAATGCTCACCACACGCTGTCCCTTCAGCAGTGCACTCCGCCCAGCCTCACCTGCCAGCCACTCGCTGCACGCCACGAAGGTCACCTTCCTCCCCTCCAGCATCTGCCGTTTACTAAGCCATGTGTTTTTGGCGAGCGATGAGTGGTGAGCCGTGAGCGGACAGTCCCTGCACTCGTTTTCAAACTGCCGGCAGTCGAGCGTCAGGTGGCAGACGGCTGTAGCTGGCCAGATGTCATGCATGGTCCACACCACGCGCTTACCCGAGTCCAGTATCCGCCCTATCTGCTTCAGCGAGAGCATGCCCTGGTTCACCCAGTGCAGGTGGATGACGTCCGCCTCCCGGAACTCCGGCAGTCGGGTGATGTCAGCCCCGCACTGCCCCGTGTCAACGTCGAACAAGTGTCGGCGCCGCAGTCCTAAGCGCAGCCATATCAGCAGCCGCTCCCAGACGAACGCCCAGCGCAGCCTCCGCTGCTGCGGATGTTCCACGACAGACGGGTTATCCGTCTGCTTGTCGCGCACCAGCATCTTCACCTTCACGCCGTTACCGTTCAGCGCCTCCATCAGCCGGCTGGCCGCCACGGCAGCCCCGCCCGTCCGTTCGCTCGTGTTCACTATCAGTACTCGCATCGTTCTTTCCATTCCATTATTGCCATATAGGCAACAAAGGTAAAAAAAACGCCGGCAACTACAAAATAATCACCCCGATTTCTCATGTTCAGGGGCAAAAAACAGGGAAACTAAGAAGTTTTCTCTCGTTCAGCCCCTCCCGCGCCTGCCGTGCTCACCTGCGCCGAGTCAACTTAGTACCCCGGATTCTGTGGTCTCAGGTTCGGGTCGTTGTCAATGGCTGTTTGCGGCACGGGCCACAGCAGGTTATGCCCGTCGTCGGCAATGTCCATCGACTCCGAGGCGAAGGGCTTGCTGCCAGCAGCCTCGCCGGGTTGGTATTTGCGGAAGCTGAGCACCGCCCTGCGCCCTGCCTCGCCCGAGTTGAACCAACGGCGCAGGTCGTACCACCGGTGTCCCTCTGCAAAAAACTCCACGCGCCGCTCCTGCATGATGCGTTCTATGAAGTTGTCGGCCGTGATGTCCGTGCCAACCGTCAACGGTCGTATGCCACGCACCTTTCGCAACTGGTTCAGTCGCTCCACACCCCCGGGATATCCCTGTGCCTCGGCAGAAACCAGATACATCTCGGCTATGCGCACCACCGGCCACGGGTCGGCAGCGTTATAGCTTGGATATTTCACACAGTCGAAGGTCTCCACCCCGTTAGCCAGTTTCAAGTGGCGAATGGTGGCATCTTTACGCAAGTCACCCTCTTCAAAGATGGTGAAGACCACTTGATCTACCCTGTTCTCGTATCGTCCCTGCTCACCGTATCCGGCAGAACCGGGACCGTTTTCAGCCTCATACAGATTCACGATGTCAGAACGCATAAACCACCCGTCGGCACCGGAGTCGCCGCTGACGTTCGTCCACTGCAGAATCATCTCGTTGCTCGACTTGGCGTGGTAGATGTCGGCATAGTCGGCAGCCAGCTGGAACTGTCCGCTGCCGATAATTTCCTCCGCCAGCTGACGGGCACGTTCTTTGTCCTGCACGCCCTGTGGGGCAATGAGCAGCGTACGAGCCAGCAGCGCCTTTGCCGACGCCTTGCTCACCAGTCCCTTGTCGGTGAATTCCGGGGCATGGTCCACACCGAACTCATAGTCAGCCACCACCTGTTTCCAGATGTCAATCTCAGGGTCGCGCCCCACCAGGTCGCCGGTCACCTCCAGGAGCAGCGGCGCGTCGCCCCAGTGTTCAGCAATACGGGTATATATCCAGCCGCGAATGACGCGTGCCTGTGCCAGAATCTGCGTCTGCTGGGGCGTGGGATTGTCTATCTGCTCAATGAGGTTAATGAGGTTATTCGCCTGCTGCACATATTTGTAGTGCGAGTTCCAGAGCGAGTTGATGTCGCTGCTGGTACTGGCCGTACGTCCGTTGATGTCAATGTCGGGCCACCATCCCGGGCTTGTCAGGTTGTCGGCAGCAATGTCGTCAATGGTCAGGTTAATATTTTGTGCACCATTATAGACGCCCGTCAGTAGGTTCTCGTAGTCGTCGGCGGTCAGCGACGCGTTCGACACGGCCGTGGTGGGGTTATAGTCGAGGTTGCAGGCCGTCAGCGACAGTGCAGCCAGTACTGTGATGATGTGATGTCTTTTCATACTCAAAACTCTAACTAAAAAATAATCTAATCATAAAACCATTTCTCACCATTAAAAACTCAAGTTAAGACCAAACACGAAGGAGCGCAGCTGTGGCACGGAGCCGGAGTCGTAGCCGCGATAGTTGGAACGGTTGGGG
>Ga0310691_10007278_pt1 | contig 11581 bp, 15 predicted proteins | sample 176DNAGHGlowgp2_FD_203887 | JGI IMG/M metagenome (GOLD analysis project Ga0310691, IMG submission 203887) | Sheep rumen microbial communities from Palmerston North, Manawatu-Wanganui, New Zealand - 1766 DNA GHGlow gp2 (v2) (version 2) | ecosystem: Host-associated > Mammals > Digestive system >... | reverse complement strand
TATATGTTATTTTAGAGAAACAAAAAATGAGAACTGGTAAATTCTCATATTTGTTATAAAATTGCGTTGCGAATGATAATCACGAATCTGGATTTTACAATAGAAAAATTTAATATTATGCCAACTAATAGTTATCGGATTTTTAATATAAATCTATTGTAAATCTCAAAATTCCATTATATTATGAATATTATAATTTAATTCATACCTATAATCACTAATGGTAGATACTGAGAAATTCTTAGAACAATATTGGATTTATAAGAATATTATTGAAGATCCAAAAGATAAAGATGAGGAAGAAAGACAAGAAGCCATAGAGGAGATTATGGATGAATATTGAGTAGATGAAGATGAAGCAGAAGAAATTTTAGATGAGTCATAATTGTGTTTATGAAGAATTATATTACTACTCAAGAAATAATTGATATCTATAAAATTTCACAGACAGTTGTGGATACGATTTTGAAAAAATATAAAATTGATACTTTTAAAGGTAAGAAATGATTATTGATTAACTTTAAAGATTTTCATAAAGCTTATACTTCAGCTTATAATCCTTCTTTATTCTCAGTTTTAGATAAAAAAACTGCTAATCCTAGAAAACCAGAAGAAGTAGAAGAATTATTAAAATTTTGAGATACTGATTGATTATTTAATAAAACTTTTTCTAGATCATATAAAATACCTCAGAAAAAGACTACGATTAAAAACAGATGAATATTTCTGTAACAATGAATAAACTATTGAATAATTTTTAATATTTTGTATATTTTTTCAAAATATTTTTATATAATTTGTGTAATTTATGACTGCGTTTCGCGTTACTCCTTCATGAAAAATATCAGGATGAGAACAAACAAGACCATGATGGCAAGCGATAAAAGAGCGAGACAATGTTTCTTATCGTTTTAAAATAGTTAGATATGTTAATAACATAACAAAAAGAATATATGATAGAAATTGATTTTATCATAATTGAATACATAAAGATACAAAAACGAAATACGATGAAAAATGATTTGATATAGATTGATTTGATAGAAATTGATGCAGTAAAGATTGATACAATAAACAATGATACAATAAAGACTGATATGATAGAGATTGATTTGATAGATTGTGATATGATAAAAGTTGATATAATGCAAGATGATTTAACAAAGAAGGGATTCACAAAAGTACAAAAGGAAAATATGATAAACAATGATTTGATAAAAATTGATATGATAAACATTGATTTGATAGAAAATGAAAACACTATGAAACATGAAAAATATATGACAATGAATGATATGATAAAAATGGATATGACAAGTACTGATATAATAAAAAATGATTTGATGAATGGGGATACGATAGAGAATGATATGATAAAAATGGATTCGATAGATACTTACTTGATAGAGAATGATATGATAAAAATGGATTCGATATACATTGATATGATAGAAAGTGATATAATAAAGATTGATACGACAAACATTGATATGATAGAAAGTGATATGATAAAGATTGATATGATATGCGATGATATAATAAAAAATGACTTAATAGATTTTGATTTGATAAATATTGATTTGATAAACACGGATTTGATGCAGAATGATACAATAAGTATTGATATAATAAAGAATGATATGATAAAAATGGATTCGATAATGAATGATATAATAAAGATTGATACAATAAATATTGATATGATAAAGAATGATATGATAAAAATGGATTCGATAAAAAATGAATCCACAGAATAACAAGGACAAGATATAATGAAAGTTGATTTGATAAGTATGGAAAAACTGAAGATAATGAACGAGAATCAGCTGATGATTTATTTTAACATGATATATAATGCCAACATTTTACGATTCAGAATGATATGATGCATTTGGTTTTAACAGAGAATGATATAATAAAAAATGATATGATAAAAACTGATTCGATAAAGATTGATATAGTCCATCATGATATAACATGCAATGATATAACAGAGAATGATATAATAGAAAATGATACGATATAAACTGATTTGATAAAGATTGATATAATAAAGAATGATATAACAAGGATTGATTTCATCTGGATTGATATAATAAAGAATGATATGATAAAGATTGATTTAATAGAAAATGATTCGATAAAGACTGATATGATAGAGATTGATTTAATAAATCATGATATAATAGAGAATGATTCGATAAAGATTGAAAAAATCTCGATGATGATCGAGAATCTGCAGATAGCTTATTTTAATTTATGTAATAGTTCACAATGCAATTTACATTACCAGAGTATTCTGATTTAACAAAACAACAGCAAAATTTAGTTGATTTAGACTTACATGATCCAGAATTAGCATGATGGTGAGAGAATTTGATTGTCCAGTGATTTGCATGAACATGAAAAACAGTTGTTGCTTACTTTAGGGCCCTAAATGCTGTAGATCAAAAAAGAAAAATTTTGGTACTTTGTTTTGGTAAAGTACTGAATGATCTTTTAAAGAAAGCAAATAAAAGGTTAACAAGCGATGCAAAAATTTGTTATTTATGGGAGTTTTATAATGATTTGAGGGGTGTGGTAAAATATAGAATTGAAAATTCTAACGATAAGGAAATAGAATTTAATTGAGGAAAGTTTTCATTAATTTGAGATTGTATAATCTATAAAAAGGATGATTCTACTTTATTAGAAAATTCAACTAGAAAAGAATGGCCTATGAATCTGAAAGAAGAGTATATTAAAGTATTATTTGAATATATTGTACACATGAACTGAAAAAAACTTTATGATGAAATAATAATTGACGAATGACAAGACATACCACTTCATATTGTTAAAAACTTAAATATTTTATCAGACCATATTTCTGTTTTTGCTGATGATAATCAAAAGATATTTGAAAATAAGGAAAACAATTTATCATCTATTGAAGACATTAAAAAGGTTTTATGTCCAAATTGAAGGATTCACTTACTAACTGAGAATTTTAGGACAACTAAACAGATATGCGAATATGCAGCAAAAAGATTTCTACCTGAAAATGAAAAAATTAGAGCTTTAAAAGAGAGTGTATTTTGTAGAGACGATCCAGATTCTATGCCCAAAATGGCACATAAATCTAAAGATGAAAGTTTTGATTTTATCGCTGAAAATGTGATAAAAAATTGGGCAAAATATTCTTCTATTTTAGTGATTTGCCCGCTTCAAGATGATGTTGTACAACAAAGTAATGCATTATCAAGTAAACAAGTTAATCACTATGTTTATCATAATAACATAAATAATGCTAATATAGATAGAAAACATGCAAAAAATGCTATTGATTCGTTTTCTTCAACAGATAATGAGATTCTTATTACGACATATAAATCAGCAAAATGATTAGAGGCAGATTGTGTTTTTATATATTTACCAAACGAGACATATAATGAAGTAATGAATGCAAAAGAATGAGACAAAAATAAAAACACATTGTATGTTCTTTGTACAAGGGCAAAAAAGAAGTTATTCATTGTTTGAGATTTTAAATCTTAGAAAGTATTATCATGCGAGAAGATATAAAATCAGTTATTTCTGCATTTGTATATAATGACAAAAGAAAGAATCAGGATAAATTTAAACAAACCAGAAATGAAATTAGTATAGATGATTACATTGCATGAATAGAACCAGTAAATACTGATGAAAACAACATATATAAAGAAATAGATGAAAATTCTGTTTTAGATTTTTGGGATAAACATAAATCAACAATTATTGATTATCTTGAAGGAAGAAAATTTAAAAGTGAGGATTTGAATCTAATTAGTGATGCTGTAGAAATTATACGTTGAAAATTTTTTATGAATAAAACATTTAAAACAGTTAATCCTAAATATCAAGAGATTTCTAAATGTTACATATCTTTACTATTACAATTCAATGCATATTGAATTGAAAATTATTTATGGTACTTCAATCCAGAATCTGCATATTACAAAAGAGTTAAGGCTCTAACCTTATTCAGATTGTTAGAAAGTCCTAAAGAACAAATTGAATCAGTTCGTAATGAAGTATGTGAGTTGTTATACAATTCTACTCAATGTGAAGATTGAGATTATAAAAGATCTGAGAATATTTTAAAAGAGTATATTGAAAGAGTTTTTAATATAACACGTACAACATATGATTCAAGAATTGAATTCATAAGTGAATGAGACAGCAATTGGGATGTCCGATGCTGAAATAATGAATTCGTTGATTGGCTTTGGAAATATATAAATTGAGAAAAAATTGATTCTGAAATTATTTCTATTGAGGAAGATAATAATTCAGAAGAAATAGAAAATCTAAAATCAAAATTAAGAGAGAAAGAAAATGAGGCTGAACAAATAAAAAAAGAACAAGAAGCTATTCTTTTAAGACAAAAAGAATTAGAAGATCAATTAAATAAAGTTAAAGTTTTATACAACGAAGACCTTAAGAAAAAAGAATTAGAAAATGCTGAATTACAAGCTAAAATATTATTATTACAGCAAGCTAATGAAATAAGTAAGCAAAGTGAAATTAAAGAAGAAACTACGGTATCTACTGAAGATTTGGAAGAAAAAAGAAGTCATTATCGTATATTAGTTGTATGATGATCTGATAAAGCTAATAAAAAATATAATTATCTTTTGAAAAACTGATTTAATTGAGAGTTGTATAATAGATTCAAAATTAATCCCGAACAATTATGAGAATTATATGGAGATTATAATAAACAAAAAACGCAAAAAGATTTTGCAAAGAAGATTGAAAATGATTTATGGCTTTGAAATATAGATTTTGTAATTGCATTACAAACAGATCATGAGACATGATTATATAAATTATTGAATAATAGTGAATTTTGAAGTCGTATAACTTATTTTGCAGAAAGAGAAGAAAATAATCAAAATCCTAAATATAGCAATCAGTCTTTTTCTGAAGAAAGATTTTATTACTACCTTGAAAGAGCTTTAAATAAATATGAAAGAGCTGAAGAAAACTCATTATCATAGATATCTCTTGCAATTACATTTTATAATTGTACGATATCATCGTTATAACCTTTTATCTTATAACAATTATTAATTATGACTAAAACTGCATTAATTGAAAAACTAGCTGAAGAATTAGGAGTTTCTAAAAGAATGGCTGGTGATTTAGTAAACACTTTCATTGAAACAGTTATGGCTGGAGTAAAAAAAGAATGAGAAGTTAGAATCCAAGGATTCGGAACTTTCAAGAAATCTAAGAGAGCTGCTAGAACTGGAGTTAATCCTCAAAATCCAAAAGAAAAAATTAAGATTCCTGCAATGAATGTTGTAACTTTCAAAGCTGGTTCTGAATTTAAAGCTATGGTAAAATAATTAAAACTGCAAATGAAAAACAGCCCTAAACTTATAGGGCTGTTTTTATTCTTGATTTTCTCCAATTATTACATAGAGTATTTATTAATTTTTTATTTCAATTTAGTATTTTTATGAAAAAATTGATTATATCATTTTTATGTGTGTTTTTCATCTGAGTGGCTACTTGAATAAATAATAATTCAACAGAATTCCAAGACGCATATTCTCGAGCCAAAGAAAACTGAATAACAACGATGAATACAATTGAATGAGCAAGAATGAATGATTGATTAACAAGAGAAGAAATGGCTAAAATGATGAGCAATTATGCCATAAATATTTTATGAAAAACTCCAGATATAACGCAACCGTGCTATTTCCTTGATTCAAATATAAATCCAGATTTGGTTCAATATGTTACTAAAAGTTGCCAATTATGATTGATGGGACAGTGAGTAACTTCATTTAGACCAAAAGATTCTGTAACAAGAGCTGAATTTTGAACAGTTCTTTCAAGATTATTATATTGAAACCAATATGAATGATGAGAACAATACTATACAAATCACTTACGAGCATTACAAAATAATTGAATAATGAATAACATTTCTAACCCATACATGGCTGAAGTGAGATGATATGTTATGATTATGATGCAAAGATCAAGCCTCAAATATGAAAAAGAAGATACTGTAACAACTTGAACAAATGAAGAAATAGAAGAGATAGAAGAACAAAAAAAAGATAAAAAAACAGCATATTTAGACTATCTTATTTCAACTAAAGTTGTCGATGTAATAGATTGAGATACTATAACTGTTAAATTAGATTGAAAATCTACATCTGTTAGATTGATTTGAGTAGATACTCCTGAAAATACAGCAAAAAGATATGGACATACTGAATGTTATTGAGCAGAATCAAAAGAATATTTAACTAAACTAATAGACTGAAAGGATATTTATTTAGAGTATGATGAATCTCAATGAATGTATGATTCTTATGATAGAATTTTAGCTTATGTATTCCTTGGTTCAGAAAACATAAACAAGAAAATAATTATTGACTGATATGGTTGGGAATACACATACGATAAACCATATAAATATCAATCAGACTTTAAAGAAGCTCAAAAATCAGCAGAAAAAAATAATCTTTGACTTTGGAACACATGTAATTGAGAAAGAATTGCTTTAACGACTGAAAGTGAGAATGTAGCAACTATTAGTACATGAGATATCAAATGAAATATAAATAATAAATGAGAAAAAATATATCATGTGCCTTGATGTTCTCATTATGAAAAAACAGTCATCACTGAGTCAAAATGAGAAAGATGGTTTTCTACTACGCAAGAAGCTGAAGAAGCTTGATGGAGAGCTTGCATTGACTAGTATTCTGTATTTAACATAACATTTTATCTTATAAGAATTATTAATTATGAAAAAAACTGAATTAACTAACAGAGTAGCTTTAAAATTATGTATTTCAAAAAAAATGGCATGAAAAATAGTAGATACTGTCTTTGATGAAGTTATGGCTGGAGTAAAAAAAGAATGAGAAGTTAGAATCCAAGGATTCGGAACTTTCAAGAAATCTAAGAGAGCTGCTAGAACCGGGGTCAATCCCAAAAATCCTTCTCAAATCATTAAAATTCCAGCAACAAATACTGTATCATTCAAAGCTGGTACTGAATTTAAATCTATTGTTAAATAACAAAGATCAGAATATAAATAAAAACTGACTTTATTTGTCAGTTTTTTGTTTAATTTTAAAGCAATAAACTAATCATTTAAATAATCAGTAACTACTTCTTCACTATCTCATATATCTTCATTTCATGCTAATCTAATACGTTCTTTCTCTTCAAAGATCCTCCTATGTTCCTCTAAATAATGTAGTCTTTGAGGATTCAAAATCTCTTTAAATACTGGACGAGATAAAAGTAAATCACGTAATAACTGGGAATCTTGTTTTATTAATTCTGAAAATATAAGTTCTCCATCCTCTCCAATCGTAAATAAATGTTTATCAAATAATGCATCAGCATTTGCACACATCAATATTCAATTATTTATATCATACTTTTCATTCTCATTTGAATCTTTATATGCTTTTATATGCGAAGCTCTTAATAGAGTTCAAGCATCATCAAAATTCACTCTAATTCAAGTAAGAGGACAAAAAACTTCATTATCATGAACCGTATAATTCATCATTTCTTCAGCCAACTGTTTTCTCCAAGCTGATTGTTTTGCTCTACTAACTGTCTTAGATTCTGTACTTGTTCATTGGTTACTAATCTCTTGACCTTGAGTTTCTGGAACAGTTTCTTCTTGTTGCGAAGTCAATCCTTGTGTAGTCCCTCCTTGAACAGTAGTTTCTTGGATAGGTGTTTCATTTACTTGTTCTGGAGTTTGTACTTCAGCTCACAAATTATCTACTCTTGATATCTGGCGTCTTAACCTATTTAATCTAATTTCTGTTAATCTTAACCATCTGTCATTCCTAATTCATAAAACCGTGAAGAATTTTGGATTCTTAGATAACATAATAAAAATATTCTTTGTATCTCAGCTTTTTTCAATTAATACTTCCAGTGTATCAGTTCTGAATAAACTTCTTCTTAATTTATGAAATTCAGTATCTCTTGCTGTTCATATTCAATGAGCAGCCCATGTTAAATTTATCCTAGTAAAATCTCAATCATCTAGATTTAAGGCATATTCATCAAAATCCCATCTACGATATTCTTTTCATAAATTATCAAACACTTGTTTAGTATATTGAGGTGTGAAATATTCTAACGTATCATTAACTAGATAAATATTAGCATACTCTTCAAGGTTATATTGTACTGTTCTTCATGCTGTAGCCCTATCTACAATTCATAACTCATCTGTAAAAATTTTAGGTAAAGTGATACAAGATTGATGAGCTGTTTCAAACTGCATTCATGAACTTTGCATATCTTCCATTGTAGAAACTGATAGATAATTCAATAAGTTATGATCTAATCATTGTTTCTCATTTCTCTTTCACGATGTTGCTAAATCTGAATGAGTTAAATATTTATAAATCAAAATATATTCTGAATTTCCGTGATTTTCAATGTAATTAAGCATAGATTCAGAAGTTATCACTTCTTTAATAACATCTAAATTTTTTGTTATTTTGATATTATCTCTACTTGGCATGTTTTTCCATATAAGAAAATAAATTTTTGGCAACACCATAAGCTACATCTACAGTTACAGCATTACCGAATTGTTTATATGCTTGTACATCTGAAACTACTTGTTTCCAATCACTAGGGAATCATTGTAATTTTCTACATTCATTTGGGGTTAATTTCCTAATATTTGATTTTAAATCACTTATTCCTTTAGAATTAACATTATCTGTAAAATAGTTATCTTGACTAGCTCTATGCATTTTATGCATTGTTGCAACTAACGTCTTAGAAAGAGGTTGATCAATAGTTGGATTAGCTATATATCATTTTGTTCATTTTCATAATATAGTCGGTAATATTTTCTTACTCAAGAAGTATTTTTCATCTACCTTCTTGTCAAGCAAATCTTGCGTAGTTATTTTTAATTCTGTTGGTTTCGGAAACTCAAATGGAGCATCATCAAAATATTTCTTATTTAATGCTACAATATAGGCACGATTTCTTCTTTGTGGAATTCAAAAATCTGCAGAGTTTAAGACTTGGTAATATGCATAGTATCAGCCTTCATCTAATTCTTTTAATATTCTTTTGAATGTTCTACCTTCATCATGATGTATTATATTCTTAACATTTTCCAAAACCAAAACTTTAGTATCATGCTTTTTTGCTATTTGCATAACATAGAAAAACATTGTTCATCTGTCATCCTCAAATCACTTTAATTTTCAAAGAGTGCTAAAAGGCTGACAAGGGAATCCTCAAATCAAAACATCATGATCTGGTATATTATCCAACTGGTTCCTTATGTCATCACATACTATATAATCTCATACATTTGCTCTATATGTTTCACATGCATATTTATCAAAATCATTAGCCCAAATAATTTCAAATCAAGCATTCTCAAATCATAAATCAAATCATCCTATTCATGCGAACAAGCTAACAACTTTATATTTTTTCTTAGTCTTTATCCTTTCCATATATTATCAATAAATTTTATCTAAAATATGTTTTAGCACACTAACAACTATAGAATTTCAACTTTGTTTATATGCTTGAGCTTTTGAAACCACTATTCTATAAGAATCGGGAAATCACATCAATCTATGAGTTTCTCTTGGATCTAATGCTCTAATCCTTCAATTAGTAGTGACATAATTATTTACACTTGCTCTATGTGTATTTCACATCGTAGATAACAATGCTCTAGCAACTGGCAAGTCTATTTCTGCATCTTCATGGTAAAAATTTTTAGTTCAAGGACACATAACATAATCTATAAGCTTTTGAGATAAGAATAATTTCTGATTAGTCTCTTGTCATCATTTTGATAAAACAACAAATTCTCAATTTTTAAATCATACATTACCTTCTTTTGCATTTTCTAATAATAAATCTTGCATTGTAAGTTTAAGTTTTATAGGCTCTGGAAATTCAAATTGTTCATAAGCTTTTTTATCCTTGAATCAAACAACAAACAATCTTCTCCTTCACTGAGGAACTCAATAATCTCTAGCATCCAAAATTTGCCATTTATATGAATATCATAATTGGTCAAAACTGTTTTGCATTACTTTCCACGTATTTCATTTATCATGATTTAATACTCAATATACATTCTCATAAATAAACACTTCTGGTTTGATTTCATTAACCAACCTACAATATTCATAAAATAATGTTCATCTTGCATCTTCAAATCATCATCTTGCTCAAGCTATTGAAAAACTCTGACAAGGACTTCATCAAACAAATAAATCAACTTTATCCTTAAAATCCCTTCAATCTAATAATTTAACATCATAGAAAAAATTATCATCTTTTACTTCATAATTTGCTTCATAAGAAATTTTAACAAAATTTGTTTTTCTGCTATTTTCTTTATACAAATTTTCAACGTATTCTTTTTTTTCTTGTATAGTTTTTAATTTTCTCACATTATTTAATTCGTTATCATAATCTATATTTATCTCAATATCTCAATTATCACAAGCAAAAACAATTTCATGATCCATTCACTTTTGTACTAATGCTTGTTCAATTGCTCATATTCAGCTAAATACAGTTGCCAACCTTATTTTTTTCTTGTTCATAAAAAATATTTATATATAAATCAAAGTCATAAATAATTGATATTAATTTCATAAAAAGTTTCAATGAGTAATTTTATTTTTAATTTTATTCTCTTAAAATAAAGATTAAACTTATTTGGTTGTAAATAAAAAATCCCAATACTGGGATTTTTACATTTCATTCGAATACTTTATTTCCCTTCATAATTATCTAACATATCAGCAAATATCCTTTTTGCTAAATATACACAACTTTGATAATCATTCTCTCATTTATATAACTTATCAAAAGCTATTTGAAATGCAATTGATGTAAAATATGATTTTGGATTATTGTAATTATTGTTTTCATTTGGTTTCTTTTCTATAACCTCTTTCCATTTCTTTCATGGTTCTAATTCCTCATATGAAATAGTCCATCAAACCTTAAATGCATCAGACTTTTTTTTGTTTAGAGAAATAGTTTCTCAATTCTCCATCTTTAATGTGATTGAATACATGGGACCATATTTAGATTCCCATTCGTTAGTTCTAACGATTTCTGTAATTTTTGAAGTTTTCATCTTTAATTATAAATAATTAATAAAATAACATAAAGTTAATTAAATAATAAATCAGTAATTTTGTCATTTGCATACTCTTGTCATTTAATCTGCTGCAGTCAATAAATATCATCTTCACATACTCATCTTTCAGTCATATCAACATAAAACTTTTCATCCAATAAGTCCCTAAAGAACTTTTCTATAGTTTCATATCATTCTGCTAAATCTGTTCATGATCTAATATCACTAATTGCTTTTCGCAATTGTCTTTGTTCATATATTGTCCACTTCATTTTAATCCGATGTTATGAAATAAACTATACCATAGCCGTTTTCTTGCATAGACTCTCTCTGAAATTTTGTAAATTCAAACGAATCTCATTTCTTTCTTCTTCTGTAAGTTCTTTAGTTTCCTCAATTTTAACCTCT
>Ga0310691_10007277_pt1 | contig 11584 bp, 7 predicted proteins | sample 176DNAGHGlowgp2_FD_203887 | JGI IMG/M metagenome (GOLD analysis project Ga0310691, IMG submission 203887) | Sheep rumen microbial communities from Palmerston North, Manawatu-Wanganui, New Zealand - 1766 DNA GHGlow gp2 (v2) (version 2) | ecosystem: Host-associated > Mammals > Digestive system >... | reverse complement strand
GTGGCCGTCAGCCGAAGGCCATCATTGCCATCAACCGAAAGACGGGTGAGATTCGTAGTGGTCAGATATCCGGCTTGAAGAACTATGACTACTGTCTGCTGAAGTTCGGCAATACGCAGTACAGTTCGGCTGAATTGGAGATGGCCTACTATGAACTGGCTACGATGGCAGGAATCCGCATGATGCCGTCGGAACTATATACCGTTGACGATAACAACCATTTTATCACCAAGCGTTTCGACCGCGATGGTGAGAGGAAGATTTATACGCAGACTTTGGCTGCCATTAGTCCTGATACTGACAGCTATGAGCAGCTGATAGCCGTTTGCCGTAAGCTGCATCTGCCTGAATCCGACTGCCAGGAGGTGTTCCGCAGGATGGTATTCAATATTCTGGCCAACAACACCGATGACCATAACAAGAACTTCTCGTTCATCATGGAAGAAGATGGCAGTTGGCGACTGTCACCTGCCTATGATATCACCTATATCATTGATAATGGTGGCTTCCTGCCTAACGAGGATCACTGCCTCTACATCAGGGCCAAGCTCCGTGGAATCACTCGCGAGGATGCCATCCAGTTTGCCCGTGATAACGGCATTCGTCGGCCTGATGCCATCATCCGTGATGTTGTTGCGTCCCTGAAACAGTTCCGTACCATTGCTACGAAATACGGTGTGTCTGAACAATGGACGGGTAGGGTAGAGGCAACAATTATCAGCCACCTGAAAGTATGGGGAGAATGGGATGAATCTGAATTGTCTGAGTTCTCAATGAACGGTCATTCGGTTTCCAACATCCGCATGGAACAGGCATACAAAGGTAACTACCATCTGCTTGCTGAGATTGATGGCAAAGAACGCAAATTCGTCATAAGCAAGAACAAAGAGGAGTTTGCGCTGATTGAGAAGACTGGTATTGCCAACCTTACTCCAAAACTGTTGCAAGCAATGATAGAGAAATACTTTTTCTCTTGACTGAATGATGATGAGTAGCCTTGTCATAGCCATATTCCTGTTGAGCATCGGAGCCAGTTTCGTGCAACGCACCACGGGCTTCGGCTTTGGCATCTTCCGTATTTACCTTTGAGTTCTTTATCCAACTCCTATTCCTTTCTTTTCTCTATGTAATAATTGGGCTTAGCTGGTTTGCTAACGCAATTAGTGATTAGGTCTATGCCCCAACCAACGAGACCACCAATCAGGATGTTACCCCATGTCCAAGAATTTACTTTTTTCTCAAGTACGACATCGCGATAACTGTCTTTCTCCGATTTAATCTGAATGCGCTGTCCGTCTATATGATGGCGATTCACCTGCACCTCATAAGGAAGCGTCACATCAGGATAGGTTTGCATCTCAGTAATAATTGTTACTGGTTCTCTGGTATCTCCATCAATTCCCAAGTAGTTCTGGCGCAGGAGCTTCAAGACTTCAAGGTTATCACCCTCAATATAGAGGTTCTGCGTATTGTCGAAATCCACACTCTCCTCACGACAAGGGCGTAATGTATCTGTAGTAGGAGCATTCGCCAAACGAATAGCATTGCGTTTATCAGGCCAAGTAAACTGATAGCGTTCTTTTGGTCCTTCCACGATGTCCTTTGACAACTCCTGACGTAGTTGGTCGAAGTCGATGGCTGTTTGTGGACGACCTTTCTCATCCAACGTTTCCGTCAAACAATTGGGAAACAATTCCCCAATCTTCTTGATATTCTCATCTACCACATTCGTGGTTTGCATTTTCAGTTTTTCCATATATTATTTTGTATTTTCAGTTTTTATTTCTATTTTTGCATCGAAAAAAAATTTATGATATGACAGCAATAAAGATGAATGCCGAACTGCTCCGTAATATGAGCATCATAGCAGAGGACGAAAACCTGCTGAAGCGTGCAGCCAAATATCTGCGCAAGCTTGTGGCTGAGAAGCAGGCAGATCCGACGCTCATGACGAAGGAGGAATTCTTTGCTCGTGTAGATAAAGCAGAGAAAGAAATAGCTGAGGGTAAAGGTATTACCTTTACAAATAAAGACGACATGAATGCTTGGTTAGATTCGCTCTGATGAAATACGCTATTACTTATGCCCCTGAAGCTAAAGAGGGACTTACAAAACTGAAGCGCAGCGAGCCTGCATCTTATAAGAAAGCCGTCAAATTGCTCAACGAGATTGTAGACCATCCCCAAACTGGTACTGGCCATCCAGAACCACTGAAGGGTAAGCCAGAGAATCGTTGGAGCCGTCAGATTACTAAGAAACATCGTTTGGTGTATCGCATCTTCGAAACTGAAGTTTACGTAGATGTGCTTTCTGCTTATGGGCATTACGATGACAAGTGATTGATTATTCATTAGCAATCCTTTCCTTTAGTTTCAATAATTGTTGATGCAACTCGTATTTCTTGCGAGTCTGCTTTTCTGTGCGGCAACGCTTTTCAAGGACTTCGATTTGGCGAAGCAACTTCTCGCGTTCTTCTCGATTGATGATTTGCTGTTCGAGTGTTTCCTCTGCAGAATTATTAAGACTACCTATCTCTGCAACAATATTGTTCCAAACATCATCTAAGATCAAGCCTTTCAAAGGAATTTCGGCTTCAGAAGCGTGTTTCCATTCTGATTGTTGCAATCGTGTGTGAAAGATGCAGAACTGCACTTCCTCGTCATATTCTAAAGCAAAGACTATCTTCTGAGGTATGAGTTTCTGGAGCAGAAGGATATTCTTCGTATCATATTCCCTTTGCTTTAGCTGCACTTGCAATACATAAAATTCCTTCACCTCTTGCCCTGCAGTTCGCAGACATGCAAATTCCCGAGTTACTAACAGTTTTTAATCATCAGGTAGGAAATACCGGCTGGACTGGTATGCGTGCCTATCACGACCAGGCACTCATCGACGAGTTCCTGCGTCGAGGCATCGACGTCTCAGCCGTATATAACGACAATAAACTTTCCTTTTCCCGTCCCGTTAGGTACGATATTGCCGAAAATAGACTGGCCCTAATTGGCTGACGATTCTCTCAATATAATAACTCCACCCTTGCCGTCTGCTCTTGGCAAAGGTGGAGTTTATTCATTTTCCGTATTTACCTTTGAGTTCTTTATCCAACTCCTATTCCTTTCTTTTCTCTATGTAATAATTGGGCTTAGATGGTTTGCTAACGCAATTAGTGATTAGGTCTATGCCCCAACCAACGAGACCACCAATCAGGATGTTACCCCATGTCCAAGAATTTACTTTTTTCTCGAGCACGACATCGCGATAACTGTCTTTCTCCGATTTAATCTGAATGCGCTGTCCGTCTATAATTTTCACACATCCTCTTCTGCAGCCATTGGGAATTGCATTTGGATTGTTTTGGCTTTTTCTTCAGAAACAGGATCTTTTATGTTTGGCCTAATCATCGAGGTGTATGCCTCTATGACATGACGCCAGTCGTTGAGTTTCATGCCTCCATATCTTTCACCAAACTTCTTGATGACTTCTTCCTGTATGCTCAAGTCACTCATCTCACGATCCATGTTTAGCATGTCAAATATCAGGTTACGAACCTCTCTATCATCCTCTACATGACGAAGCTTAGAGGTAAGACCTTTGTAAACAGTCTCAAAGACTCGCAAATTGATGAAGTTCATGAAATCCGGGTTGTCCAGATAGTTTCTGCAAAACTCCGTATTCTCACTCAGCATCTGCGCCACAATCATCATCAACGAACTTGCACATTGCTGCATGGCCGTTTCCTTGTTGCTGTTTTTGGCAGCATTAACAAAGGTCACATCAGTAGCCAGTCGTTCAGGCAACTCGTCGAGTTGTTTCTTGGCCAATTCAATATTCTGCCAGTTAATGCTGTTAAACTCATCCAAGATATCGCTCAGTTTTGCCATATCTGGCTGTGATGGAGCCTTGGGGCCACCCACAGGAATGGGTTCTATTTCTGTATTCCTATTCTCCAGTTCTATCTTTTGCTCTTCATTCTTGATGATGCGATATTGGTCAAAGTCAATAGCCTCTATCAAACCTTCTGTAAAGTCTTCATTCTTCAACTTGGGCAGCTTGGTAACCAACAGAGAATAGTAGGTGTTCAGCATTTCCCACTCAATACTCTTGAATGGCATTACTGCCGCAATAAATGGATAAGTACGGCAGAAGCTCTTCATGCTACTCTTACAACGTATCTTCGCGTTATCGTCCAGTTTTCTGAATCTCTCAACAGCCAAATTGATAATGGGGTCAATTGACTCTCTTGTTGCACCTGCCCAATACTTCTCATTCACTTCTTTAACCTCATCTTCCGTATAGATATTTGCATCCTCAACCTCAGCAATCAGGTCGTTCAGTTTGTTGGGGTCTGTTTCTTTAGAAAGAATGGTTGTCTTATAGAAACGTTGGAAACTCTGCTGGATGCTATCAGCATCGTTGCAGAAATCCAACACAAAGGTATCTCGTTTCTTTGGGTGACAACGATTCAGGCGTGATAATGTCTGAACGGCTTTCACGTCTGTCAATACCTTATCGACATACATAGTATGCAGCAAAGGCTGGTCATAGCCAGTCTGGAACTTATCAGCCACCACCAATATGCGATATGGGTCGTGCTCCATATTCTCCTCGATATCCTTTGATGGGAATTCGTTGATATCAGCTTCTGTAACGCTCTTGCCTCCATACTCTTTCGCTCCAGAGAAAGCAACGATGGCCTTGTATGGACTCTTGCGTTCTTCCAATAAGCGCTTGATCTCGTAATAAAATTCGATAGCTCGTAAGATGCTGCTTGTTACCACCATTGCCCTTGCCTGACCACCAACCTTACCTTTATCTATTACCTGTGTATGGAAATGCTCCACGATGATGCTGGCCTTCTGCTGTATCGTCTCAGGCTGAGATTCCACGAAGGCACGCAGTTTCTTCGATGCCTGTTTCTTGTCAAACTCAGGGTCATCCTCCACAGATTTGATAATCTTGTAGAAGCTGTTATAAGTGGTATAGTGAGCCAATACGTCCATGATGAAGCCTTCTTCGATAGCCTGCTTCATGGTGTATTCATGGAAGGGGCGATGCTCTATCTCGCCATCAGGCTTGGGATAGGCTGTGCCAAACATCTGTAGCGTCTTGTTCTTGGGCGTGGCTGTGAATGCGTAGTAGTTGGCATTCTTCACCATCTTACGTCCTTCGATAATTTCGGCCAGACGGTCTTCCAAATCTTCTTCATCGTCACCTGCATTTCCACTCAACGCAATATTCATCTTCGCACTCAGAGAGCCATTCTGACTCGAATGTGCCTCGTCGATGATAATGCCAAACCGTTTATGCTTTAGCTCCGTGCCAATAGCCTCCAAGATGAATGGGAACTTATGCACAATGGTGATGATAATCTTCTTGCCACTTTCCAGATGCTCTCTCAACGACTGGGCACTATCTGCCCAAGCCACCAAGTTCTGCAGGCGTTTGAAGGCCACGATGTTGTTCTTAATCTGAGTATCCAGGTTGACGCGGTCTGTCACCACGATAACACTATCCAACAACGCCTGTGTACCATCCAATAGTCCCACCAACTGATAGGCCAACCATGTGATAGAATTAGACTTTCCTGAACCTGCCGAATGCTGAATCAAGAACCGTTGTCCTACACCCTTAGCCTTTGTCTCTGCCAATAATTTACGCACACAATCCAGCTGATGATAGCGAGGCCAAACCACACTTTGTTTCTCCGTGTTCGTCTTTGAGTCAAGGCGCTTTACTACCTGCGCATAATTCTCGATGATATCGCTCAGCGATTCTTTCTGCATTATCTCTTCCCATAGATAAGCCGTTCGAACACCATTCGGATTAACAGGATTGCCAGCACCTCCATTCACACCTTTATTAAATGGCAGGAACCAAGAGCCCTTACCGCATAACCAAGTACACATCTTGATGTCGTCATCATCCACAGCAAAATGTACGGCACAACGCTTTGGAGCCAGCAAGGGATCCTTTGGGTCACGATCTGTCTGGTACTGTTTCACGGCATTCTCCACCGTCTGACCTGTATAATGGTTCTTCAACTCCATCGTTATCAGAGGCAGACCATTCAGCGACACCATCAAGTCTATGCGATTATCGTTCTCCTTGCTATATGCCAACTCCTTCGTCACGCAGAAGATATTCTTCCGATATAATTCCTGAGCCGTTGGATTCAACTCTGAAGGCAATGGATAATACATGTCGAATAATTCCGATATAAAGCGGAATCCCTTGCGCATCACATCCGTCACACCACGATTAGCCAGCTGTTTTGCCAACTCCGTGAAGAACTTGCGTTCCGATATCGCATTACTGAAGCATGCCGTATTCTCCACTTTCTTCTTCTGAGTAGAAAGCAAGAACCGCTTTACTCGCTCCGTATCCAGAGCGTAGTCTTTCACGTAGTCATTGGTCGTTCCCTCTTCATATCCCTGCTTGTCTCTCAGGTAAGCAAGAATCGTATCTTCGAGGTTCATTTCACTCAGGTTCGTAGGCATAGGCTCACTATTATTTTTCGTTTTGTACGTTTACTTGTCCTGTCACCACATCAGCGATTAGTCGCTGCTTATATTCCTTCAAGTAGTCTATCTCTGCCTGAAGTTCCGTTATCAGAGTCTCTATCTTCTGGCACTTCTCTTCGATATAGGATACGATTTCATTCTGTTCTGTTCGTGGTGGAATAACCAAATATTGATTACCAAAAACTGGAAAAGAAAAATCCGATGATCGTTCTCGAATTCCTTTATAAAGAGATTGGATAAAACCACTCAATGCCATTTGTCGGATCAGGAATGCATAATAATAAACGTTATAATCTCCTATTGGGGTGCAACAATGGTATACAGATGTTCCCATTCCATCGGAATCAGAAACGCCTATAGAACCAGCGAATGCATCCATCTGATGTATCACTAAATCTCCCTTTCGAATTCCTTGGTATCCATCATATTTCTCTGATTCAGTAAAGCCCGTCAAACGTCGATTCTTACGCAAAGTTACTTGACCATCTCTAAAGCAAGTAATCACTTCATCCTCTGGATGACGATTGCGTTTATTCTTTATAAACATGTATTTGGCTCGTTTTATTCCCCAATGTACAGGAATCATTCCAAGCCACGAGATACCGCTATCTTTCATCTTCACATTAGGATTCAATCCTTTTGTGACGGCTTCGGCAATTGTTTTCTGTTTGAGTTCTTGAAGAAGCTGTATCTCTTTCTCCTTATCTGCTACATAAGCATCTATCTTTGAGGTTTTGCTTTCCAAATAACTTACAATCTTCTCTTGTTCGGCAAGAGGAGGAAGGAAAAATGGAATACTCTTTAGTGCATTAGGATTCAAATCCCATTGACCTACTCTTATTCCCTTTGAATATTGCGTAAAGAACGGTACATATGCTTTGCTTCGTATAGCTCTGCTAAAGAATTCTTTGTTTACACCTTTTAATTTGCATGTAAAATAAGCCGGGCTTACAATTCCACAATAATCAGAGACAGCATATGAACCTTGCCATGCTTTCATTTTATTGATAGCAAAGTCTCCCTTTTCAATGTATTTATATCCACTTAAATCATCTGGCACGAAATTGTGATTTTCTTCTTTGTCTTCCTTATCGCGTTCAATGACACCCTGTTCACGAGTGACGGATAGCAACTGAGAATCACCATGTCCCTTCTCCGTGAAAAGTGTAAGGAAAGAACGCAATTGTTTCGTTCCCCAATGTTCAGGAATCATACCAATCCATGAAACATTACTATCTTTGTATGAACTATATCTCTCCATACTACTTTCCTAAGATTTCGTTCAACAATCCATCCGTGCGTTCCTCGATAGCACGAATGTCACTACAGATTTCGCTGAGGCTACGTAGTTCTTTTGGCTTATAGAAATACTTGGTGAACGAGAGTTCATAGCCAGTCTCTATGCTACTCTCATCTAAGATAGAATCAGGAGAGTATGGCAGAATTTCGTCCTGGAAGAAACCTTCGATGCCTCCCTCATATCGGAATGGAATAATCTCCGTATCCTTGCTTTTCTTATCTATTACAGGCTTGCCCTTCTTGAGGATGATGTTACCTAGCTCGTCGCGCTGAGGTTGGTAAACCTTCACGCTCCAATAGCCAAACTCGTTGTTGGGGAATATCTTGCTTTGTGGCGTTTCCTCAAAGTCCATTAACAACTTGAGGATTTGCTCACGATCTGCTTCAGAGGTCTCGCAATTTTTCATGCCCAGATTCTTACGCAATGGTGACTTAATCTCTGTGGCATCTATCAATTGCACATATCCCTTGCGACGTTCCTCTTTGCGATTGGTAACAACCCAGATATAGGTGCCGATACCCGTATTATAGAAGTCATTTTCCGGCATCGCTATAATGGCCTCCAACAAATCGTTCTCAATGATATACTGACGAAGATTGCTGGCACCAGAGCCTGCATCACCCGTAAAGAGTGAGGAACCATTATGCACCTCGACAATACGAGTGCCTAATGCAGTATCTTCACGCATACGAGACAGGTTGTTGGCTAAGAACATCATCTGAGCATCGCCAATGTCAGGAATAAAGGAGAGTTCTTTTCCCTCACTATCGAGTACCGTAAAACGGCTATCAGTAAACTTCTTCTTCTCGTTCTCGCCTAAGCCTCGCTTCTTCAAGTCCTCTTTCCAAGGTGTACCAAAGGGAGGATTGGAGATACAGAAATCGAAAGTCTCGCCAGCATGTCCGTCACGAGAAATGGTACTGTCGTAGGCTATATACTCTCGTTGTTCTGTGCCATATTGATATTGGAAGGCTTTGATGTTGCCACTAATCATAAGGTCAGCCTTACAAGTGGCAAAGGTATGAGGCTCCAACTCTTGTCCGAAGATGTTGATATTAACATGCTTCCCTTGTTTCTCGGCTATCTCCTGAATACGGTCTTGAGCAAGGGTTAAAATGCCGCCCGTTCCACACGCTCCGTCGTAGATATGATAGGTGTTGTCCGTAATCTTATCTGCAATAGGCATTACGGCAAGGTCGGCCAACAGCTTCACATAGTCGCGAGGGGTAAAGTGCTCACCAGCCTCTGTCACGTTGTTTTCCTCATTGAATCTGCGAAGCAACTCTTCGAAGATAGTTCCCATGGTGTGGTTGTCAAGAGCTGGCAGTCGCACGTTACCCTTATCATCTAAAACGGGCTTGTTCGAGAGGTTGATCTTGTCGTCTGTAAACTTTTCGATGATACTGCCCAGGCGCTCAGCCTCTGTCAGGTTGTCCACCATCTGGCGAAGTTTAAACTTGTCGATGATGTCCTGCACATCCTTACTGAAACCATTCAGATAGTCCGTGAAGTTCATCTTCAATCGCAAGGGGTCCGTCTCGCTCTTCAGCGTCTTCATGGTAAACTTCGACGTGTTATAGAACGGATAGCCCGTCACGTTATACAGAATGGGGTCCTGGTTCTGGATATTGTTCTTATCCAGCAACTCTTTCTGTGTCAACAACTGCTGCTTGGTTGGCTCCAACAATACGTCGATTCGACGAAGCACCATCATGGGTAAGATGATCTTCTTATAGTCGCCCTTCTCGAAGGCATAGACAAGCACATCTGTCGCAATGTTCCAGATGAACGAGAATAATTGGTTATATTGTGATTGGTTCATATCATGCATTAAGTTTTAAGGCACTCAACTATCAATCACGCCAAGACGCAAAAAGTGTGGCACAACTTATTGCGTATAGCTATGAGGTAGCGTAGGAAGGAAACCCCAGTTATCTAACAAGTATGCACCACACCAAAGTGTGTATGCATCGCTATAATAGATAACTAAGATGTCCTGTCCAGACACCTATCCAGATATTATTTCTTTGCGTTCTTTTATTTCCAAACAGTTTCCTACGCTTTTGGCTATACGCGAAATAATAGCTGATGCTTTATTTTACCCTCAAAAATCATACCGGCCACCTCCACTAAGGCGATTTGCCAGTACTTGCTGCAAAGGTACAAATTTTATTTCTAATTATATCGTCGAAATAGAAAAAAGTGGGAAAAAGTTTGGAAGATAACCGAAAAAAGCCTATCTTTGCAGCGTGAAAGGAGAAGCCAAGTAGAGCCACGATGTGCGGAACGGTGGCATCTGCGTGATGATGAGCAATTCGACCTTGCCGCTTGGTTTCCTTCACTTTGGATATAGAGCTGGCCACGAGTTGACCAGCTTTTATTGTATCTTGATGTATCGCTTTCCTTTGAACTCTTTCTTGTCGGTTCTGCTGGTGGCTGTGATGAAGTTGACTAGTTTTACCTCCTCGCGGTTCACCTTCATCTTGTAGTTCGGATGGATGATAAATTTCGACTGACCATCTGTATAAATGAAGCACTCACCATCGTAGCAAAGGAAGAAAATGGCTGATAGAAGATAATGCTTGGAATTTTACTTTTCACTCTGTATTTGTTTGTTGATATATCCCAGCACTCCATAAAGCGGAATATTTTCCATCCATTCCTGATCAACATAGGGTTTCATGGAGCAACGCAGACCCTTGAGGTGTTTGTCTGCATGATCAACCGTAACAAACTGTTTTAGCGACTTACTCTTCACATTCTCCTCTGCCTTAACTTCAATGGGGATAACGCGCTCGGCTGTTTGCACCAAGAAATCAACTTCTTGTGTAGAATTGTCTTTGCTGAAATAATAGGCATCGAAGTCGCCAATTGATTTCAATTGCTCCAACACGTAATTTTCTGTGAAAGCACCTTTGAATTCTGTAAATACACCATTATTAATCAGCATGAGTCTCGGACTGGCCTTAGACATTGCTCCTAGCAGTCCAACATCCAACAGATAAAGTTTGAATGCATCGAAGTCTTCATAGAATTTCAACGGCATCTCAGGATTCTTACATCTGCGAATCTTATACACAAGACCCGCCCTGACAAGCCACTCTATTGCAATTTCAAAATCACGAGCACGGCCGCCTTCCTTTACAGCACCATAGATAAACTTCTTGTTTTCCTTAGCAAGTTGGTTGGGGATACTTTCCCATACCATACGAATGCGCTCTGTTTCATCGCCAGCATGCTTGGCAAAATCGTTATCGTAGGCTCGCAGGATTTCCTTATGTATCCGGCGTACCTTATTAATATCACCCTTTGTGGTATATTGCGACACAGCCTCAGGCATTCCTCCTACATAATAATACTGTCGCAGTAGTTCCTGAACCTTAGTATCCAAAATCTGCAACATTTCCCAATCCGTACGTGCCAACATCTCAGCAACTCTTTCCTCGCCTTTTGCCCAAAGAAACTCCTCGAATGTCATGGGATAAAGTGTGAGAAGATTGACCTTTCCAACAGGGTATGACTCCCCTTTACGATGGGTGGTTCCAAGCAGCGAGCCTGCTACAACAACATGCTGCTCACGTGCGTTTTCGCAAAAATACTTTAAACTGTCAAGTCCTCTATACGCCTCCTGTATCTCGTCCATGAATATCAGCGTCTTGCCTGCTGTAATTTTTTGATTCGTGATGGTTTCCAGTAGATACATGATGCGATCCACCTTAAGATCAACATGAAATATCTGCTGAGCTTCAGGATCATCATGGAA
>Ga0310691_10007276_pt1 | contig 11585 bp, 10 predicted proteins | sample 176DNAGHGlowgp2_FD_203887 | JGI IMG/M metagenome (GOLD analysis project Ga0310691, IMG submission 203887) | Sheep rumen microbial communities from Palmerston North, Manawatu-Wanganui, New Zealand - 1766 DNA GHGlow gp2 (v2) (version 2) | ecosystem: Host-associated > Mammals > Digestive system >... | reverse complement strand
TCGGGAAGATCGGTCGCACTTCCTCCGCAGATAACGAGTACATCGATATCTTCCTTGTATTTAAGTATGTCGTCGGCGCTTCTTACGATAACTCCGTCGGTCTTGACCTTAACTGACGCAGGGTCTCTTCTGGTAAAAACATATTCGAGTTCAAGATCGGCGTTCTGAGCGATTGCGCTTTCAACACCTCTTGCAAGATTTCCGTATCCGAGTATTGCGATCTTCATAGGCTTTTTCCTCCATAATAATGTGCCTTTATTCTCTTTAGTTTTTTAGTTTAAAACCGCACGGATAAGCGTGTCAATGATTTCCTTGCATAAATATGCCGGTTGGATGCAAAAACCGCTCATTCTTCGTCGCATGTATAAGTCAGGGGAATACCATATGTATCCTCATAAACGTTTTTCCAGTATTCCGAGTTTTTATGCATGATCATATCGATATTCTCCGCTCTGTTCTTTGTTTTGTCACAAAAGATCGGTGTCCCCACATTAACGGTATATGCCTGAACCGGATAACCGTCCGGGTCACAAACCTCGGTATCCTCCATTGTGATAAAACAGGGAACAACGGGCACATTGTTATCTACCGCAAAAATGAATCCTCCGCGCTTTAACGGTTTGGGTTTTCTGTAATTCCACCACATACTCTGTTCCGGATAGATAAGTATATAGTGCCCCTTCTGAAGCAGTGTTTTGATCGCCATTATCAGTTTGAACATCGTTCTTTTGTTGGAGCTTAGAGGCAATGTATTGCAGTTTCTCATAAGAAATCCGTAAAAACCGGGAAATGCGGTATAATTCGCCTCACTTATTATCCTGAAAAGCTTCTTTCTTTTGTGGGTCTTTTCAAAGGTCAGCTGCATCGCAAAACTGTCAAAAGCATTGAAATGATTACATGTGATCACAGCTCCGCAGTTCAGGTTTTTAAGATTTTCTATGCCCTTTATCTCTTTTAGGACGAACTGCTTTTTGGCAATCAACGCACCCACAAACCAGTGAGCAAGGCGAAATGCATACCTTGCACGCAGACGGCTCTTGACACTGCGCCGTAAATAGTCAATGTCACCGGGCTTTAATTCTTTTGCCGGCGGGTCATCTTCCACATCCTTATCAAAAACCCCCGCTTTTTCCAGCCTTTCTATACGTTTCAGCACCTCTGCTCTGGTAAGCTTAAACTCCACAGCTCCGAGAAAAAGTTTTCTGTAATTTGACCCGTTTCCGATTTCCATAAGTGCAAGTTCCTGCAGCTTTTCGTTCATAATGGAATCGTTTTTCCTGTCCTCGGGTGTGTAGCTGTCATGAATATTAACAATCTCGGAATAAAATCCGGTTCTGGCGGCATATTCCCAAAAGAAATATCCCATTTTGCATTCTTTATCGTGCCATGGTTTCACAGCAAGCGTATAATGCACGATCTTGGCTTTGTCTTCACTGTACGGAAGATTTCCGGACATTTGAACGTTCCATCGAGGATCAAGCCACAGAACACGATCCTTGCAAAGTATATTAAGGTAATCCTGATCCTGAGCCACCACAAAGGTATAGTTATCGGTAAGTTCAATAAACTGCTTAAATATATGCTGACGCCTGAAAAGATCACAGTTTATAAGAAGGACTCCCGCATTAAAATATGAACCCCTTGATATTCCGAGTACCTGTTCGACATAATCGGAAAACACTTCGATCTGTGTTATGGCCTGATCCCTCACTCCGCCGACAAGATTTAAATTGAGTTCATAACGGTACAGTCCCGCAATATCGGATCTGATGACAGTGTCCCCGTCTATATAAAGCACCTTTTTGTATTCAGGAAACAGATCGGCAATGAACATGCGAAAATATGTGGTCGCGGAATAATAATCGCGAAGACATATCTTTTTCTCTATCTTTTCAATTTCCTTGCTGACATCAACAAAAAATATCCTGCAGTTTGATGTTTCCATCTGTTTAACCGCATCCTGATGTGACCGGGTAATATCCGTATGAAGGATGTGTATCTTATATCTGTATTTTTTCGACGAATTATCTATCAGCGATCTTATCGATACGGAAAGAAACGGCACATAACCGTCGTCAACGGCGTAAAAAACGGGGATCACTCTGTTGTTTCCCGATAATAACAGATTCAGTTTCATGCTTCATAACCGTCCTTTTCATATTTTTTCTTAAGATATATGTATTCAAAAAGCACATCATCAAAGCGGTCATAGCGAAAAACCGTATGTACTTTTGAAACATGCCATTGTTTAATATTGTCCGTATGCGGATACGGAAGCCAAAACAGCCTCTTCGAAAAATGTCTTATCACCGTATGCGGATGAAGAAATTTCTGATCGTTAAATTTTTGTGCAAGCATCTTCTTTTTGGTCGTACTTCTGATTATCGCACTCTGATCTGCAAAAATAAGCTTCCTGGTCTTTATCAGTTTTCTGGCTTTTTCAAAAAGTCCGCTCTGTCTGCACTCCGGCATATTGAAAAGAAGCACTCCGGCATTTATGTAATTGGGATATATCAGATACTTTCCGTAATGATCTCTCGCTGCGGCATACTCGTAACCGGTAACATCGATATCATACAAAAGCTCCGGTTCCCTGTTAAACATGATATCGGCATCAAGATACAGTATTTTGTCGGGAATATCGGGAATCATATCCATGAACAGCCTTAAAAGTGTATATGGTGAACAGTAACACTGCTCGTTGGGACAGTCGGCAAATTCGCGCGCATAGATATCCGTTACGTCAATCTTTACGATACGGTTCCCCTGATTGTACTCTTGGGCTACGCTTTCAAGATATGCGATCTTTTTATCGCTTATGGGCACATATCGGGAATCCAAATGTGATACATCCATTGTGAGCACATACACTTTGAAGGGATCTTCAGACTTCGTCCTCATAAATGCCGACAAAAGACAGGTCATGATCCCGTCAAACACATAATCATTTCCTGAAAAAAGAAGGTTCATTTATCCCGCCTTTCATATTTTACGAGAATCACATTGTTGTGAGAGGTGTTTTTTTTCATGGCGTCATAAACCCGGTCGCGCAGATCTTTCTTTCTGTCCTTTATGCTCAGGGTGTTGTCCGGGAAAAAGGGACCCTCGACATATGTGACCATTCTGATATGCTTTCCCCTGCGCTTTTGATATGTATTGGTAAAGCAAAATACCGGCTTATCATATTTTACCGGGTATCTAAACGACGCATCCTTAAAATTTCTTATGTCCGTATAATACGGCCAGATGTGTGCCTCCGGATATATCGTAACGCATGATCTGCCTTCGATCGCCCGTTCCACCGCCTTTGTAAATCCTTTAACAGCAGTTTTGGTATCCGGAAGCGGAATTGCGCCGAGGCTTGGATTGATACGCCCCAGAACGGGCATCGACACGTTGTTCGCATGAGCGATTATGTATACGTCCTTGGGAAAAGTGATCATAGAAGGAATAACTGGATCCGCGAGCGCATTCGTATGATTTCCGTAAAGGAAAAAACCTGTATCCCTATATCCCTTTAAGCATTTCCTGTTGATGATTTTATGCCTGTATATGATCTTTAATGCCAGATATCCGACAGGACGCGCGATTATGTAATAAAAAAAAAGACGCCCTATCCTTCTTGGCAGACCGCCATCATAATCATATCTTTCATCAATTATACGAGGTGTGATCACGGCTTTTGAGAACTCATCCTCAAGTTCGTTATCATAGTAAATGACCGGAATATCACTAGATACGTTTTTCATAACTTCATAATCTTATCAGATTTTTATTTCATACTCAAGTGAGTGTGTGGCAATTGACGCAAAAGCGGGAGTATTAAAAAAGTGCGTGCTGTGATATGCTAAGATTAATCGGAACATTGCCGGATACAGGCCGGGAACTATGTTTAAAAGCTGAATAATATGCGGAGCAGAGAGAAAATGCAGATACACGGATTTAACAAAACAACTTTGCTTGATTATCCGGGGATCGTGGCCTCCACGATCTTTACGGGAAATTGTAACTTCAGATGCAGGTTCTGCCAGAATGCGGATCTGGTGCTGGATCCTTTTTCACAGCCGCTTATAAAAGAACAGGAAATTCTGGATCACTTAAGAAAAAGAAAAGGCATTGTAAAAGGAGTCTGCATAACGGGGGGAGAACCCACGCTGCAGCCGGATCTTGCGGACTTTATCGGTAAGATCAAAGATATAGGAATGCTTGTTAAGCTTGACACAAACGGATACAGACCGGAAGTGACAGAAAGCCTTATAAAGGCCGGGCTTGTAGACTATGTGGCAATGGATGTCAAATCTTCGCTTGAAGGTTATTCCGAAATATGCGGTGTAAATATCGATACGGACAAGATAGTACAAAGCATTGAATTATTGCTTCACCAAAATACGGAATATGAATTCAGGACAACCGTTATAAAGGAATATCATAACGCAGAAACATTCAGAGCTATCGGGGAACTTATAAAAGGCGCGGATAAGTACTTTTTACAGGGGTATATAGATTCCGACCGCGTTATAGCCGGAGGACTTTCGGGTTATGAAAGAAAAGAACTCGAGTCATTTGCGGAAATAGTTTCCGCATATGTAAAAAAAGTTGACATAAGAGGCGTTGACTGACTTGTTTTTTTGCTGAAAATATGTGATAATTAATAGGCTTTTTAGAGTGGGTTTACGTGACCACTGAAGAAGTATTGGGGGAAGTCTGATTTGGAAAAATCATGGCTTAAAGAGGATAGACTTTGAAACACAAAAGCTCAGGCCGTTTTAGCAAAATATGGGGAATATGTTTCCTGATCCTCATTCTTATTGGTCTAGCCGGCACAATTCTTACAATAAGATATGCCAAACAATCTGAAAGAGAGTTAAAATCTCTTTCTTTTGATTGGGAAATTGACAGCCCCGAAAACGAGGAGCTGTATGTTCTTGCGTCCGCCGGTTCGCAGTGGATGGACCAGGGCAAAGTCATAACCCAGTACGATATAGTTCTTGTCAACGAATCTCCTTATCCCATACATGACTGGAGAGTTACCATCAATGTTGCCGATGACAGTCTGATCGACAGTTCATGGAACGGTTTCTGGTCTCATGCAGGCGATAAGATCTTTTACGAACCCGCAGAGTTTAACAATAATGTCGCACCCGGTGAACGCAAATCCTTCGGTCTTGTTATGGTTTCAGCCGAAGCCTTTACCATGAATGAGGTCACTCTTGACTACTATGAGTCGCGAGAACTCAAACGATATGCCGTGTTCTGGGTATTTATCAGTATCATCAGTGCAGCCTCTATCGCATTTATATTTGTGGAAGTCGTTAATGCCAAGATCTCCAATTACGCCAAGACTCACGCAGCATACAAGGATCTCGTTAGTGAATCTCTTCGTACGATAGCAAATATCATCGATACCAAGGATGAATATACAAAAGGTCATTCCGTTCGTGTTGCGATCTATTCAAGGATGATCGCCGAGAGAATGGGCATGAATGAGCACGATCAGGAGAGGATATATTACATAGGTCTTCTTCATGACATAGGAAAAGTCGGCATTCCCGCAAGTATACTTACCAAACCCGGCCGTCTTAACGACGAAGAATTTGAGATCATCAAAAGACACCCTTCAATGGGCGCTCAGATCATGAAAGATTTTTCTTCGATCCCCGGTGTTCAGAACGGTATCAAGTATCATCATGAGAGATATGACGGTAAGGGCTACAACGAAGGATTAAAGGGCGAGGAGATCCCTCTTGAAGGAAGGATCATATGTGTTGCGGACTCTTATGACGCGATGTCCAGTAAGAGATGTTACCGTAATTCTCTTTCCTATGACTTTATCCTCGATGAATTAAAACGTAACTCCGGCACACAGTTCGATCCCGATATACTTGTCCATATGGTTGCATTGGTTGAGGAAGGATATGCGCCGATAAGTGACGCGGAAATGGAAGATTATGAGATTTAAATACAGTTTACTGCTGTTTATTACCGCGATCATCTGGGGTGCGGCGTTTGTGGCCCAGAGCGCGGGTATGGACTATATCGGTCCGTACACATTTAACTGCGTAAGATGTTACCTGGGAGTGATCGCATTGCTCCCGGTTATTATTGTAAAGGATACTCGCGCAAAAGAAACCCCGTGGAACGATAAACGTCTTGTAACAGGCGGTATCGTATGCGGGTTATTCCTTTTTCTGGCAAGCACGTCCCAGCAGATCGGTATTGTAACGACATCTGCGGGTAAAGCCGGTTTTATTACCGCTTTTTATATCGTGATGGTGCCTGTCTTTTCTCTGTTTCTTCACAAAAAACCCGGCAAATTCATATGGGTGAGTGTTTTGGCGGCAGTTGTCGGCTTATTTTTCCTGTGTATCAAAGATCCGACCGATCTTTCGATTGCCCGGGGCGATTATTTTATCTTAGCCTGTGCCGTACTGTTTGCCTTTCAGATACTTGCGGTCGATAAGTTTGCTCCCAGACTTGACTGTTTAAAACTTGCGTGTTACGAGTTTTTGGTATGTGCGATCCTTGGAACCGGGCTTATGATATGGGAAAAGCCGAGTATCCCGTCAATTCTCGATGCATGGATACCGCTCGGCTACGCCGGATTCTTTTCCTGCGGTATAGCGTATACTCTCCAGATGGTGGCTCAAAAGCAGGTAAAACCTGCTGTCGCATCCATCCTTATGAGCATGGAATCCGTATTCTCGGTGCTTTTCGGTGCCATCATCTTAAAAGAAGTCCTGACCGGAAGAGAACTGCTGGGATGTGCGATCATGTTTGTCGCAGTTTTACTTGCGGAACTCAATCCCGATGCTTTGTTTGAAAAGGTAGTGGCAAGGGGTGAACGCGTTTATCTTCGTGAAATAACCACATCGGATACCGATGATATCATAAGATGGCGAAATTCCGAAAATGTCGTTAAGAACTTTATTTACAGAAAACCCGTTACCAGAAAGGACCACCTCAACTGGCTTAAGACAAAAGTTAAGACCGGACAGGTCCGCCAGTTCATACTATGTTTAAATGACACCGGAAACGGTATCGGAAGCATATACTTTCGGGATATAGATAACGAAAAACATACTTGTGAATTCGGGATATTCATAGGAGAAGAGGGTGCAACCGGAAAGGGATACGGATACGAAGGTCAGAAGCTTGCCATGGATACAGCCTTTGGCGAAATGGGCATGAAAGAAGTAGAGCTTCGCGTTCTTGAAGGTAACATACCTGCGATAAGAAATTACGAAAAATGCGGCTTTACGGTCGTTCCCGGACACGAAGAATTTACCGAAGCGGGCGAAAAAGTGATCTTTATGAAGGCCGTTGGGACATCATAAAGACCACATAGATCATTTGGATATTTTCTTTAATTTCATTATAAGACCGTGAACACGTTTTGAAAGAACCGGCATCCTTGCAAGGATCGCAAGGTTCTTTTTTTCTTTTGCCGTAAGATACGGATTTGACTTCCAGGCGTCCTTTTCATCACGGATCTCTGAAATGACCTTTTGATAGCAGGCATTTTCGGGTGTCATAAGCGATACCGGAATATGTAAAAGAAACATAAGACGCTGTACATATCTGAAACGTTCGGTTTCAAGAAGGCATGAAGGGAAACGTTCTTTCATGACTTCAAAGGCATAATCGCTGTTGGCGATAACCGCCTCGTAAAGATGTGCCTTGTAACCGCTTCGCTGATTACTGCCGTTTCGGATCAGAATACTGTAATGCGGCTCTTCCACGGAATAAACGCCGTCGGTCTTCTGCAGCATCTCAAGTATCAAAAGAAGATCTTCGTTGAGCTTATTTTCGGAAAAAGAAAACTGTTTGCAAAAGTCCGCTCTTATCAGCTTGGTGCAAAAAGAGGAATCGCCTTCGTGCATCATTAAGAGTCTGAAGTCTTCTTCGGAAGAGATAAAAGTAGTTTTCCCGGTGTTAAGGCGCGGACCTTTCAGCAACTCGCCGCTTTCCGAAAAGTCCTGCGACATTACTTCGGCAATGTCGGCATTGTTGTCACTTACGGCTTTGTAGAGTGTTTCATACATCGTTCTGTCCGCCCAGTCGTCAGCATCCAGAAAACCTATGTAGGCTCCGGCAGCTTCGCGGATACCGACATTCCTTGCGGAACTTGAACCGCCGTTTTGTTTGTGGATGACGCGTATGCGCGGATCGCGGGCGGCGTATTCATCGCATATCGCTCCGCTTTTATCGGTTGATCCGTCATCGATAAGCAGTATCTCAAGATTCGTATAGGTCTGTGAGATCACGTGGTCGAGAGATTTATTCAGATATTTTTCAACGTTGTAAACCGGTATTACAACACTTATTTTTTCTTTTTCCATGAATCGACTTTTCTGTTTATCTTATTTGACAGGGTGATCGCATTAAACGGGCGTTTTGCCTTTACGATACCGAAATTACGGGCTGCGGTATCGACATCTGGGAAACGTCCGGTCTTAACATAAGCATTATACATGCGAATAAAGCCCTTATCTTTCTCGGCCGGAAGATGCCATATTGAAACGGGGTTACTGACTGTAACGGTGGATACAAGATAAAAATCTTCGGTCCAGAATCTGAATATATAAGGGGTTGCCGGAATGACCGGGATTTCCTTATATAAAAGGGCGGCAGCGATCGACCATAAACTTTCGTCTCCGATCGTAGCTTCAACATCGAAATTGTTTCCGGAAGCTTTTGCAAAAAGATCAAGACAGACATCCATAAATCTTACAAGAGCTTCCTTGGTCCCGCACACAAATTCTCCGCCGTAATGGGTTATGGGAAGGACTTTTGCTTCTTCGGGACAGAGCCGTTCAAAGTCACGCCTGATCACATCCCTGTCTGGGTGCGAATAGGTGTGTCCCAGCGGATACAGCACGATACCCTTGTCTGCTTCAGCCCACAGGTCTTTGTAATCGTGCGTTGTATATGTATCCGCGTCAAGTAACAGGTATCTGTCATATCCGCCCTCTTTTACCAGACCGTTAAGCACGCACATTTTGTAAAAAGCAAGCGACCACTGAAATTTATCGGGTAATACAAAGGAATCAAATTCGCGCTTTAGAACGGTTATACCGGCTTTTTGGAAACGTGCATTCCAGTCACCCGGAAGATCTATGTTTGTGCAAAGGCAGACATCGTCATCCGGATTTAACATCTTTGCGCTTGCAAGCGACACCATCAGGTTTTTAAGATACATTTCCGTGGTGGTACTGTCTGCGGGTTTATTTAACTGTATCGATGTCATGAGACCTTCTTTGAAGGCAAAGGCCGAAACGATCAGATTTTTCATAAGAACCTCCGTTCTTTGTCTGCTACAGATTATACCATTTTTACAAAGCTTTTGATATATTCAGATTACGGTTGTCAAACATCATACACCCGGCAAGCTGATTTTTGTGTAAACACCCTGCTTTTAATGTATAATGGTCAGTGAACAGATCGTATTCCGGTTTGATCCGGGCGGAGAACAGCGTGAAAAAAGAACTTACCACAGATGAAAAATATATGAAAGAGGCTCTCAGGGAAGCCAAAAAGGCTTATAAGCTCGGTGAAGTGCCTATCGGATGCGTGATCGTGTACGAAGGCAAGATAATCGGACGCGGATATAACCGCAGAAACACCGATAAATCAACCCTTTGCCACGCCGAGATCACGGCCATCAAAAAAGCCTCCAAATACATGGGCGACTGGAGACTTGAGGGCTGTACTCTCTACGTGACTTTGGAGCCCTGCCAAATGTGCAGCGGTGCCATCATTCAGGCCAGGATGGACAGAGTCGTTATGGGCTCCATGAATCCCAAAGCAGGCTGCGGCGGATCGCTTCTTAATATACTTCAGATGGATTGCTTTAACCATCAGGCGGAGGTTACAAGAGGAGTGCTTGAAAAAGAATGCTCGGAGATTCTCACGAAGTTTTTTAAAGAGCTCCGCGTCCGGATCCGCTATGAAAGAGCTGAGCGCAAGGGAACCGTTGTGTCGCCGGAGACGACTGCGGCGCCGGAAACGATTGCGTTGCCGGAAACGACTGCGGCGCCGGAAACTCTCAATTTTTGATTGCAACTTTTTGAACCATATTGTAGAATAAATCTCGCCGTGTTGTTTCTGCACGGCCCGCATATCTTATTTGGTCTCGCGCAATGGGAATCCACGAACCGTGTCAGGTCGGGAACGAAGCAGCACTAAGAGGAACTTCTCATGTGCCGCGAGGGCGCCGGGTAGGCTCTGTGCGGGTCATGCAGGGACAACACGGTTTTTGTTTCCAAAAATCAAAATCCCAGGAATTTTCCGGGCTGGCAGCCCATAAACCATGAGATCGTGTAAAGCAGGAAAAGATGCACGGGATAAAATGCGTAGAAGACGTATTTAAGGCTGAGTCCTCTCTTTCCGTTATATTTCTTGATAAATATAAGGTCTATAAACGCAAAGGCTTCGATAAAATTCATGATCGTAAGGACGATGACCGATCCCGCTAAGCTTGACGTGTTCTTTTTCCTGAACGCATAAGCCATGGCGATGGCAAGTACTCCCCACATGCCGTAGTCTGTGTTGCCAAAGCTTGCCGCCAGCATCAGGACATTAAGTCCGATCAACGAAACTGCGAGAACACAGCCCTTTTCGTATGAATTCTTTATGCAGTATATCGTAAAGAATATGATCACTCCGATCGCGAAGAGCACCATAAGAACGATCTGTACTTTAAGCGCCTCGGCTTTGAGGGCTTCATAGTCCTGAGTTCCCCCGGTTAAAGTGCTTTCGACACTGATAAATCCGTTTATAAAACCGTTACATCCGCAACTCAGTGTAAATCCCGAGGCTGCAACCATCACAATGGAAGCCAAAACTCCGAGAGGCGTGGGTATCTTTTTGGTGCTGATAAAATCAGCAAAGCACATGAACAAAAAGCCCGCAAGCAGCGTCCAGAATACACTCTGGTATCCGAAAGTCACGCCTTTAAACAGTGTTGAAAATGCATGTCCCGTAAGTGCAAGGTTAAACGGTATTTCCGATATGAGTGCAAAAAGAAAAAGTCTGAAAGCATATTTTGCCTTGCTGTGGGTGTGCATAAATCCCTGTACCAGCAGGAATATGAATATAGGAAATGCCAAACGTCCGATACATCTCATAACCGAATCAAGCACTGAAAGCCAGGCATATCTGGCGTTAAATTCCATTATCTTCTCCACGTCCCCGGATGTCATGGCCTCGTTCATTCCGGCTCTGTTAAGAAAACTGTCTATTACGACCGCTGCGGTATGATCTATGAGCATAGTGCCGATCGCGATAAGTTTCAATGTGCTTCCGGTGATGCCCTTCTTTTCAGGTATTACATTCACTGCGGCTTCCGCCGCTGCAACCTGTCCGGCATTCTCTGCCGCCACATCTGTTATCTGATTATCCATTTCATTCCCTCCCCGGTTTATCATGTATAAATATGCACTCCTAAAAATATACCGTATTGGCCGGTATAATGCAATCACTCCTTTTTGTCGAGATAATCGATATAATTTGAGACCATCATAGCGATCTTGAAAGTCAGTGCATCGTCAAAGTTTCGGATATTGAGACCTGTTGCCTTTTCAAGC
>Ga0310691_10007275_pt1 | contig 11585 bp, 9 predicted proteins | sample 176DNAGHGlowgp2_FD_203887 | JGI IMG/M metagenome (GOLD analysis project Ga0310691, IMG submission 203887) | Sheep rumen microbial communities from Palmerston North, Manawatu-Wanganui, New Zealand - 1766 DNA GHGlow gp2 (v2) (version 2) | ecosystem: Host-associated > Mammals > Digestive system >... | reverse complement strand
TGGCCGTGATCACAAGAAGTATCATGCAGATCATCGGCACATAGCTTGCCATGGTCCGCTTCTGCCCGATACTCTGATCAACCTTAAGACCCTTCTTCACTATATCCAGCATAGACATATTCGTCTTGATCTTCTCGGCCATTTTCACCCACATATAAACCCAGTTGGTAAAGATGGAAAGCACCGCACATAAGACCGGCAGTACCGAAAGCACCGCTCCAAGTATAAAAGCTTCCTTCTTCCTGTAAAATGGCGTTCCGGTCTTTTTCTTTGCCGCAGCCGGATTCAGCTTTCTCTCCAGCCTCTCCTCACTTTTCCTCTGGGAAGCATCCTTTATACCGTAGTATGCACGGATGAAAAATGGAGCCGACTCCATTTTCTGCTGCTTCTTCGCTTTTTCGAGCGCACTATCTCCAAGTACTATCTTTTCGAACGTACTTTCATTGCAATATTCACAGTATTCACTTTTGTCAGGTATCTCCCTGCCACAGTGTTTACATATCATACGCGTGCCCTGCCGTTATCTACCATCTGCCCTCCGGATAAACTCCGCGTGCAGTAAGCTCATCAAGTGCCTCTCTGACCTGTGGAATGTCCTCTCTGTAAGTCATTCCTATCCATTTAGCCGCTGTATTTACCACCTTAACAGTGCAGGCTCTTCTCTCAATGATATTCTGTACGGCATCAGAAAGAGTCTCCTCGAATTTAAGAGGATCATTCTTAATACCTGCTCTGAGACGGCTCTCGTAATTCACAACAAGATCCTCCATAAATGCAGGTCTGAAAGCCCAGAGATTCATTGATGCAACCGAATCAGCAGGGATAAGAGTATATGTAACACCTCCGTCAAGAGTAAAGTATCCTCTTCCTGCCTCGAATTTGATCTCCTTACGCTCATCTATTCTCTTGAGATATGAATTCTCATCTACTGAACAGATACCGCGTGAGACAGTAAACTTCTCATTAAGAGTACCGATAACATTATAACCGATGATACCATACTCATTGTCCGGTCCGTCGCTCTTTAAAAACTCCGCTGCATCTATAAATGCTTCTCTTCCGTAGAAGTCGTCTGCATTTACAGTGAGGAAGCTTCTTCCCTTAAGCACGTCCCTGCAGCACCAGATAGCATGAGTTGTTCCCCATGGCTTTACTCTTCCTTCCGGTACCTCTGATCCCTCAGGGATCATATCAAGTGACTGATATACATATTTTACAGGAAGCTTTGCAGCAATCCTGTCTCCAACAGTTTTCTTAAACTCTTCAGCGATCTCGCTTCTGATTATGAAAACAACCTCTTCAAATCCCGCAAGAGCCGCATCATAAACAGCATAATCGATCAGAGCATGTCCTCTGCCATCAACATCTTCAATCTGTTTTAATCCACCGAAGCGGCTTCCCATACCTGCAGCCATTACAACAAGTACTGGTGCATCCTTCACTGCTGACATTTTTCCTTTTACCTCCGAATTAGTGAACAGGTGCGTTACTGTCTATATATTCCTGAGTGATCTCCTCATCATTCAGCACCTTGTTTGCAAGTTCTGTTGCATATTCTACTGTATCATAATATGGCGGCATTACATAGGCATTATCACCGAGTGAATAACAATAATCCATTGTATCACTTCCGTTAACGCTGTACTGGATGATATTCCAGCCACCGCCGTTATCAATCTGTCCCTGAATGAGTGTTCCGAGCTCTTCCTTCTCCATATTTGTCTGGAAGCAGTCCTTCATCTGTGACATTACCTCTGAGAAATTATTCAGAAGCTCTGAAGAAAGAAGCTTGTTCATGACAGCTCTGATAACCGCCATCTGGTTTCTTCCTCTCTGTCTGTCACCTTCCGTGAAGCTGTATCTCTCTCTTGCGAAGAAAAGAGCTGCCTCACCATACAGATGATTGGTTCCCTGAACATATGAATAATTACTGTTTAACTGCGAAGTGAATGTATAATCTGATTCAACATCCACGCCGCCGATAGTATCAATTATATCAACAAATCCTGTAAAGTTAACTCTGAAATAATAATCAATATCTATATTGTAAAGATTCTCAAGAGTAGACATTGACATATCAATACCGTAGATACCTGCATGCGTAAGCTTGTCAAGCGGCTCTCCGTCCTTGGCAAGAGGCACATAATAATCTCTCGGAGTAGAGAGAAGCAATACAGTATGAGTCTTGGTATTGATAACAGCGATAACATTTACGTCACTACGGCTCTTAAGAGTAACCTCTCCGTATGTATCGATACCGCTTAAATAAGCACAGAATCTCTGATAGGTTCCATCATTTGTCTGCCTGTCAGTCTTCGGCTTCTTAGGCTCAGTCTTAACAACTGTCTCGATCTTCTTCTCAAGGATGATCTTAAGCTTTGAAGAATAATCCTTATAATTCTCATCACCTTCAAGAACTCCGAGCATACCGCTGTTAACGATAAATCCCTGGATATTACCGCCCTCAAATGAAACGATCAGTTCCTTGAATGACTTGAATTCCTCGGTAATGACATCTGCGCTGTTATTATTATTTATATCCTTTATCGTTTTATGGATATTTTCGTTATCATTATCTGCAATGATTCCAAAGATATAGCCCTTCTCAACAGCCTGATTGATCGAATCAACCGGGTCGTCCTTGGCTACATATACATTTACGATTTCAATCTCTGTCTTACTTCCGGTAACCTCATCAAGCATTTTGTTCGCCTGATTGACCTTTACCATGCCGTAGCAAACCACGCAGCATACCAGTATCGACAGTATTGATGCTATGATGCCCGACACCTTTCTTAGCTGCATCGCAATAAAGCAGATTGGCAGAAGACCAAGTATTATGCCGCCCATAACGATATAACGCTGTGGAAACATATGGGTCCTCATCAGAAAATAAATGAGTACCGCTGACAGAATGAACTGTATCAAGGCCAGAATACAACCTGCTATTCTTATCTTTTTCATGCTGTTACTTTCCTTTACTAATTTCTTAAAAATTAATTTATGTCAAATTGAAGTGAATATAACACTAATTTTCTTTTTTTGCAATCAAATTCATTTAATCTACATAATCTATAACATTTTTCCGGTATATTTTTATCAAAGCTTTCGACTTTTCCTTGAACTTTTCCTGCTTTTAAAATATTATAGCCATATGGAAGAATTAAAATTATTATCAGACAAATTAAATATCAGCCTTAGCGGGGACCAGATCGACCAGTTTAAAACCTATTATGAAATGCTAATCGAGAAGAATAAGGTCATGAACCTTACTGCGATCACAGAGAAAAATGAAGTGATCCTGAAGCATTTCATTGACAGTATCAGCGTAGCCGCTGCCTATCCGGATTTTGCCGGTCTCTGCAGCAAAGGATCGTCCCTTATCGACGTCGGTACCGGAGCCGGTTTCCCGGGAATCCCTTTGAAGATCGCATTTCCAACTCTTAAGGTCACTCTGCTTGATTCTCTCAATAAGAGGGTTTCCTTCTTAAATGAAGTGATCGATGAACTTGGCCTCAAAGATGTAACCGCGATCCACGACCGTGCCGAGGATGCCGCAAGGAAGAAGGAACTCCGCGACAGCTTCGATATAGCTGTATCAAGAGCCGTTGCAGCACTTCCGGTTCTCTCAGAGTATACGCTTCCTTTTGTTAAACCGAAGGGCGTCTTTATCTCATACAAGGCAACCGGAGCTGAAGCAGAGCTTTCAGATTCAGCTCGCGCCATAAAGCTTCTGGGCGGTGGAAGCAGCAGGGTGTATTCATTTACCCTTCCTGATTCCGATATCTCAAGAAGCTTTGTTGTGATCTCCAAAAAGCTGCCGACTCCTAAGGCTTATCCGCGTAAAGCCGGAACAGCAAAGAAGTCTCCTTTATAAGTCTCCTTTATAAATCTTCTTTATAGGATCAGGACTTCTTCTCTTTAGACTTTTTCTCACGGTGCCTCTTCTGCTTTCTCTTCTCTCTAAGCTCGATCTGGCGCCTTTTCATTTCTTCGTAGCCCTTACGTCCGGTTCTTTCGGTCTTCTTAACTACGAAAATGTTTGAATCAGAATCGCCTGCCGATTTATATTTGATTTTCGAATTCATATATCCATGGTAAACGCATCGGCCAACCGCCATGGATGCGTTGGAACCATTCTGGAACCATTTTACCTTCTTAAAGCATTTCCTTCCGCATTTTGCACATCTGATGACAAGAAGATCCTTATCATTCATTGCATCCTGCTTGGAAGGATACTCTGCCGAGATTCTCTCAAGTATTCCCGCATGCTTTGCAATGATCTCATCCTCTTTACGCTTCGGATGTCTGTAGATATCAAATGTATATCTTTCATCCAGATCCTCCGGATGGATCTTTGCCATAACCTTTGCGGTATATTTTGCATCGTTGATCGCCGCATGAAACGGCTCATCCTCAGGGATACCAAGCTCCGAACAGGCCTTTTCAAGCTTACTGATGCGTCCCTCTTCGTCATAGATATCTGCATATATCTGCTGGATATTGTAGAACTTCAAAGGAAAATCCAGCTTATCCATATAGTAGAAATCCATATTGCTCTGAAGATAGTAAAGATCGGAAGCGCCCCAGGTGCAGAATCCGTAATCCTCTCCGCACCATTCAAGGAATTCCGTACACGCCTCCTTGAAGGACTTTCCATTCTTCAGATCCTCCTCCGTGTAATTAAGCATTGCGCGAATGGATCTGTGAAGCTTCTTATACAGTTTTGGCTTTATCAGGCTTGTGTATTCACTGATTATCTCAAAGCGGTCATTCAGCTTGACTGCCCCGATCTCGATGATCTCAAAAGGCATTCTTGGATGCTCTCCGCTCTGTCCGTATGGACTCTGATTCCATTCAAGATCAAATACTATATAATTCACAATGTCGTCCTCACTTTAAATGTATCATAAGCATTGAAATATCAGCCGGTGAAACTCCCGATATTCTCGATGCCTGACCGATAGTCTCCGGTCTTACCATTTCCAGCTTCTGTCTGGCCTCCTTACGGAGATTTCTGACGCTGCTGTAATCAATATCCTTAGGTATTCTCTTTCCTTCCATTTTAAGGAAATGCTCTACCTGATCCTGCTGTCTTCTGATATATCCTTCGTATTTGATGGAAATGTCGATCTGCTCGAGAATCTCAGCTCTGTGCTTTATGATAAAGCTCTTTTCATCCTCTGAAAGCGCATCCTCGAAGCCCTTTACAGCTGTCTCACGTCCCTTATCAATAGGAGCTATCATTTCATATGAAAGCTCTGGTCTTCTGATAAGCTCGGCAAGAGTGGTTCCTGTCTTAAGCTCAGAGCTTCCGCAGCTTCTAAGGAACTCTCCGATAGCCGCACCTGCGCCGACAACAGTTTCATTTAATCTATTAATCTCATTATCTATATATTCTCTCTTCTTACAGAAGAATCTGTATCTGTCGTCATCGATAAGTCCGATATCGTGTCCGATATCCGTAAGTCTTAAATCTGCATTATCCTGACGAAGGAGAAGCCTGTATTCCGAACGGCTTGTCATCATACGGTACGGCTCTGCAGTCTCCTTGGTCACAAGGTCATCTATCAGAACACCTATATAACCGTCGGATCTCTTTAAAACCACCGGTTCCTTCTCCTGAAGCTTTCTTGCTGCATTTATTCCGGCCATAAGTCCCTGAGCTGCAGCTTCCTCATAGCCTGAGCTTCCGTTGATCTGTCCTGCAAAGAAAAGTCCTTCGATACCCTTATATTCAAGCGAAGGCTTAAGATTAACCGCATTTATACAGTCATACTCGATAGCATAGGCATTTCTTACTATTGTTGCATTTTCAAGTCCCGGAACAGTATGGACCATTCTGTACTGAACATCCTCCGGCATAGATGAAGGCATTCCGTCTAAGTACATTTCATTTGTAAATTCGCCCTCCGGCTCAAGGAAAAGCTGGTGTCTGTCCTTGTCCGGGAATTTCATGATCTTATCCTCGATGGAAGGACAGTATCTCGGACCTGTTCCCTTGATAACGCCCGAATAAAGCGGCGAACGATCTATATTCTCTCTGATTATTGAGTGTGTTTCTTCATTTGTATATGTAAGCCAGCACGAGATCTGCTCTCTGCTGATATCCGACTCGCAGTTCATAAATGAGAAAGGCACTATCTTCTCATCGCCCTTCTGCTCAGACATTTTAGAAAAATCAACCGATTTTCTGTCAATTCTCGGAGGCGTACCGGTCTTAAACCTTCTGATCGCGATACCCGCATCAGCCATGGAATCAGACAAATGATTTGCGGCCATAAGTCCGTTTGGTCCGGTATACTGTATCGTATCGCCGTAGATGCATCTCGCCTTAAGGTAAACTCCTGTACAAAGCACTACAGCCCTTGCATGATAGATCGCACCGGAAACAGTTTTTACGCCTGTAACGCGGTAGTCCGAATCCGTAACCTTCTCTACTATCAGCTCGGAAACCTCCTGCTGACGAAGAGTCAGATGATCTGTCTCCTGAAGAGTAAGCCTCATCTGCTTGGTGTATTCAACCTTGTCCGCCTGGGCACGCAGCGAATGAACCGCAGGTCCCTTTGAAACATTGAGCATTTTTGACTGTATATAAGTCTTGTCGATATTTTTACCCATTTCACCGCCGAGGGCATCGATCTCTCTTACAAGATGTCCCTTGGAGCTGCCGCCTATATTTGGATTACATGGCATAAGCGCTACACTGTCCATGCTTACCGTAAAGAGAATTGTATCAAACCCGAGTCTCGCAGCCGCCAGAGCCGCCTCGCAGCCCGCATGTCCTGCACCAACTATTACAACGTCATATTTTTCTTCAACTACTGACATATTATCTTCCTCACTATGTGAAAAGGGTTAAACTTATAGCCCGTTCTTCTATTCCGGATTGCTTTGCTCCTGTTACTTACCCATACAGAATTCAGCAAAGATCTTATCCGCAAGGTCATCCTCCAGAGTCTCACCGATGATAAGTCCGAGACTTTCATAAGCCGCCATCATATCTATGGTATAAAAATCCTCCGGAAGCCCCTCGGAAATGCTTTTTTCTACAGCTTCAAGCGATCTAAGTGCGTCCGTAAGCGCTTCCTTATGCCTTGCATTCGATATTATAATCTGATCGTTATAATGCGCTTCTCCGTGGATGAAAAGCTCGCTTATAAGTCTGCCGAGCTCCCTCCTGCCTGTATTTTCTGCCGCAGAAACAGTGAGTATACGCGGTATACAGCCATTTTCGGTAAGAAGTGCCTCTAATCTCTCACGGTCAATGACCATTTCCAGGTCTTCTTTATTTATAAGTGTTATCACTGTTTTTCCTGAAAAACAGCTGATGATATCTTCGTCATTTTTATCAAGCTCTCTGGCGCCGTCCACTATAAAAAGCACCAGATCAGCTTTATCTATATTATCGCGGGCCTTCTCAACTCCGATCCTCTCAACCACATCGGCCGTATCACGTATTCCTGCGGTATCTATCAGTCTGAGAAGTATCCCTTCGAGCCGCACGTATTCCTCAAGCGTATCTCTTGTCGTGCCTTCAACGCTTGTAACTATGGCTCTTTCTTCTTCAAGTATCATGTTAAGTATGGAAGATTTACCAACATTCGGCTTTCCGACTATGGCTGTACGTATGCCTTCCCTGATGATCCTTCCTTCGTCGCAGGTATTTAGTAGGTCTCTGATCTCCTCCATAATCCCGAGAATATTTTCATGGAGACCTTCATCAAATCCATCCAGACTGTAATTCTCCGGGTCATCGATTGCTGATTCGATATAAGCCGTATCATAAATGATCTTCTCACGCAGAGCAGTGATCTTATTCTTAAGGCCGCCCCTTAACTGCATTACCGAAGCAGAAAGCGCTGCATTTCCTTCAGCATTTATAACATCCATCACGGCCTCAGCCTCTGTCATATCGATTCTTCCGCCAAGATATGCGCGTTTTGTGAATTCACCCGGCTCGGCGATCCTTGCGCCCTCCGCCACAAGAAGACCTATTACCTTCTGGAGCAGAAATGCATTTCCATGGCAATCGAATTCGACCGTATCCTCTGTTGTATACGAATGGGGTGCCTTCATAACCAGAACGACCGCTTCATCAACCACCCGGTCATCCTGTGATTTATCAATGATGCTGCCAAATGCAGCCGTATATGTTTCCATTTCTGAAATGCGTTTCTTCCCTCTGAAGATCCCGTCAGATATGGAAATGGCGTTCTCTCCGCTCACCCTGATGATCCCTATACCGGATCCACCCATACCTGTTGCAATTGCACATATAGTATCCTTTACAGACATTTTGACGTAATCTCCTTTTTAAACGCACTATCCTTACAATTATAATAGCATTTTATACTTCACGCAAGTGTCAATATATCTTAAACATGGTCCTCCATGCCTGTCTTTGTCAGAAAAAAAGGGCATATATCGATTCCGATATACACCCTTCACATTTTTATAATTCAGTAAATTAGTCTTCCTTGCTTAAGAAACCAAGAACGCCTCTTCCGATAAGTGCGATAACACCAAGCAGGATAAGCCAGAATGAAATTCCCCAGCCACCGCTTATGCTAACATTTCCGCCACCAAATCCTGCGTAAATGCTCTTCAGCTTTTTCATAGCGCTGATGACGCTTCTGATATCCTTAACTTTCCCACTTGCCATGATAAGGATGATTGAAAGAAGAGCAAGACCTGGTGCGTAGAACTGGTAGAATGGTAAACTCTTAACCATATCCTTAACAGCCGGAACAAGCTCAATCGCTACTGCAGCTGCTGCTGCAATAAGAAGGAAGATTGCCCAGAGCTTAACAATTCCTAAGTCGCCTGAGAAAACTCCCCAAGATTCCTTTTCACTTTCTCCGCCACCTGATTCCTTATAGTAAAGAAGTCTAGGAATAACTACACCAAGGAAAATAAGACCTGCTCCTGCAAAAGTAATAAACTTATTATACTCTGTAGGAATTGGTGACTTGAATGAGCTAACTCCTGCTCCCATAGAATTTCCCATAGGTGCAGCCTGTACTGGTGCGCCACAGTTAGGGCAATTTGGTGCGCCATCATAGATCTCAGCGCCGCAATTGTTACATTTCATGCTTTTAACCTCCTTTTTATGAAAGCAGCCAAGCGACTGCCACCTGGGTGAGTGCATCTCACCCGACTCTTCATCTGAAGTACCCTCACAACTATTGTCTTCAGATTATTTCGTTGTCCCCTTTTTTTTGCCAAAACCACGTTTACTCTATCACAGTTTTTTCACATTTTCAATAGCAAATATTTATATTTACGTATTTTTCTCTTGTTTTTCGACATTTCTTACGTGTTGTCACATATAGTTCATGATCTCTCACACAATTTTCATAGTATTTTATCAGTAAATGTATTATACTGAGTTGGAAGGTTACCGGCGCATCTGTCGCCGCTATAGTTTACACATTTTCCCTTTTCAGAGGGCATAATACAGGAGGTAAGCCATGGCAAAACGTAATGCAAATGATAAAGATGTCACGATAAACAAGATCAAGCTCATCCGGACGATAATAATCTCCCTGCTGATTCTGTTTATACTGATATTTTTCATAAAGAAATTTGATGAATATATCAAGGCCAAGCGCCAGCCTACACTTTCTGCCGAAAAGCTTGCAGAACAGCTGGTTGCCTGCAGTGATCTGACCACTGCGGAGATCATTTATAATGGAGTCGTAAGATTTGATGACGGCGGAATACCTTTTATAAATGAAAAAAGCTTCCTTATGATGTATACAGCTAAGGTTAAGGCCGGAATCGACATTTCGAAGGTTGATGTAGCAGTCACAAATAACAAGGTTATCGTAACGCTTCCGGAAGTAACAGTTCAGGATCTTATAATCGACAACAGTTCGCTTGAATTCTATGACAAGAGTTCTTCTCTCTTCAATCAGGTTCAGCAGGAGGATGTTGTAACCGCTGTGCTTTACGCGGAGGAAGATGTAAGGAATCATGCAGATATTGCAGGACTTCTTGAGAAAGCAAAGACTCAGACAGAAAGCCTGATAAGAAATCTTATAATAAATGCCGCCGGCGACCGCGAGCTGATCATCAGATATGTTGATGAAGTGGAAGATGATGCAACAACCGAGGCCGGAAAGAAAAAATAATTAAAGAAATACGCAAAATAAAAAGCATTCATATTTCTCATTTAAGAGATCATATGAATGCTTTATTTTTTATATTATGACCGTATGATCAGGACTACTGCTGAGTTGGTCCGCCAGGCTGCTGATCCTGTGGTGCACCGAACTGCTGTGGCTGTCCCTGTGGTGCGCCGAACTGTTGTGACTGTCCCTGTGGAGCACCGAACTGCTGTCCCTGTGGTGCGCCAAACTGCTGTGGCTGTCCATATGGCTGAGCAGGTCTCTGGTATGCATATGACTGAGCCTGCTGACGGATGATTCTCTCACCTGTATGGAACTTCTGTCCCTTGATAACAAATACCAAAGGTCTTACAAAGAGAAGAAGTGTTCCGATAAGAGCGAACCACCATGAAACTCCAAAATGAATTCCTGTTCCCTTTACTGCATCCTGAATATCACCATTAAATGTAACGATGAAGAAAAGAAGCAGTACACCTGCAGGTCCATACCATTCTGAACCCGGAAGGTTTGTAAGTCTGGTAAGATTTATACCCGGAATTACATTATATACTACAAGATACCTGAAAATGAGCCATAAATTAACAAGGATAAGAAGAACTGCCGAGAACTTTACAAGACCATTCAGATTATCATTGAAAAGTCCTATCGACTGTCCCCATCCGGTTACCCACGCCGGAATACATGTGAAGAGAAATACGAAGAATGCTCCTACAAATGAGCAGATCATTGTATAATCTCCCTTAATTCTCTGTGCAAACGGTCCTCCCGGATAGAAGAACACTGCAGGTCTTGGTGGATAAGGATTTGCATACTGTCCTTGTGGAGCACCAAACTGCTGTGGTCCAGGGAATCCCTGTGGCTGTCCCTGAGGAGCGCCGAACTGCTGTGGCTGTCCCTGAGTCGCACCAAATTGCTGAGGCTGTGGCTGTCCCTGCGCAGCAGGAGCACCGCAAACCGGGCAATTCGGGAAACCTGCCGGTATCTCATTGCCGCAATTATTACATCTCATAACATTTTCCTCCTGTTATTTTTTGATGGATAAATACTTTTCTGCAGGTAAAAACCTGCAAGCTCTTAAAATTCATCTATTTCTGATTATTGCAAAAAACAATAGAAAAATCAATATTAATATGGAGAAAAATAATTCATCTATGCTATAATCGTGTATTGCAGGATGATTTAAATCAGCAATACAAATTATTGGCTGTTATATATCTGCAATAATATAATCAGCAGCTTTATCAATATTTTAAAATAGCTTTATAAGAGGGTTACCAAATGAAATGTAATAATTGCGGAAATGAAATTCCCGATATGACTCAGTTCTGTCCTTTCTGCGGCAGCCAGCAATCACTGCAGAACTACCAGAATGAGCAATCTAACCAACAATTTGGGCAGGATGCTCAGTTCAACCAGAACGCGCAGTTTAATCAGCAATTTGGTCAGCAACCA
>Ga0310691_10007274_pt1 | contig 11586 bp, 6 predicted proteins | sample 176DNAGHGlowgp2_FD_203887 | JGI IMG/M metagenome (GOLD analysis project Ga0310691, IMG submission 203887) | Sheep rumen microbial communities from Palmerston North, Manawatu-Wanganui, New Zealand - 1766 DNA GHGlow gp2 (v2) (version 2) | ecosystem: Host-associated > Mammals > Digestive system >... | reverse complement strand
TGTTAAGTAATTTCATTTACTGAATTAAGAATTCCTTTTAGTCATTTATTCATTAACAAACTTCAAAAAATAAATAATTAGAAATTATGAAGAAAGCATATATTGCACCAGAGTGCACAAACGTACAGATGCCAGAGAGCTTCTGCCAGTCATGGAACATCGGCGGTAGTGATGTAACTACTCGTCAGTATTAATCCAACGATTTTGACTTATTCATTTAATAACGATGGCGGTTGTGGTTTATCTACAACCGCCATTTTTGTTCTTACGTTATTAATACTTGTGGCTTCTTAGTAAGTTCCCATATTTGCATTAGTACTGTCCCATATTTATTCCAGTACTTCCCCTTTGTAGTTTTCTTCCATCCCCATTCTTCATTCTTCATTTTTCATTCTTCATTTTTATGAAAATTCTTATTATGGGTGCCTCTTCTGGCATGGGTTATGAATTAGCGAAACTGATGCTTCGTGATGGACATACTTTGGGTTTGGCTGCTCGTCGTTTACAACCGCTCAAAGAGTTGCAAACGGCATATCCACAACAAGTGAAGATTTCTGCCATAGATGTTACTGCTGATGATGCACCTCAAAGAATCCAATCACTTATAGAAGAATTAGGTGGCATCGATATTTATTTTCATTCTTCTGGCATTGGTAAACAGAATTGGATGCTTGATGCGACAATAGAAGAAGCAACCCTTCGTACCAATGCGCTTGGATTCACACAGTGTATAGGAACTGTTTATCGTTATTTTGCTTCTCGTCCTGAAGGGGGACATATCGCTTGCATTTCCAGTATTGCAGGAACGAAAGGACTGGGTGTTGCACCCTCATATAGTGCAACCAAGGCTTTCCAAAATTGTTATATGCAAGCATTGGAACAACAGGCGAATATGCGCCATCTACCTATACGTTTTACGGATATTCGACCTGGATTTGTTGATACTGCGCTTCTAAACGATTCACATCATTATCCCATGCTCATTCAGCCAGAGAAAGCAGCACGGCAAATCTACAAAGCCCTTTTGCGCAATCGCCATGTTTTCGTCATTGATTGGCGTTATCGTTTACTCGTTCCTTTGTGGAAGCTTCTTCCGAATGCTATCTGGAGAAGACTGCGGATTCGCACGAGGGATGGGGAGTGATGGGGAGAATGGGATTAATGGGAGGAATGGGATTAATGGGAGGGATGGGAATGATGGAATTTGATGATTAATTGGTTGAATCGTTGTTGTCGTTTTCGTGACGCTTCATGTATTCGCTTGGTGTCATGCCATAGACTTGTTTGAAGCTGGTGGAGAAGGTGGAGACAGATTTGAAACCCGTGGCAATGCTGACATCGGTGATGTCGAGGTGCTTGGAGGCAAGGAGTTTCGCTGCTTGTGTCATGCGGATGCTGCGCAGGAAATTGCCTGGAGTCTGTCCAGTGAGGTCCTTGATTTTGCGATGGAAATGCACACGGGAAATGCCTACCTTGTCGGCAATGTACTCGATGTTCAGGTCTGTATTGGATAGATTTTCGTTTACTACTTTCATGACGCGCTCCATGAGGTGTTCGTCAGCCGACTGCACTTCCACGTCGTCAATGTTTTCTTCTGTCTGCTGTTCTGTTTTGAACTTCCCTTGAAGAACGTGGCGAGAGTGGAGCAGATTGCTGATGGTGGAGCGTAGCACTTCCATGTTGAAAGGTTTGGTGAGGTAAGCATCCACACCGATGGAGAGTCCTTCGATGCGGTCCTTGTCCTCGCTCTTTGCAGTGAGAAGGATAACAGGGATGTGATTGGTCAAGAAACTGTTTTTCACAGATTTGCACAGTTGTATGCCATCCATCTTTGGCATCATCACGTCGCTCACGATGATATCTACTTTCTTTGGGTTTTGCTGCACAAATTCCCAAGCTTCTTGTCCGTTAGCACATTCGGTGACGGTGTAGTCGGCAGACAGTTCGCTGTGGACATACTGGCGAATTTGTGCATCGTCTTCCACGATGAGCACATGCCTGTATTTTGAATTGTTTTTTTCTTCCGTGTTTTCCACAGGCAGTTTCGTGTCGAGCACTTCGGCAAGGGCTTGAGTCTCTTGTGTATCAGTTGCCTTTTCCTTAGTCTTGTCTAATGCGGTCGGCATTTCCAATGTGAATTGTGTGCCTTGTCCTTCAGGGTTGTCACCAACGGAGATGGTGCCTTCATGTAGTTCGATAAGCATCTTTGTGAGGTTAAGACCAATGCCTGTACCCACATATCCGTTGTTGTGTGTGTCTGAATAGAAGCGGTCGAACACTCGGTTTCGGTCTTCGAGTGGAATGCCTATGCCTGTGTCAGTGACTTTCAGCGTGAAGTGCTTGTTGTCGCTGCGTGTGAGGTTCATGGTGATTTTTCCGTTGTCGGGTGTGAACTTGAGTGCGTTCGACAACAGATTCATGATGACTTTGTCAAAATTTTGCGTGTCGATGCAAACAGGCATGGAGTCAATGCCTTCGTGCAGGAACTGCATGGAGATGTTGCGCTGCTGGGCTGAGGCATTGAAGAGTTCGTGGAGATTTTGCAGGAACGGAACGAGGTCGGTCCTGCTGTAGGAGAGTTGGAACTGTCCTTTCTCAATTTTCCGAGCATCCATCAGTTGGTTGATGAGCCGAAGGATGCGTTGTGCGTTGAGGTAGATGATAGAGTAGGAGCGATGCCGTTCCGTGTCGTCGTCGTTCTTCATCAGTTTCTCCAAAGGCGACGTGATGAGCGTCATTGGAGTTCGGATTTCGTGACTGATGTTCATGAAGAACTGCATTCGTGCCTCGTTGAGTTCTTCCTCCTGCTTATGTCGTGCCAGAATTTTGCGTGCTTTCTCGCGCTCACGATATTGCTGGTAGAGGAAATAAGCGATGGCAAGAAGAATGAGCGTGTAGATGAGTTTTGCCCAAATTGATGCGTACCATGCGGGATGAATCTGCACGACGAATTGTTTTTCCTCGGATTTCTGGTTGAAACTCTCTGCATGAATGGTGATGCGATAAGTTCCCACTTGCATACTGTTGAACACGATTTGGTTCTGTCCTGGTGGCACTTGTTGCCATTCGCCGTTGTTCACCTTATAATAATAGGTGACTTGCTGTCCGCCGATGAGCATGGATGTGAATTCGAGGGCAAAGGTGCGGTCGTCGTGGCACAAGTCGGCACGTTTCACTGAGTCAATCCAATCGTCCAGAATGACGTAGTGCCCTGACTTCTCTCCCACATTCACCAAGTGGTTGTTCACGTAGAATCCTGTGAATCGGAGTTCGAGTGGAGAAGCCTCCGCATCTGCATCCACTTGCTTCGGATTGAAGTAAGTGATGCCGTTAATACCTCCAAAATAGATGTTGCCATTCATGGAAGCATGGGCTTGCGAAGTGAATTCATTTCCCTGAATGCCATCGCCCACACGGAACACGCGGATGCTGTTGTCTTTAGGATTGAGACAAGCCATGCCGTTGAGTGTCGAAATCCAAACACGATGGTTGGCATCGATTTCTGCACTGCACACTTTGTTGGATGGCAGACCGTTGGCTTTGGTGAACATCTCGCTGCTCAAATCAATGCTGTTGACTTTTGCCAACCCCTCATTGGTCGATGCCCAAATAGTGGTGCCGTCGCATGTGATTTGTGAAACATTCGTGCGTCCAAGGATTTTCTTTTCCCATCTGAGTCGGTTGGCGCCCGTGATGGTCAACACTTCCAAACCGTCGCTCGTGGCGAGGTACATCATGTTGTCTTTGATGAGAATGCCCGAGATGTAAGAGTTGTGGATGATATTGAGTACTGGGTTGTTCGTTCCGTTGTGGTAGTGGACGAGTTGCTTTGTCTCCAAGTTGTAACCATAAAGGAAATCCCCGTTGGTACACATCCATACCGTCTTGAATTTGTCTTCAGCCAAGGCAAATACATGATGGATGGACTCTCCGCCTGGCACCACATCGCCGAAGGAACGGCATTGGTGGGTGACGGGATTCATCAACGACAATCCTCCTAATGAACCTCCGAGCCACAGCTGGCCTTCTGAATCCTTGAGGATGCCCATGATGGTTGGTGGCACGTTGGGAGTCGGAATGTAGTTCTGCACGCCGCCTGCTTGCGGTGCTTTGTAGTGTTCCGACAGAGTGCCGTCGGCGTTGATGTGATAAATACCGCAGTTGTCGGTGCAGACCCACATCGCGTTGTTCTCAGCATCGGGCAGGAGAGCCGTGACGCAGTTGGTGCCAATGGTGTTGCGCAGAGCCGAGCGACGACCGATGTATTCGAAGTGGGAAGTATTGTTGGGCTGGACGATGACACCTTTCCAATAGACACCTACCCATTTGTTTCCGCTGTGGTCGATGAAGAAATCCTTCACGTTCGACACTGTCAAGTTGTAGTCGTTTGCCTTGATGCTGCTGAGCGTGGTCTCACCCGTTCGTTCGTCATACACGTGCAGTCCGTTGCCGTCGGTGCAAAGGTAAATGTGTCCTTTCTCGTCACTTCTGATGTTGGAGATGAAGAAATTTGCATCTACAGATGAAATGCGGTCGAATTGATGCTCCGACTCGTCATAGACAAGCAGACCGTCACGCTCAGTGCTGAGATAGATTTTGCCCGATGAGCTTTCGCAGATTTTCGTGATGTTGCCTTGTATGTCGATGGAATGGAGCAGACGCTCGTTCTTGTCTAAAAGGTGAACCGAGTGATTGGAGAGTAGCCAAATGCGCTTTTTGCTGTCGTTGAGTATCTGGCGCATGTTACCGTGCTGGCTAAATCCATTGTAGTAAACCGCATGGTATTGCTGCACGCCATCCTTGATGTCTTTGCTCTTTTTCAGTTGGTAGATACCATAACCAGCCGTAATCGCATAGATGTTTCCATCGTGTGTTCGTGAGAGGGTGGAGATGTGTGCTTGTATGCTGTCCCCCTCTGGGTTGATGAGTGGAACATCGTAAAGTCGATTGGTTTTCACATTGAGAATCTGCATACCGTCGGAGTCCAAGCCGATGAGGATGGTTTGCGGGTCGATTTCCACCACGTCGGTTGCGTAGTTGCTTTTCATGGCGTAGTTGGCGGGTGCATCCTGAGAATAGACGTTGATTTTTGCGCCATCGTAGCGGTTGAGTCCGTTGGTCGTGCAAATCCACACGTTGTGCCGACTGTCTTCGTAGAACGAACGAATGCAGGTGTTAGATAGTCCGTTGTCGGATGTGAATGAAATCACGCCCTGGGCAACTGCTTTTGTGCAGAAGATGAACAGTATGCTTAGTAATGTGCTTATTCTGTTAGGTTTCATTTGTGTTTCAGAATGCTTGTATTGATTACAAATAAGGTAGATACGGCAAAGTTACGAAAAATGCTTGATGTGAAAAAAAGAAAAAAGGAATTTTTTATGAGATGATAGGAATGATGGGAAATATGGGAATTATGGGATGTTCCAAAAACAAAATGGCGAAATTTTTGCTTGCAAACTTGAATTTCCTTATCTTTGTTGGCAATTAAGGTCTAAGGTCTTGAGTCTAAGGTCTAAGGTCTGGGGTCGCCTTTGACTTTTGTCCTTTGACCTTTGTCCTTCGACCTTTGACCTTCGACTTATTAACGATTACTAAATAAAAAGCAATGAAACAAATCAAGTTGTTTTTGGCACTATGTGCTTTCTCCCTTTCTTCGTTGGCTCAGAATGCCAAGGTGAGCGGTCCCGATGGCAAACTCGTCGTGAGCGTTGATGTGAATGGTGGCAAAGCCACGTATTCGGTGAACTACGATGGCAAGACCGTGCTGGATGCCTCTCCACTCGGATTCCAAGCCAATATCGGCGATTTCACGCATGGGCTGAGCTTTGTGGATGCAAAGGAAAGCAAAGTGCATGAGCAGTATCAGATGAACCGCTCGAAATTCAGTTATGTCACTTACGATGCCAATCAGCTGAAGGTGAATTTGAAGAACAGCAAGAACGTGCCTTTCTCTGTCACCTTCCAAGTGTCGAACAACGACATCGCCTTCCGTTACGAAATGAATCGGGCAGGCGAGACTGGCTCTATCCGTATCATGAGCGAGAGCACTGGTTTCGACTTCCCTACCAACACCACCACTTTCCTCACTCCGCAGAGCGATGCCATGATTGGATGGAAGCGCACCAAACCAAGCTACGAGGAAGTCTATAAGGCTGACGAACCGATGACTACCCGTTCGCAGTATGGTCATGGCTTCACTTTCCCATGTCTGTTCAAGGTGAATGGCGGCGTATGGGTGCTGGTGAGCGAGACGGGAGTGGATGCCAAGTATTGTGCTTCGCATCTCAGCGACATGAAGGGCGACGGACTCTACACCATCGCTTTCCCTATGGCAGAGGAAAACAACGGCAACGGCAGTGTGGAACCAGCCTTTGCACTTCCTGGCGCAACGGCATGGCGTACCCTCACCGTGGGAACTACGCTCAAGCCTATTGTCGAAACGACAGTGCCTTTCGATGTGGTTCGTCCACGTTATGAAACAACCCACGACTATCGCTTTGGCAGAGGCACATGGAGCTGGATTGTTTGGCAAGACGGCTCTATCAACTACGACGACCAAGTGCGCTACATCAACCTCGCCAAGGAAATGGGCTACGAATACGTGCTGATTGACAACTGGTGGGACACGAACATCGGCACCGAGAAGATGGAGCGTCTTGTGGAATACGCACGTAGTCAGGGTGTTGACGTGTTCCTGTGGTATAGTTCCAGCGGCTATTGGAACGACATTGTTCAGGGTCCTATCAATCGCATGGACGACCCGATCGTCCGTAAGCAGTGGATGCGCTGGATGCAAAAACTGGGTGTGAAGGGCATCAAGGTCGATTTCTTCGGTGGCGACAAGCAAGAAACCATGCGCCTCTACGAAGCCATTCTCAGCGATGCCGACGACCACGGACTGATGGTCATCTTCCACGGTTGTACCCTGCCACGCGGTTGGGAACGCATGTATCCTAACTATGTGGGTAGTGAGGCTGTGCTGGCTTCTGAGAACATGGTGTTTGGGCAGGATTTCTGCGACAACGAGGCTTTCAACGCCTGCCTGCATCCATTCATCCGCAATGCCGTGGGCTGCATGGAGTGGGGAGGATGCTTCATGAACCGACGTTTGGCAAAGGGCAACAAGAGTGGCAACACTCGTCGTTCCACCGACTGCTTGGAACTTGCCACAACGATTCTCTACCAGAACCCAATTCAGAACTTTGCCTTGACACCAGAGAACTTGCTCCCAGTGGAAGAAGGCGGTGCTCCCGAAGTGTCGATGAATTTCCTCAAGTCCGTGCCAACCACTTGGGATGAAACCCGATTCATTGACGGCTATCCAGGCAAGTATGTCATCATGGCTCGTCGCCATCATGCCACTTGGTACATCGTCGGTGTGAATGCCACGGGAGCGAAGAAGAAGTTCACCATCGACCTCTCTTCCATCTTGAAGAGTGGCGATGCTGTGCAGCTCTACACGGACAATCTCAAGAACCAAAACCCACGCTACGACAAGAAACGCACCATTAGCGACCCTAAGTCGTTCACTGTGACGATGGACAAGAACGGCGGTTTTGTCATGGTGAAAGGATAATTATCACTTACTGAATTTTTTTTTTGATTCCACTTTATGTGCGAGGGCTCGTTATCATCATAGCGAGCCCTCGTTGTAGTTTCAACGAGCCCTCGCTTGAACAACGACGAAGGCTCGCCATTTCAGTGCAAACAAAAGAATGACGCAATACTGTCTTGATGATGCTTCGATTGCGGAGAATGATTGATGCTATGGTTTTATTCTGAGCATGATGTAATGCTTCTAAGACGAAAAATACTTATTTTTAACAAAAAAGTTTCAGTAAGATTTTCAAACACACATATTTTTTCTTAAATTTGCCACGTTGAACATTTTGAGGCTTTGTCTAACTGCCTTATTTGAGAATTCATCCTTCGAGGACAATAAAGATTTAAACATCATTTATATTGCTAACTTAATTATTTTTTCCGTATGAAAAAGATTTTTACTTTTGCTCTGACGGCATTCTTTGCGTTTGGCTTGAGTACTTTTGCTCAGGAAGAAGATGTAACACATCTGATTAAGAATGCTGGCTTCGACGAGGACCTTACGTTCCAACTCGATGGTACGATGAAAGAGGCGGTGAGCACAGAGACGTCTCTCAGTGACCGTAGCTGGGCTTACATTGCTGCCGACAACACGGTGTATGCACGTCCAAAAACAACCAGTGGCCAGAATCGTCCCGACGGTCGCAAGTTGGAGGCTGTGAACGGCTTCAAGGGTCAGGTGGAAGGTTGGACATTGGAGTCCAATGCCGAATTCCCTAAGTGTGAGTGGACTTACTTCGGTACAGTGCCTTACGATTTGGTACCTCAGTCTGTGCCTATCGCTGACGATGGTACTACTTATCTTGAAGTGCCAGCTCGTCCTACAGAGTTCGACGGTGGCACTGGTTTTGTTTATCTGCGTGCTGGTTGGACAAACAGTGCTTCCTACAAGCAGGTGGTAAATTTGCCTTGTGCTGTTTATCGCTTGGAGTACTGGACTATCAACATCAATCCTAACACTTCTTCCGTTGCAAAGGACCTCACACAGATTGTCTGCCGCAAGGATGTGTTCAAGGATGAAGAAGGCACTGGTCTCAACGCCCAGGAATGGACAAAGCATGAGTTCGAGTTCACCCCAACTGCTGAGTTCACCATGCAGTTCGGTTATGAGGCTGCTAATGCAGGTTCTGGTGGTCAGCCAATCGTTGCCCTCGATGGTATCAAGCTCTACAAGATTGGTGAAGCTGACGAAAAACAGTTGCTCGAGGCTGACTTGAGCGATGCAGAAAAGGAAATCACTGACATCATCGACACAATTCCTGCTCTTGAGCAGTTTGCAGGCGTCATCGACCAGGTGTTCCAGTGGTGTACAGATGCTGAAGATGCTGACGGTAAGGAGGCTATCTTGGCTGCTACTAAGGACTTGAAGGACAAGAAGCAGCAGCTCCTTGATTTCTTGGGTGTCATCGAGGATTATCAGGCATTGGAAACTAAAATTTTGGCTATCGGTGAAGGCGGTAACTTGTATCCAGGCTACGATGCTCTCCGCACTAAGTATGAAGAGGTAAGCGAGGCTGTTGAAACCGACGAAATTGAGAGTTTTACAGCTAAGGTAGCTGAACTCGAAGAGGCTCTCAAGCAGTATTACTTCTCTCAGGAGGCAACTGCTGAAAATCCTGGCGACTACACATTCCTCATTTCTTCTCCTTATTTCACGAAGACTGTTGCTGACCCAACTCTCGTTATCGCAGAGGACAACTCAAGCATCGTTTCCGTTGAATATCCTAATGTTGACAGCTACACTGCTGGTTCAGCTCCTGCTGATGGCAACAGCGAAGGTTGGTACATTGGTGCAAGCGGTGGCGACCAGCGCTTGAACTATGCTCAGGGCCGTGTCTGCTGGAACGCATGGCGTCAGGCAAGCACAGATGTAACTATCAGCCAAGACCTCACTGGCATTCCTAATGGCTTCTACACAGTTAGTGCTGAAATGATTACTCAGCCAGACTATCTGAGCAACCAGCACGTGTTCGCTAACTCCAAGATTCAGAAGGCAGAGTCTCCTGCACTGACAGCTGGTAACTGGAACGACACGAACGATGGTGAATGGACTTACCTCACCACTGAGAAGGTGCTCGTTAACGACGGCAAGCTCACTATCGGTGCTATCGGTTCTGCACTCAATGGTAGTACAAACCAGACTGGTTGGTTCTGCGTAACTAACTTCCGTCTCATGTACTACGGTCCTGCAAGCCTCGAAGACCTCCAGGGTCTCTATCAGAACACTGTAGCTGAGGCTAACGAATTGAGCAACGGTGTTTACTACGCTGCTGATAAGGCTCAGTTCCAGGCTGTCATCAACGAATTTGGTAGCGCAGCTGACGAAGCAGCTATCAACGCAGCTCTCGACACTCTCAATGTTGCTATGGTTGAGGCTCAGAAGTCTATCGACAAGTACAATGCTGTGATGGCAGGTTCGCTCAACGACCTCAAGGTGAACGAATACACTCCTAACCAGAGAACTGTGGCTGACGCTGCAATCAAGGTGATGGAAGGCTTGATGGCTGACCCTGCTGCTACTTACACTAAGATGGATTCTCTCACTGTATTCCTCCGCTACTATCGCGACAACTACCTCCCTGTTCTCGGCGATGCTGAGGCTCTCACGCTCACTGACGCTACAGCTAAGGCTGCTATGGACGCAACAATCGCTGGTCAGGTGGCTAAGTTAGGTGCTGTCACTACATTCCCTGCTACAGCTACACTCGATGAGTATATTGCAGAACTCCAGAACGCTATCTCTGTATGTACTGGTGCTGAAATCATCATGAGCGGTGGTACGGACATCACTTCGTTCATCGTGAACCCAGGCGTTGAAGCATCCAGCAACGACGCACAGCCTAATGGCTGGACAGCTGAACACCCTAACGGTAACACAGTTTCTAACTCTGGTCAGGCTTACAATGGCAATGGTTCCGACCGTTACCTCGACTCTTGGAATGGTACTGCTAAGGCAATGCGCTACGTAGGTTATCAGACTATCACCAACATCCCTAACGGTGTTTACAAGATTGGTGCTATGATGCGCGCTTCTGGTACTCCAGGTGCTGAAGGTGTTTACCTCTTCGGTATCGACGGAAATGTAGGTACTCAGCAGATTGTTGATGGTGAGTCAACTGTTGATTACGTTGCTCTCCCAGGCGCAATCTATGCTCCAGCTCACATCCAGCCTACCAACTGGACTGAAGTAACCAAGTTGCTTAATGGCGAAAGCGGTGCTGAATACTCAACTGCTGGTGGCGACTCTATCGGTTACTACACTGACTCTTACGGTTCAATCTGGTACGAAGCAGCTGTTGCTTGTCTCACTTCTGAAACTGGTAGTGGTACTGAAGAAGAAGAGGCTATCTACAACGCAAATAGTCAGAAGGGTCGCGGTTGGTTCTATGTTGACGTTACAGTGACTGTCACTAAGAACACGCTCACATTAGGTGTGACTAACGACTCCATCCTCACTGCTGGTTGCACAGACACGAAGGGCGAACCATGTGTTCCATTCTCTGGTAACTGGTTCTCTGCTGACAACTTCACACTCGAACTCATCCAGAACAACGAGCCAAGCTTCAACCCTGCTACTGGCATTGCTCTGATTGAAGAGAAGAATGTTGCTATCAAGCCTCAGGGCATCTACAACATCGCTGGTCAGCGTCTGAACAAGCTCCAGAAGGGTATCAACATCGTTAACGGTAAGAAGATACTCGTGAAGTAAGTATTCCCAACAAGAGTCAAACAAACTCTATAACATAGAAAGCGGGTTGGTTCAAATGTGAACCAACCCGCTTTCCAGTTTATCTATATAACTATAAAATAATAAGATGACTATTAACCACGAATTACTCGAATTAAACGATTTTTAGTGAAGTCAATTTTCTGTGTTTATTTAATACGATTATCCGTTTGCACCCGACAACGGCCTGAAAGGCCAATAAGCACATAGCGCAGGGCAACGCCCTGGGTTTGTTATGAGCATTATCCACGCCCTGC